>TARA_R110002060_G_scaffold1908_1_pt1 | contig 9828 bp, 7 predicted proteins | sample TARA_R110002060 | Tara Oceans TARA_R110002060 (sample SAMEA4397091) | marine metagenome | biome: Polar Biome; feature: [MES] marine water layer (ENVO:01000295) within the mesopelagic zone...; material: water (ENVO:00002006), including particulate matter (ENVO:01000060) such as...... | reverse complement strand
TGTTAGCGGCTTCAAAATTAGCGCCTTCAAAATTAGCATCTTCAAAACTAGCATTAGCAACGCTACCATCGCCTGCGCTTTCATGAGTCGCTTGAAGTTTACCTTCAACAACACTTTCATGCTTCAATGTTTTTGCTAAGCCATTGATAAAGTTAAGCGCATTAACCGATGCCTTGGCATCTTTATTTTCACTTGCCTGTAATGGCGCCCCCGCCATGCTTAGCCCTAGTTTCATCTCAGTACTGGTTTGCACTACCTTTGCCCACACGCTTTGATATTGAGTTTGCTTTTGTTTACGCCATTCCGCCACGGTACTAGCAATGGGGTTATCAGCGGCCTGTAGCCTAGCTTCGCAATTTGCCAATACGTTCAATAGGCGATGCTCGTACTGTAGACGCTGTGAAGGTAACTGTGTTTTACCCAAGGCCGTGTTTCTTTCAGCCACTATTCGGCCAAGTTCGCAATCTTGTATGGCGTAGAACTCTCGTATATTAATATTCAACGGGTTCACGTTGTTGCCAAGTTCAGCAAGTGTTGGGTAGGTGTGAGAAGGCAGGGCGATATTGCTTGCCGCCACAAATGTGCTGTCTGGCGAAGCCTCTTGTGACAAAGCCTCGTGTGTTAAAGGCTTATCCAGCACCCTAGACAAACGGGTGGTGTACTCATCCATGGTGTCATCAATGCTAGGCGCACCAAAGCACCCTTGTAATAAGCTAACCGCCATCACAACGCTAACTAGCCGCATGGTTTTTCCAGCAATCACGTTTGCAGCGTAGCGGTTCGCTTCATTAACGTACTTATGCCGACGCATTCGTGTGTAGGCTTCTTCCACCATCCACATAAATAATTTGCCCCGTAATATAATTAGCTGAAATTAAAAATGTTGCGGTGTTTGCTATATCTTCAGGCGAGCCAAGCCCGCCCAATGGAATACTATCGAGTAATCGTTGCTTTTGGTCGTGCTCCAATTCTCTTTCAGGCCATAATATAGCGCCTGGTGCAATACCATTTACCCGCACCTCGGGTGCCATTTCAACCGCCAGTGAACGAGTAATAGACGCCAACGCCGTTTTAGCAAGGCCGTACACCGTATGGTGCGGTAGTGGCCGGTCTATGTGCATATCAACCATATTGATAATACAGCCGTTGCTTGCTTTTAAAGTAGGCCATAACGCTTGCGACAAAAACAAAGGGCCTTGTACGTTACTGCCCACTAATGCTTGCCAGTCGTTGGCAGAAATGTCGCCAAGGGGAGTAGGGTAAAAGCTAGATGCGTTATTAATTAATACATCAATGCGGGCCTTAGCTTTCACACTTGAATCAGCCTCCGGGTTCGAATTGGCATGCACTGTGTTACTGCCCAACGAAAAAGCGTCTGGTGCAGTGGCTTGTTCAGCTAGGCGGGTAATATCCTCTAACTTACACAAGTCGGCCTGTAAGCAAATAGCACTATTAGGCCGTTCGGCATTTAATGAATTCACCAATGCGTTAGCGTCTTCTGCTGAATGGCCGTAATGTATAATTACACGATAACCTGCACTATGAAGGGTTTTTGCCATGGTGGCACCAATGCGTTTCGCTGCACCGGTTATGAGCGCAACCGGCGAATTTTCTTCAAGCGCTAATTCGGTAGCCATGTCTGCATTTGCGGCTTCATCTATAGTGTTATTGGCAATTTTTGGTTCGTTAGGCATTGGCAGGCACTACTCCATTGTTCGTTTTTTTATTCAGCGTAACTTTTTATTCAGTATAACTTTTTGCTCGGTGTTACTTTTGGCCTAGCTTGTTTGCAAAAGCCCGTTTGAAAAAGCTCGTTTGCATAAGCCTGTTCGCATAAGCGTGCTTACATAAGTTTGATTGCACAAGTTTGACAGCATTTCCAACAATTTAAAGATAAGAATAAGTAAGCTTTGCAGCCGCTGGTGGAATATTTCACGTGTTGTTTATACCCCGTAAGCACAAAATATAGCCCGCAAGGCACCGAAAATAAGCTTGCCCATTGCATGTGTGTTTACAGCCGTTATAATCGCCCATCGATAATTGTTTATACCGCCAACCCAAGTATGTGTGTTGGCAAAGAGTAAACGGTTATAAGGCTTATATGGTTTATATAGCACTTTCAGCCTATGTAATGAATATAACAACTACGCGTAAACACCAAAATGAGTGTTTTTATAATTAAAGATGCAAGTGGCGCAGAGTAGGCGTCACCACTGTAAAGGATATATCATGCCAGTAATTACCCTTCCTGATGGAAGCCAGCGCGCTTTCGACCAATCAGTTTCTGTATTAGATGTTGCCAACGATATCGGCCCAGGTTTAGCGAAAGCGACCATTGCGGGTAAAGTGAATGGCGAATTGGTAGACGCAGTTGACCTTATTGAGTCAGACGCTCAACTACAAATCATTACCGCTAAAGACGAAGCAGGCTTAGAAATTCTTCGTCACAGCTGCGCGCATTTGTTAGGCCATGCTATTAAGCAACTTTGGCCAAACACCAAAATGGCGATTGGCCCTACTATCGACAACGGTTTTTACTACGATGTTGATATGGAAGAGAGCCTAACTCAGGAAGATATCCAAAAGCTTGAAAAGCGTATGCTTCAACTAGCTAAAACTAACTATAACGTGGTTAAAAACAAAGTTAGCTGGCAAGAAGCTCGTGATGCATTCGAAGCACGCGGCGAAACTTATAAAATGGAAATTCTAGACGAGAACATCAGTCATGATGATCGCCCAGGGTTATACCATCACGAAGAATACGTAGACATGTGCCGTGGCCCTCACGTGCCTAACATGAAATTTTGCCAAAACTTTAAGCTTATGAAAGTAGCCGGTGCATACTGGCGTGGCGACAGCGACAATAAAATGTTGCAACGTATTTACGGCACAGCGTGGGCTGACAAAAAGCAACTTAAAGCATACTTGCAGCGCCTAGAAGAAGCAGAAAAGCGCGACCACCGTAAAATTGGTAAAGCGTTGAACTTGTTCCATTGGCAAGAAGAAGCGCCGGGCATGGTGTTTTGGCACAACGATGGTTGGTCTATTTACACCGAGCTTGAAAAGTTCGTGCGTGAAAAGTTACGCGACTACACTTACGACGAAGTAAAAGGCCCATTAATGATGGACCGTTCGTTGTGGGAAAAATCGGGTCACTGGGAAAAGTACGCCGAAAACATGTTCACTACCGAATCAGAAAAGCGTGAATATGCTATTAAGCCAATGAACTGCCCAGGCCACGTTCAAATATTTAACCAAGGCTTGAAGTCTTACCGTGACCTTCCGTTGCGTATGGCTGAGTTTGGTTGCTGTCACCGTAACGAACCTTCTGGTGCGCTACACGGTTTAATGCGTGTTCGTGGGTTTACCCAAGACGACGCTCATATTTTTTGTACCGAAGAACAGATCCTAGAAGAAGTAAGTGGCTGTATAAAGATGGTGTATGAGACTTATGCAGCATTTGGTTTTGAAAAAGTAGCGGTTAAACTATCTACTCGCCCTGAAAAGCGCGTAGGCAGTGACGAAATTTGGGATAAATCGGAAGCAGCATTAGCCGAAGCACTTAAAGCCAACGATATTGAATTCGAATATCAGCCAGGTGAAGGTGCGTTTTATGGCCCTAAAATTGAATTCACATTGCACGATTGCCTAAATAGGGCGTGGCAGTGTGGAACGGTTCAGCTAGATTTCTCTATGCCGGGTCGTTTAGGTTCAACTTACGTAGCTGAAGACGGCGAACGTAAAGTGCCTGTTATGATCCACAGAGCTATTTTAGGTTCATTAGAAAGATTTATCGGTATTCTTACCGAAGAATTCGCTGGCTTTTTCCCGCTGTGGTTAGCCCCTCAGCAGGTGGTAATTCTAAATATTACCGATAGCCAAGGCGAATATGCACAGGAATGTGTAAAAAAACTGCAAAAAAGTGGATTTAGAGCAAAGTCGGACTTGAGAAATGAGAAGATTGGCTTTAAAATCCGCGAGCACACTCTCAAGCGTGTTCCGTATATGCTAGTAGTAGGTGATAAAGAGATGGAAGCTGGCGAAGTAGCGGTACGCTCTCGCAGTGGCGACGACCTAGGCAAAATGAGCCTGGAATCTTTTATTGCCATGGCAAATCAGGAAGTGGCAGAAAAGACCATTAAGTAGTTTGAGGGTTTTCGTGTATACTACACGACGGTGTTTGCTTACCAGTACTGAACATTATCCAGATGGTAAGCAAACAGAAGAATTAAATGTTTGGAGGAATGCACATTAAAGGCGCTAATAACAAGGCTCAGGGCGACAAAGCCCGCATAAACGATGAAATTAAAGCCAAAGAAGTTCGCTTAATTGGTAAAGACGGTGAACAAGCCGGCATTGTGACGTTAGCAGAAGCGACGAAACTTGCTGAGGAAGCCAGTCTTGATCTAGTAGAAATCAGTCCGAATGCTGAGCCGCCAGTCTGTAAAGTTATGGACTATGGCAAATTCCTCTTTGAAAAAAGTAAAGCTCAAAAAGAGCAGAAGAAAAAACAGAAGCAAATTCAGGTCAAGGAGATTAAGTTCCGCCCTGGCACTGATGAAGGCGATTACCAGGTAAAACTGCGCAACCTGCGTCGCTTTCTTGAAGGTGGTGATAAAGCCAAAGTTACGATCCGTTTCCGCGGACGTGAAATGGCGCACCAAGAGATCGGTATTGAACTTCTTAACCGTGTTAAAGCGGATTTGGAAGAGATTGCTGTGTGCGAGTCTTTCCCACGTCGTGTGGAAGGCCGCCAAATGATCATGGTGCTAGCCCCAACTAAGAAGTCGTAGTGGTCTAAAAGTTTTTGAGGTACTGCAATCTCAAAACACCCTGCGGCTAAACATTAACCGACAACCGGTAACTGCATACCCAGCGTCGATATTAACAATGCGGAGTTTTAGCAATGCCTAAAATGAAAACTGTAAGCGGTGCCGCCAAACGTTTTAAGAAAACGGGTTCTGGCCGCTTTAAAAGCAAACAGTCTCACTTACGTCACATTTTGACTAAGAAGAGCTCTAAGCGTAAACGCCACCTTCGTGGCAAAAAACTGGTTCATGATTCTGATACCAAATTGGTTCAGCGCATGTTGCCGTACGTATAGACTTAGGAGACTGATTAATGGCTAGAGTAAAACGCGGCACGGTAGCACGTGCACGTCACAAAAAAGTCCTCAAGCAGGCAAAAGGTTATTACGGTGCTCGTTCACGTGTTTATCGCGTAGCGGTACAAGCCGTAACTAAAGCTGGTCAATATGCTTACCGTGACCGTCGTCAGCGCAAGCGTCAATTCCGTCAATTGTGGATTGCACGTATTAATGCTGCTGCACGTCAAAATGGTATGTCATACAGCCGTTTCATTAACGGTTTGAAAAAAGCGTCTGTTGAAATCGATCGTAAGATCCTTGCCGACATCGCTGTACATGACAAAGCGGCTTTCAGCGCACTAGTCGATGCGGCTAAAGGCGCATTAGCTTAATTATTAACTAATTAAGTTTAAGTTCTTTCGGAAAAAGGCGAGCAGGATGCTCGCCTTTTTTCGTTTCTGGCGTTTATGAAACGCTATGTTAGCTTTTAACTTAGTAGGGCACGGTTAAATTTATCCCTTCGCTCATATAAATATCGTCATAAGCCAAACCCCCATTGCCATAAGGTTGCTTAAGTGGCCCTGTATTACAGTTAGCCAAAAAGTAAATAAGCGGTAACTCCCGCTTCATTCTAAAATTGGCATTTTCGTAAACTAACGACTGGCTTGAAAATTCGCCGCCTTTTACATAAACACTATATACTTGCCCACCATTTTTAACGGTGGCGTTATTAACCACATACCAAATGCTATACCATTCACCTTCTTGCAAAGGCTTAGCATCTTTGTTGGTGTCAATATTTTTTACATTGGCATATTGGCGGTATTTGTCCTCGCTATCTATTTTAACCATCAGACTACCATTGTTTTTAAAACCGTTAGATTCGGCCTTGTCGGTAACCCGTAGGGTAGGTTCAAACGCGTTGTAACCATGTTTGATTATGTCGGCAGGGCGCATATTGCTTAACCCAAAAGCATGGTTATTAGGAAAGCGCTCAACGCGAATTCTGGTATAAAAAGTGTAAGTTTCACCTACAGGTACTGGCTTGGGCAATGCTTTAAACGAAAGGGCTTTTCTATTGCCTACTACACCATCTGGCGCGGGCTTTTTAATTAGGTAGCCGTTGTTAACACCTAGATCTGAAGTAGGCTCAAGCGCAGGCACAGACGACGACATAGTAGTGGGCGCAGTAGCTGTGGCGACTTTAATTGAATTTGAAGCTGATACTGAAGCTAAATCTGAATCTAAAGACCGAATTTCAGTAATTTGGGCATTCTCTATAAAGGGGATAGTGTTATTTTGCGTGTCTGCTAATTGCCAACCGGTTAGCGTTTTAGTATTAAAAGTATCAATCACCAGCCAAGGCGATGGCTTTTGTGTGGGTAATAAGTAACAAGCAGTGAGTAAAAATGACGTACTAACCAGTAATAGGTACTTCATTACGTGCCTTAAATGTAATAGGTGTTGCTTATTTATACACGCAAGGCACTGAAAACTTCAATGTAAAATAACCACTCAAACGGCCTGAGCGTTGCTGCTGATCTTTGCAATTAACGTTAAACGCGGGCCCAACACTGTAAAAACAAAAAAGCCTCAACACAGGGTGTAGAGGCTTTGTGTATCAAAATTTTACAATTCTGAACTGACTAAATGAGAACCGATAGGGTTAGTAGGCGTTCTTATTCGCCAACCCACCAAATACTGTCATAAATACAATTTTAATATCGAACCAAACAGACCAACGGTGAATATAATCTAAATCGTACTCTACACGTTGTACCATTTTATTGACTGTCTCTGTTTCGCCACGTAGGCCGTTTACCTGGGCCCAGCCGGTAATGCCTGGCTTCACCTTATGGCGTAGCATATAACCGGTAATAAGCTTACGGTATTCTTCGTTGTGGGCTACCGCATGAGGGCGGGGGCCCACAATAGACATTCTGCCCTGCAGAACGTTAATAAACTGCGGAAGTTCATCAATAGAAGAGCGTCGCAAAAAGCCACCAATCTTGGTTAGGCGCGCATCATTCTTGGTGGCTTGTTTAACCACAGCACCGTTGTCTTGCGTTGTCATAGACCGGAACTTATAAACGGTAATTTGTTTTCCATCTAGGCCGTAACGCTTTTGTTTGAAAATAACGGGGCCTTTAGAAGTCAGTTTAACCGCCGCCGCTATGCCTAACATAGGGATGGCTAACATCATTAATATTAAGATGCTTAACACAATGTCTTCAAAGCGTTTTAAAACGTCGCTAGCACCCTGAAACGGGGTGTCGTACACACTTAACGCTTGTACCGACCCAATCGATTGCCAGCGGGCATTAAGCAAGTTATACATAAAGAAGTTAGGGATAATATAAACATTAGCCGTTGTGTCGCTGCACTTTTCAAGAATGTGACGAATACGGTTCTCTGCACTCATTGGCAGGGCAATGTAGATGTAATCCACTTCATTGCGTTTAGCCATTTCAATGGCCGATTCAATATTACCTAGTACTTGATTTTTAAACTCATGAGGTAAGCGGTCTTCGCCTCTATCATCAAACAACCCTAAGAAACGAATACCCAAATGTTCATTTGAAACGATTTGATTAGCCATGTTGTAACCCAACTGGGTTGCACCAATAACAATCGATTTTCTAGAGTTTAACCCGCTGCGGCGAAGTCGAAAAAGAAATTTTCGCATTACGAAGCGCCAAGCCAGTACAACAACAAATGAAGATGCGGCCCACAGTAAAACGCCGGGAGGCGTAATTTTTAAATCGCCAAAGAAAAAGAAACCAAAAGCAGTCGTAGCTAACATACTCAGTGCCCATGCTATAGCAGCTGCACGAAGCATTTCATTCGTTCTGTGACCACGCCAAGAACGATAAAGCTCTACGCATTCACCAGAAAATTGGAAACTTATAACGTAAACAAACAGGAATAGAAGGCTACCAGCCGTTACAGGGCTGTCGTAATAAAATGCTGAAGCGTAATAAAGTAAGGTGACAAGGCATAAATCGATAAGCCTATAAATGGTTGAAAAGCCACTTTGGTTCCTAACTATTAGCCCGCCCGAAGCATTGGGTTCAACCTCGTGAGATTTGAGGACTTGGTTAGGTGCTACTTTATTATCCATGTGTGTATCTCTTTAAAATAAAAAGTCACGCCGACTTCAATTGTCAATAAAGCAAAAGACCACTGCGTTAATTATTAGCTTTAACTTATAGCCAGATAAAGCAAAAAATGTACCGAAAAAGTGAAAAAAAGAAAAATGACATTTGGTGCAAAAACATATACTAACGAAAGGGTGTGAAGATAAAAAACTTGTCACCCGCGAAAAAGCATCAATCCCTGTACTGCTAAAGTATAGTATAAGCAGGTTGTAATTTTATTACAAAACTATTGAAAGCTATTACCCAACTGATATTGTAAGATAACATATAACCATTATACTGCGTGCCAAAGATTTTAAACTTACAGCCATAAAATTAACACTACGTCTTGTATTGAATCATGTATTGAATCGTGTTTTGGATCATGCAGTAAAGCGTTGTTTTTGCTTAACCAGCAAGCCTGTAAGTTAGACACATTGCTGCAATAATTTATCGTTAAGCTAACGGGAATAATTGAATGTGTTGTTGATAAAACGCTAATAAAGCAAAGTGTTTGCACGCGCACTACGCCCTGTATGGCACAGTATTAGCATGCCATCCGGTCAATAGCTGAAAAATTATAAATATCACACTCAAAGCGGTTAAATTAATATATTGGTGTTGTTTTTGTGAGCATTAAAGCTGATGTTGCACTGTTTTACCCCAATGTTTATCTGCATAAGACAAAAAAATTTTAGGAGCGAGTATGTTTAAAAGGACAACAAGCCTTGTTGCACTGTCGGTAATTAGCGCCATATCGAACGCACAAGAGGCTGGCCGTATTGAAGCAGGCCAATTCGACATTATCCCCACTTTCAATACATCCATGAGCTATGTTGATAACGTTGCTTATGCTCGCGATGATGACCCTAAAATTTACAGCTGGCGCGCCACGTTTTCGCCAGAAATTATTGCCGCCACAGAAATTGATGGTAACCCTGTTCAATTTGGCTATCGCCTAGCGCGCGGTGTGTATTTTTCAAGCAGCGCCGACGATTACACCGATCACTTTTTTGAAGCTTCCGGTGAATACGAACTAAATAGCCGTCATCGCCTAAGCGGCACCGCGCAGTATGAAGATGGGCACGAAGACCGTGGTACAGGATTTTCATTAGGTTCAGGCGCCGACATTACTACGCCTGATACCTTTAAAAGTATGTATGCGGGTGGAGAATACAGTTACGGCGCGCTAACCTCAAACGGCATGTTAACACTTAAAGCTAATCGTGAAACTCTCGATTACGACCGAGATGAGCAATCTTATCTTCTCCGTGATCGCGCCACAAATAAAATAGGCGCAGAGTTCGCCTATAAAATTGCCCCAGCAACCGCCTTAGTATTGGACGTAACTAATTCATACGTTCGCTATGATATACAAGAGTCTGCTACCCAAAGCCGAGACAGTGATGTAATGCGTATTTTAGCGGGTGTTAAGTGGGAAAGTACTGCCGCAACAACGGGCTTTGCTAAAGTGGGTTATACGGAAAGAGATTTTGAGTCAGCGACTCGTAGTACTTTTAACGATGTTAACTGGGAAGCGGGTATTGATTGGCAACCCCTTACGTATTCTACATTTCGCTTTACGACCAGTGCCGATACCCGTGA
>TARA_R110002060_G_scaffold62027_1_pt1 | contig 10006 bp, 12 predicted proteins | sample TARA_R110002060 | Tara Oceans TARA_R110002060 (sample SAMEA4397091) | marine metagenome | biome: Polar Biome; feature: [MES] marine water layer (ENVO:01000295) within the mesopelagic zone...; material: water (ENVO:00002006), including particulate matter (ENVO:01000060) such as...... | reverse complement strand
CGACTGCCACCGGTGCGGCATGTGTAGTGGTAGGCGGCGAGACTATCTTCGAAGAGACGGTGGGGTTAATGGACAGTATTGAATTTGGGTTTGATACTTTGGCCGCCCTTACAGGAGGGGCCATCATTCATCGTGGTATTTATGAAGATGATAAACGTGATAAATTAGTAACCTATACGCTTGTAAGCGGATTAAAGCGCCCGACTAAAAGAATCGAAGGACTAAAAAAGTTCTTGAAGTAGTATGAGAAAAACAATAGCCATCCTATTATGCTTCTCGTTCAATGCATCGGCGGCAGAGGTCACTAAGTTTGAGCCACGACCTACCGCTGTTGAACAAGAAGGTAATACTTATATCGGCATTCTTGTGAGTGAAGAAGGTTTTCGCAAAATGCTACAAAATAAAATTGATACAAGGGCTCTGTTGGGCGACTGTTCTATAGATAAGCAAGTATGTACCAAACAAAAAGAAATTTATGAAAACCAAACGAAGAAACTCGAAGAATCCCTTCTTAGAAATAATTCATGGTTTAACAGAAACCGCGGCAGCCTTGCTCTTCTTACAGGTCTGGTAGTAGGAGCGGGTATGTCTATTGCGATTGTCCATGCTGTATATCAACCATGAAAAAAGATTTGGACTATGTGGCAGCGGTGGAAACGGCGATGGCGGAGAAGTACGGGAAAAGGACAGTACAGGACTTCAGACATGAGTGGACCCCGGAGAAGGAGGAGTCCTACCTTGCTCAACTTAAGGAATCCCGAATGGCGACAGACGCACATACCACCGAGACTATATGCGACGACGGACCCCAAATTAAAATATTTAAAAGGCGTGAACACATTCATAGCGATAGAACATGCCCTGTCTGTAAAACATATTCATTTTCAGCACGAGACGACCTATATATGAATAGGTTTAAGTGTTGTTGGGACTGTTATATAGAATTTGTCAATCACCGCTTCGAGCGGTGGCAAGAAGGCTGGCGACCTGCTGACGACCAACTTCACGCCGCTTTAAGGAGAAGAAAAAATGGGTGATATACTACAAATTATTAGAGGCTTAAGCCAGGCGGCTGGTAGCTCGCACGATGCCTACGAAACAGACGTAGAAATTGGACTAAAGAGGGAAAAAGGACATCCCATTTTAGACGCCCGCGTCATTGATGGATTCATGGTACGTTTTGCGGCGGACAAGCTGATTGTTACATATTCGAGCGAGATGAAGTTGGAAGAACTTCATCCGCGCCAACAGTTTGAAAACGAGATTGAACAAATGTTTGGTGACATTATTCGATTTTTGAAGAAAGAATATAAAAATATAACCAAAAATTCGGTTACTCTTACACCAGAGGGCGAAGCGGATATTTTGGTCCAGACTACATCGCGCATTCACACCTGGGTGCGGGCTGTTAGACAATATACTATTGGCGGACTTGAGGACGTCGTATCCGTCCGGAAAATATCCATTCGGAGTGAAGATAAACCTTATGAAAAAAGGTTTAAAGATTTTCTGGAGCTTTCCAGCGATAAAAAATCCCCCAATGACCAAGCAAAGAAAAATCCCGATACACCGGAGGCGTAATGCCCCTCGCTAAGCCATCCTCCAAAAAAGAGCTTATGGGGGAAATCGTTCGTTGCGGCAAGGAGCCTGTTTTCTTTTGCAACAAATACGCTAAAATTTCTCATCCTATGCGAGGGTTAATTCCTTTTGAGACTTATGACTTTCAAGAGACGGCGCTTAAAAATTTCAAGGATCATCGCTTTACTGTAATTTTGAAAGCCCGCCAACTCGGGATTTCTACAACGGTGGCAGCATATGTCTGCTGGATGATGCTTTTTCATCGTGATAAGAATGTTCTTATCGTGGCCACTAAATTAGGAACTGCTTCGAATCTAGTAAGAAAGATAAAAGCGATTCATAAAAATCTTCCACCGTGGTTAAAAATTTCAGATATCACAGTAGACAATCGTAATTCTTTTGAGCTAGGAAACGGCTCACAGGTTAAAGCTTCTGCTACGTCCGGGGATGCGGGTCGTTCGGAAGCCCTGTCTTTGTTGATTATTGACGAGGCTGCGTTTGTGGAGGGTATCGACGAGCTATGGGCCGGTCTTTACCCTACTCTTTCGACTGGCGGCCGCTGCATTGCTTTATCTACCCCCAATGGGGTAGGGAATTGGTTCCATAAAACTTATTCTGAAGCTCAGGAGGGCAGAAACGATTTTTATACCATGCGCCTTCCATGGAATGTTCATCCCGAACGTGACGAAGCCTGGTTTGAAAAAGAAACCCGTAATATGTCACGGCGAGAAATTGCCCAAGAGTTGCAGTGCAATTTTAATGCGTCTGGGGAAACGGTGATACATGGGGACAACTTAAAGTCCATTATGGAGGCTGTGTGGGAACCCCACCACCGCAGCGGATTCGACCGCAATTATTGGATATGGAAAGAACCTGACCCGCACCAAAAGTACCTTTTGGCGGCAGATGTTGCTCGCGGCGATGGGTCCGATTTTAGCGTAGCCCATGTATTTGAAGTGGATACAATGGAGCAGGTCGCTGAATATCAAGGAAAAATAACTCCCGACATGTTCGCGCCTTTACTTTCTTCAATGGCTACTGAATACAATGACGCCCTTCTTGTGATTGAGAATAATTCCCTCGGCATTGGAGTCTTGAGTCGCCTTCAAGAGAGCGAATATGGGAATTTATATTATAGCATAAAGTCTACCCACGAATATGTAGATGAGTTAGCGGCTGAAGCGCTGGGCGGTATCGCTGGGTTTACCATGTCTATGAAGACAAGGCCACTCGTTATAGCGAAGTTTGAAGAATTCGTTAGAAATAAACTAATTACTATTAATTCAATGAGGTTAGCGAATGAAATAAAAACTTTTGTTTGGCATAATGGTCGCCCCCAAGCCATGCGAAGCTATAATGATGATTTGGTGATAGCGGCATGCATAGCGTGCTGGGTAAGAGACACAGCCTTGACGGCTAACGTAAGAGAAGTGGAGTATCGACGAGCATTACTGGGAGGTATTTCCACTTCAGCCACTGTCTTAAACACACAAATCGAAGGACAGCACGGACACAAAGCAGGCAAAAAAACTTTTCAAGGAAGTGATGGCAGAACTCACGACCTTGGGTGGATAATCAAAGGATAAAAAATGGCAGAGAACAATAATTCTGATAACCCGCGAAACAAAGGGGCACCTCTTTTTCGGCGTCTCACTCGACTGTTCAGCGGACCGATTGTAGACTATAACCGACCCGGAGTTACTCGTGGCACACAGCGCGATATTAAAAAATATACATTTACAAGCAGCACGGGTAAAGAGTTTAAAAAGAAAGAATATTATAATCCTTTTGGAGATTTAACCAACAAAGTTTTATACAACCGTAATCGCCAAGTTCGTTACACCGATTTTGATCAAATGGAGTATACTCCGGAAATCGCCTCGGCATTGGATATTTATGCGGATGAGATTACCACATCTACAGTATTCAATCCGCTAGTGCAAATTGATTGTCACAATCGCGAAATAAAAAATATTGTTCATACTCTCTTATATGACGTTTTAAATATTGAATCCAACCTTTTTGGGTGGTCCCGCAGCATGTGCAAATTTGGAGACTATTTTCTCTATTTGGACATTGATGATGCACTGGGAATTACTAATGTTATTCCGCTGCCGGTCCGCGAAGTCGAAAGAATCGAAGGAGCAGATCCGACGAACCCCAATTATATCCAATATTTTTGGCAGCACGCAGAAGGAAACCAGGGCGTTACTTTTGAAAATTGGCAAGTGGCTCACTTTCGCGTACTTGGCAATGATAAATATATTCCCTACGGATCTTCCGTTCTGGAGCCGGCGCGGCGTATTTGGCGGCAACTTACTCTACTGGAAGATGCCATGATGGCTTACCGCATAGTAAGATCGCCGGAACGGCGCGTCTTTTATATTGACGTAGGGAACATCCCAGCAGAAGACGTCGAGCAATACATCGAACAAGTAAAAAGCCAGATGAAACGAAATCAGATTGTAGATCAGGATTCGGGTCGGGTTGATTTACGCTATAATGCCATGAGTATCGAGGAAGATTACTATATTCCCGTGCGCGGCGCAACCAATAATACTCGTATCGAAACCCTAGCGGGGGGTCAGTTTACGGGCGACATTGACGACGTGAATTATTTACGCGATAAACTCTTTTCCGCCCTGAAAATACCTAAGGCCTACTTGGCGCAGTCGGATGCGATGGAAGATAAAACGACGCTTGCTCAAAAAGATATTAGATTTTCACGGACGATTCAACGCCTTCAGCGCGTAGTGCTCGCTGAGTTAGAAAAAACATGTATTATTCACCTCTTTACTTTGGGGTACCGAGGCAGCGACCTGTTATCATTTACCTTATCTCTCAACAATCCCTCTAAAATAGCTGAACTCCAAGAGCTTGAGCATATGCGTACTAAGTTTGATATTGCCGGTGCCGCCACAGACGGATATTTTTCTAAGCGGTGGGTTTATACTAATATCTTTAAACTGTCGGAAGAAGAAATACAACGTATCCAAATAGAGCAATATGGCGATTCTAAGCATACGGCTATGGTAGAGGCTACCGGAACCGCCCTGGGCGAAGCCGAAGCAGCCGGCGATATGGCTGACGGCGCGGAGTCCGACCTTTTAGGAGGAGACGAAGGGGAGGACTTGTTAGGAGCCGAAGGCGAAGGAGACCTGGGCGACGAGACAGAGGGGGAAGAAGAAGGTCCTCTTTTATCGGAGCCGCCGCCAGGACAACGTGACGAATGGTATCAGGCTGTGAAAGACCCGAAGTGGAAGCAAGGGGCGCGAAAAAGAAGTTATCTTTCCGCCGCCGGAAACAATTTAGCTTCATCCTCGACAAGAAACCTATTTAAAGGGTGGAGCGGAGAATTAGCCCCCCTTGCCAACGGAGTGGTCGGCGAAAGGAATTCGCCCCTTGCCAACGGCGACGGCGGCGATGGGAAAGATCCGGACGAGGTTTTACTATTTGAAACTCAACATGAAATCAAAAGACTTATCAAGCAACTGGAAACACGCCATGAAGATAAAACATAATAAAAAACGAAACACTGCGTTTTTGTTTGAAGTTCTAACACGTGCGCTCACCAAGTCGTTGGTTGAAAACACTGGAGCGCAGACTCGCCGGATAAAGAAGATAATCAAAGAATATTTCCGCCCTGCTAGCGCCCTCTATAAAGAACTGGACTGTTATCGAGCATTTTCTGAGTCCGAGGCGATGGATACCTATACCGCGGAAAAATTAATTTTTACAGCCAAGCTATCTCACGATGCAATCAACCCAAAGAAGATATTTTCGGAGCAGTCGGACTTAATTAGGCGAATAAACCACGAAATCGGACCGGAGGCTTTTAATACGTTTATCCCTAATTATAAATCTTACGCCACTCTCGCCCAGATTTTTGGGAATAAGCTGCCCGTAAAGACCCGAGTACTTTTGGAGCAAAATATTTTAAAAACTCTGACGCAGAAAAGGACGGACTCTGACGAATTGACGCCCGTGGACACCCTTGTTGTGCAGACTTTTGCAGAAAGATTTAACACGCAGTACCAAGTTTTATTGCCCGAGCAGCGCCAAATATTATCCAAGTATGTTCTGTCCTTTGGACCAAATGACGCTGATTTTCGCTTCTATTTAACGGAAGAACTTCGTCGGCTGGTAAATACAGTAGAGGCCTCCCTAGAGATGGAGGAGGTGAAACTCGACCACCATATGCTGAGTAGTACCCAGCGTATACTAGAAGTGTTGCGGGGATACCGCGTTACTAACATCGATGACGGTGATCTGCTGAGAATTTTAAAAATTCAACACCTGTCCCATGAGTACAGCCACGATGCCAATTAAAATAAAACTTTCTTCTACCGACTCGACACCTCCTGCGCCGCCCCAGGCAACGATTGAATTAAAGGTCACCGAAACATTGGATGGCAATTTGCTCATAGACGATCACGAACATATGGATATTTTAATTGTCCCAGCGGAAAAGAAAATACTATCTCTTCCTAAACCTCATTCGGACCGTGATGTTTTTGAATACCAGAAAGAACTGATGGACTCTCTCTTCAAAGGCGGAGTAACCGCCGCCGCATTCCCACAAGGGGGGCTAAGTTTTGGCGTGGTGGAAACCACGTACCCGGACTCACCTACGATTAACTCATTACAGGCGGTGCTCTATCAGATTAGCGAATATTTTAAAAATACTGCTCGCCAGGAGGAGATAAGCGACGAGTATGATGAAAATATTGAAGATAATTTTACGGATCCGCCCTCTGATGAAACCACCGCTTACGGTGAAATACCACCCCACCAAGACACCCCCGGAGCCAATTGGGTAGATCCAACTTATTCCTTTGCGGGCGCTGGTTACCTTTACTAAGAGAAATGATGTTAATATATTTTATCCTGTGTGCATATGGTCTCACTCAATTGCTGACGTTCTCTACGATTTTTGAGAAGGTGCGACCGTCCTCCTACTTTTTTCACTGCCCGATGTGCGTGGGGTTTTGGGTGGGAGTCCTTCTTCTGCTCCTTAACCCATTTACAGAACTATTTATATTTGAAGTTTCATTAATGAACGCCCTTGTTCTGGGTTGCTTATCTTCTGGAACATCTTATGTGTTATGCATGCTCATATCAGACGGAGGACTTCAACATGAATACCGAGCTAGAGGGAGCGTGGACACAGAAGTGGATGCTAAGACCCGTCGCAAGGTGTTGCAGGGGTAGTTGTACCGTGCGGGTAACGCCCGCACTCCAAAGGAGAAAAAAATGAATAAGAAATACGTCTTAAAAGAGTTTATGAATCTAGATTATAGCGATTCTCTTCTGACAGAAGAAGAAAAAGAGGGTAACAAAAACGGTACCCATCTTATCGTCGCAGGAAAAATCCAAGCCGCCGGACAGAAGAACGGCAACGGTCGGATTTATCCGAAGCCCATCCTTGAGCGGGAAATGAAGAACTATGAAAAGCTCGTCAAGGAAGGCCGGGCGATCGGAGAACTTGATCACCCAGACACTTCAGTTGTGGAACTCAAGAATGCTAGCCATCTTGTAACCGAAGTGTGGTGGAAGGGCGACGACGTCATGGGCAAAATGAAAATTTTAGAGACACCTGCGGGACAGATTGCCAAACAACTCGTTGAGGGCGGTGTCCAACTCGGCATCTCCAGTCGAGGCCTCGGGTCTACCCGCCAAGAAGGTTCTACCACCATGGTGGAAGATGACTTCCAACTTTTATGTTTTGACTTGGTCTCGGAACCAAGTACAACGGGTGCCTACCTTGTAGCTGAGAGCCAAGTAAAGACCCATTTAACAAAGGCTGACCGTATCAACCGAGCCCTTAACGACGTACTTGGAGACGACTAATGGCTGGGGCAGGTTTCGGAATAAAAGATTCCGCTGGAGACTTTGTAACTAAACTAGAAGGTGACGGCGATGCTAAGATTGGCAACTCTGCTGAGGATGTAATCCAGATTACAGGAAGTTTGAAAGTTAACGGGAGCATCTATGCTGATGACTATAATATAACTGCTCCCACCGCTACGGATTTGCTCCATAGCACTGCTATTACCCTAACCCCCAGCACGAGCCTACACTTCTTAGATGCCTCCGGCGTCACCCTTGATTCGGGAAAAGATTATTTTGAGATTACCTTGGCAGACGGAACCACTGACGGACAACATTTACAACTTGCCATCACCACCGCAGCAAACAAACCCGTTAAACTACTGGGCGACACCGGAGGGGCAAAAGCACAGGGAACTGTATCATTCTCTGGCGTTGCCGCAAATGGTCAAACTGTCTCTTTTCCAAATGTCGGCGGCGGCACCACTTATACCGTAACTTGGGATGCTTCATTATCAATGGGCAGTGTCACCATTACCAGCGACACCAATGTCACAGCCGGCATCGACGGTGCGGGCAGCGCCGACGACATGGGTTACATCATGTACATCGCCCTCGATCTTGGAATAGGCCAAGCGGATTGGCCATTCACCATTCCCAGCACCATCGCCGGAACTAGCGTCACTGTGACGCAAACCTCAGCCGGCACCAGCGGAAACCAGACAATCACAGAAAACTCCGATAACACAACTGTTGCCGGCTTCTCCGGAGGCACGGCGCTAGTCGAAGGATCAATCAACTCCTCCTATGGTATCGCTTTGGCTGGCACCGCCGCAAACGGCGGATTAATACAGGGTACCCATCTTATCTACGACACCAACTCCGCACAATGGCAGATAATTGCGGGAACTCAATTAACCTCATAAGAAAGAAAACAATGAAAAAATCGGAACTAAAAAATATGATTAAAGAATGCGTGAAGGAGGTCATTTTTGAAGAAGGCGTCTTGTCGAGCATTATTACGGAGGTGGCCCAGGGACTTCAAGGTAGTGCCGTTTTAAGGGAGTCACTCTCGCCCCCAAACCGCCGCTCACCCCAAGTTCCCGCCGCTAATCAATCCGGAGAAGTTAAAAAACAAATTTTAGATGCCATAAATCATAATGCATATGAAGACGTTAAGCAGAAATTTGAGAACCCTGGTTTATTTGAAGGGACGACTCCTATTCAAGAAGGAGACGGACGCGGACCTCTGGCAGGCGTATCCCCCGGAGACAGCGGAGTCGATATCGCCAATCTCCCCGGCGCACACAATTGGGCTCATGTAGCCAGCACACCGAAATAACGAAATAACGAAAGGCCTTCGATGAAATACCCCAAAAAGAAAAGAACTGGAGAAATAGTCACCCGCACTACAGTGACCGCTGAAGAGTGCGGATATAATCCGGAACGGATGATAAAAAAGTTTTCCAAAAAGGTTAAAAAGGACGGCATTATGGAAGAAATACGGCGTCGATCTTTTTATGTTAAGCCCGCCGTGGAACGTGCCCAAAGAAAAAGAGACCGAAAAAGGTTAATTCAAAAAGTAAACAAACAAAGAGAAGAACTATTTACGGTTAAGGGTTCGCCCAAAAATAGGAGATAATATCAGATGCCGTTCTCAGCAGACCAAACCCAGTATTATAATGCACGTACCTCACCGGGTCTCGGAAGCGTAGGCTCCTACCAAGTAGCTGGAATGCCTTGGATAACCGGCTCGGCACTCACCAACCATCAAGAAAAGGGAGTATTCTTTCCCGCTGTCACCAAAGAGGTAACGATTTTTAATACGGGGGGAGCTATCCTACGTGTTCATTTTCAGCCCACAGGGAGCGTCCCTAGTCCGGGTCCTGTGGTGGTAGGCTTACATTACCTCACTGTTCCCGCCTACACCGCCACCTCTAATAATCATAAGCTAACTTTGGACGTCAAGACTGATAGAATCTGGATTAGTAATACGGAAGCACAGGCTGGCGCATACGAACTTTATGCCTCCTTAACGGGCATTGCTCCGGGCCAAATGCTTCCTTTGACTGGATCGGGGATTACGAGCCCTCTGTAAGATGATATTGTGATATACGAAAATAAGTCCTTTACTTGCGCGCGTAACTATTTATTTTTGATGCACTATCATTCACCGACAAGGGGAAGTTTATGTCTAGTATGTTAGAACAAGCTATAGTAGATGCCAAAACATTGCGTGAGGCAGCTATGAAATCCGCCGAATCGGCGGTTATTGAGAAATACTCGCATGAAGTAAAGGAAGCAATCACCCAACTTCTTGAGCAGGATGATATTGACCCGGATGATATTGACCCGGATGAAGAAAACTCAGCCGACAACGAAACTACTATGGAGCAGGTGCCGATGGCTCACTTTGGCGACGATGAGAACGATGCAGGGGAAGATGAAGTGGTCGTTGTAGATTTAGATGATATCATCGCCGCCGCCAACGCCGAACCTGACGAAGAAGAATTTGAACTTGATCGGTCCGAAATTGCTGATGAAATAGGTATTGACCTCGACGCCGACGAAGGGGAGCTTCCCGCCAATCGCTCGGACG
>TARA_R110002060_G_scaffold59344_2_pt1 | contig 10100 bp, 5 predicted proteins | sample TARA_R110002060 | Tara Oceans TARA_R110002060 (sample SAMEA4397091) | marine metagenome | biome: Polar Biome; feature: [MES] marine water layer (ENVO:01000295) within the mesopelagic zone...; material: water (ENVO:00002006), including particulate matter (ENVO:01000060) such as...... | reverse complement strand
ATATGGCAGGTACAGTAGTAAATGAAAATAATGTCGTTTACAAAACTTTACAAAAAGCTATTAATGCAGGAGGCTTTCAATTAGACTTAGATTTTGTTTTAAAACATGGTGCAGGAAAGGAAAAACACCAAGCAATAAAAGACATTATAGAAGCTGAGATAGGAAATGTTGATACCACTTTAGCGGCCTCTATTTTTGAAGATTTTAAAAAGTTGTTGGTCTATGCATATAAAAATATTACTGTTACTAGTTATGAAGGAGTAGAGGAAATGCTTTATGCTTTGAAAGAAAACGGAATTAAAGTGGCTCTAAATACAGGGTACGATACCAATACGGCACAGTTATTATTAACTAAAATGGGTTGGAGCATTGGAAAAGAGTATGATTTTCTTGTCACTGCAGATGATGTGATCTTGGGCAGACCGAACCCTGATATGATAATTGAAGCAATGATGGAGCTAAATGTGCAAAATGAAGAGTTTGTATTAAAAGTTGGGGATTCTATTATAGATGTCGAGGAAGGTAAAAATGCCAATTGCGGGGTAACGATAGGGGTTACCACGGGTGCACACACCCGTAAGCAGTTGTTAAGTGCTAACCCTACCTATGTGTTAGATAGTTTAGCTGAATTAAAGAATCTTATAAAGTTTGGGTAGTTTCTTAAGTTGTTTGATGTACGTAACAGACATCAGAAATATAGGTTGATTAATCTAGTGTCAGTTCCAGTGAATTTCGAGGCACGAGAAATTAGTATCGAGAACCTATGGAACACGTTGGATTCTATATAAAAAAGTAAAGTACCAACATCGTAGCGGTACTTTTACTCCGGTTTTCAGGTACATGTGCAATTCTGCCATCAAAGAAAATAGAATCGCCTTCTTTTAAAAGTATTTCTTCATCATCAATAACATAGTAACACTCCCCAGAGAGCATGTATTTGAATTCGTAGGCATCTGTATGTACCTTTTCTCTTTTTGAATTTGGGTGTACCTTTAATAATACGGCTTCAAAACCCAAAGAGTTGATTTGTTTTCCAAAAATATAGGAGTATGAAAAGCCAACGGCATCATCCTCTTTCTCAATGACCGTATTTTCTTCTTTTCGTGATATAATATATTTAGAACCGTTTGCTTTAGGTAATCCACTAAAGAAATCGGTAACCTCTATATCCAAAGAACTAATAATTTTTAAAAGTACGGGTAACGATGGTATGGTTCTTCCGTTTTCTATCCTAGAAATTAGTCCAGATGTTACACCAGCTCTCATGGCAATTTCACTAATGGTCAAATTCCCATTTTTACGAATTTCCTTGATCCGTTTTCCAATACCGATAAGATAATCATCCATTCATATGTGTTCTCGTACAAACATAGCGAAAAATAAAATTTATCTTTTTTATAGTTGGTCATATGCAGCAAACCACCATTTTAAAAGGGGTTTACATTAACCTTACATTTTGCATATTTGTAAATAATATTTCACTAACTTTCAGATAACCTTAAGGCTCTAATGGTAGCAATTGCTTAATGTATATAATACAATACATTAGTTTTTCATTTAGATATTTGTTCGTAATAATAAACCAAAGTTTACAAATACGAATAAAAATGAAAAGAACACTATTAATTGCATTATTTGCTATCATGGCAAGTTTTGTTTCACATTCCCAAACTATTTTTATGGGTACTGTGTTAGATGAAAACCAAGTTCCATTACCTGGTGCCACTGTTGTGGTTAAGGGTACTACAAACGGTGTTGCTACCGATTTCGATGGAAAATTCAAAATTGAACTAAATAGTTCAAGTGACATTTTGGTAGTATCCTATATAGGGTATATTAAAAAGGAATTCGATGTCACTGGAAAAAATTCGGGTACGATAGCATTAGAGCCAGACTCGCAACAGCTAGATGAGGTTGTAGTGACCGCATTAGGTATTGAGCGCGAGAAGAAATCGTTGGGGTATGCCTCGCAAGAACTGGACAACGAAGAGGTTGTTCAAGCAAGGGAGCCTAATCTTTTAAATAGCATGTCTGGTAAGGTAGCCGGACTACAGATTACGAATAGCCCAACGGGGTTAGGGGGTTCTGCAAGGGTCTCCATTCGGGGCGATGCGTCATTAAATATTAATGGGAATTCTCCTTTATTTATTGTTGATGGTACACCTATTAGTAATGAAATTGTGGGTTCTAACGGCTCAGGAACACAAGATGTGGATTATGGTAATGGTGCAGCAGAGATTAATCCACAAGATATCGAATCGATAAATGTATTAAAAGGACCAGCAGCTGCGGCACTATACGGTTCAAGAGCAGCAAACGGAGCAATAATTATAACAACTAAAAAAGGAAAATCGCAAAGTAGTAAACTAGGGGTATCCTTTAATACAGGTATTACTGTCGAGAATGTATTGATGTTGCCAGATTGGCAAAATGAATACGGACAAGGGAACAACCAACAGTTTTCCTTCGTAGATGGTAGTGGTTCTGGTATTGCCGATGGGGTTGATGAAAGCTGGGGTCCACGCTTAGATACTGGACTCATGATTCCTCAATTCGATTCTCCAAGAGCAGATGGTACACGTGGTGGTGATACATTTGTGAGTGATTCACCTATTACACCAACTCCATGGGTATCTCAACCCGATAATACTAAAGATTTTTTCGAAACAGGTATTACCAAAACAAACAGTATTGCAATTTCAAAATCGGGTGAAATGGGTAATATGAGGCTGTCTTTTCAAAACCTTGACCAAGAAGGGACCTTGCCGAATACCGAATTAAAAAGAAATACCTTGAGTTTAACAGGAACCATGAATGTTTCTGAAAAAGTAAAGGTGAATGCTAATATCAATTATGTGAAAACGGATAGTGATAATAGACCGGCCGTAGGTTATGGTACAGAAAGTATTATGTATCTATTTATATGGTATGGTCGTCAGTTAAACACTAATAATTTAAGAGATTATTGGCAGCCAGGTTTAGAAGGTAGCCAACAGTTTAATTATAATTATAACTACCATGACAATCCTTACTTTACCATGTATGAAAATACGAATGCACAAGATAAGGACCGTATGTTCGGTAATGTAAGCCTTACATATGATATCAGTGAAAACTGGAAATTATTATTGCGTAGTGGTCGTGATTTTTATAGGGATTTTAGGGTTCGTAAAAGAGCTTTTAGTACACAACGTTTCCCATTTGGCACCTACCAAGAAGATAATGTGTTTTTTGAAGAGAGCAATTCTGATTTCTTGTTGAGCTATGATAAAACATTCGGTGAAAAGTTCAATTTGAATGTATCTGTAGGTGGTAACCAATTACGGCAAAAGCAAGATTTTACGAAAAGTGTAGCTCCACAATTGATAAACCCAGGTGTTTATTCTTTTAATAATAGTAGACAAGCGGTTCAGGTGAGTTCTAACAACAGCGAAAAGCGTATTAACAGTTTATACGGTTACGCACGATTTGCGTATGACAATGTGTTGTTCATGGATGTTACCGGCAGAAATGATTGGTCTAGTACATTACCGGAAGGGAATAACTCGTACTTCTACCCTTCAGTGACCCTAAGTGCCATTGCTAGCGATATATTTAATATGCCAGAATGGGTTTCTTTTGCGAAAGTAAGAGCCGCTTATGCTGAGGTGGGTAATGATACCGATGCTTATAGATTAAGAAGCTTTTATCAAAATGAGACTCCGTTCGATGGTTCTACACCAATTTTGACCGAATCATCATTGATACCAAATGCCAACTTGAAACCAGAAATTACAGGTTCTTACGAGTTTGGTTTGGACCTACGATTTTTTCAAAGCAGGGTAAACTTAGACCTTACCTATTACGATAGTGCTACCAAAAACCAGATCATAAATATCAGTACAGATATTGCAAGTGGCTACAGTAGCCAATTGATTAATGCTGGTGAAGTTCGTAACTACGGTTTTGAAGCTATCGCCAACTTTGTACCGGTTCTTACAGATAATTTTAAATGGAGTTCAACCTTCAATTTTGCGACCAACCAGAGTGAAGTGACCGATTTAGGTGATGACATTCAATTTACCTTAACCGAAAGAAACGGTGCTTTTATACAAGCTCGTGAAGGTGGTTCTATCAGTGCAATTTACGGCAGGGGTTTTCAACGTGTAACTGATGAAAACAGTGAATTCTTCGGGCAGAAAATCATCAATAATCAAGGTATTCCTGTTCGTACCGATGATTTGGTTTATCAAGGTGATTATGCACCAGATTTTACATTGGGTATTCAGAACACATTTAAGTATAAGAATGTTGATTTTGGTTTCTTGATAGACACTAGACAAGGTGGTATTGTTGTTTCTCGTACCAAAACAATAGGTAGTACTTCTGGTCAATTAAAAGAAACATTGGAAGGTAGAGAAACAGGAATTGTTGCCGATGGTGTTGTGAACACAGGTTCTGATGCTAGTCCTGTTTATGTTCCTAATACTGTAAATGTTGATGCGAGAACGTACAACAATAGATACTATGAAAGGGATAATGTTGAAGCTGCCAAGTACGATGCGTCATATACAAAGTTGCGTGAAGTTTCTTTAGGGTATTCTTTTCCAAAGCGAATCATAGACCAATTACCTATTTCAAATGCACGTTTTTCTGTAACAGGAAGAAACTTAATCTTATGGACCGATAATCCGCATTTTGATCCAGAAACTGTGGGTGTATCCGGTGGTACTTTGCAACCAGGTATTGAGAACATGTCTTACCCAAGTTCACGTTCGTTCACCTTCAACCTTCAGGTTAATTTCTAAAAGAAGAAGAAACTATAAAATAAAGAAATCATGAAAAAAACATTAGTTATACTATTATCCTTGGTACTAGCGGTTAGCTGTACCGAGGATTTTGAAACCATTAATATAAATCCCAATTTTCCTGCCTCTGCACAGCCAGAATTATTATTACCAGGTATACAAAGAGAAATGGCTTACAATTGGGGCGGTCAAGGTTGGGAAGAAGGGTTTACCGTAGTACAATACGGAGCTAGACTTCAGTTTACCAGCGGTGATACCTATAACTGGTCGCCATCTGGGGATCCATATGATAACGCCTATGCTTCTCTACGAGATGTAGAAAATATTATTCGCGATACTAAAGATAATCCTGAAGCACAGAACTACTATGGTGTTGCTTTGGTAATGAAATCATGGATCTATTCTTATGTAACCGATGCCTATGGCGATGTGCCTTATTCTGAAGCTACTAAAGGAATTGAAGAGGGTAACGCAACTCCTGCTTTTGATGCACAAAGTGCAATTTATGATGGGATGTTACTAGATCTTGAAACAGCCAATACTGTTTTAACAGGTGCTTCAAATATTTCTGGAGATATTTTTTATAGCGGTGATATTGCAAAGTGGAGAAAATTTGCGAATTCACTAAGATTGCGTTTGTTGATGCGTATTAGTGATGTTGACAATGCAACAGCGGTAGCTGGTATGGCTCAAATAACCGGAAATCCTTCTGCGTATCCAATTTTTGAAAGTAATGAGGATATGACCGTTGTACGATGGAACTCTGATAATCCACAACCAAAATATAATACGCGTAGTGGTAGTTTTGATGAGGTTCGTTTAAGTCAAACTTTAGAAACACGGCTGAAGGAGTTAAACGATAATCGTTTATATGTATATGCTCAACCAACTAGTAATTCTGGAAAAGGAATTTTTTCTGAAGATTTTGATGATTATGTAGGTATGCCGAACGGATTGGATGATGAGGCCGCTTTAGGATACAGCCCATCTGGAAATCCTGATGAATCTGGATCTAACTTTATTTCAAGATTAGGGATCTTATTAGGTTGTAGAGCATGTAACCCAGAACAGGCTTCGGCAACTGCATCTCAAACTATCATAATGAGCTATTCTGAACTTCAGTTTATTTTGGCCGAAGCAGCTGAGAGAGGATTCATTTCTTCTGGTGATTCGGCTACCTTTTATGAAAATGGAATTAGAGCTTCTTTTGAATATTATACCGAACGAGTTGCTGCTGGAGGATGGGCCGATATTGCCAATGCCATGCAATCAACAGACTTAGATAGTTACGTAGCTCAAACTACTGTTGCGTATGCAGGTTCTTCAGATGAAAAACTGGCTAAAATAGCTCTTCAGAAATGGATTTCTCTTTTCTACACCGGTTTTGAAGGGTGGTCAGATTGGAGAAGAACAGGAATGCCAGAAGTAATTCCTGGTCCTGATGCTGTTAATGATGGTCAGGTTCCTGTTCGTTTTCAATATCCTAATTCCGTGAAATCTACAAATAGCGAAAATTATAATGCCGCTGTTCAAAACATGGGTGCAGATAATATCAATACCAAACTTTGGTGGGATGTTGATTAAGGAAATAAATAAGCAAACCAAATTATCCATTATTTCAAGTGTATTACTGACCATAGGGATTTTCTCCCTATGGTCTTGTAATTATAAGGATTTGGATACAATGGACGAACAGAAAGCAGAACACGTCATCGTTATCGGTTTTGATGGTTTAAGCCCAGACGGATTAAAGAAAGCAAATACACCTACTTTTGACCGATTGATCAAAGAAGGTGCTTCAACCATTCATGCACGTTCGGTTTTGCCAAGTAGTTCTAGCCCAAACTGGGCATCCATGATTATGGGAGCTGGACCAGAACAGCACGGTATTACATCGAATGCTTGGAATCGTGATAATCTGACCTTACCAGCGGTTACCCAAAGCGAGCAATTTATTTTCCCTACCATTTTTCAATTGGTTGCTGATCAAAGAGATTCGTCTGAAATAGGGGCGATTTATCATTGGGGCGGGTTTGGAAGGTTGTTCGAGAAGGATGCCGTTAATTATGACATCAACCCAATGACGGAAGATGAAACCTCCGTTATTGCATCCGAATATATAAAAGAGAAAAATCCTGATTTAACCTTTATTCATTTTGACCACATAGATCATGCAGGTCATGAATATGGACATGGAACCCCAGCATATTATGCATCCGTCGAGAAAGCTGATTCGTTATTAGCTGAGTTGATCGAATCACTAAGAGCATCTGGAATGGCCGAAAATACCTTGGTGATTATTAGTGCAGATCACGGGGGCGTTGGAAAAGGCCATGGGGGTGAGTCGTTACAGGAAGTGGAAATTCCATTTATACTTTGGGGTAAAGGCATAAAGAAAAATTACAATATTAAGTATCCTGTATATCAATATGATAATGCGGCTACAGTTGCCTTTGCCATGGATATTAGAACACCACATGCATGGATTGGTAAACCGGTAAAAGAGGCATTTGAGGGCAATACTGTCGAAGATTCCTATCCAACTTTAGTGCAATTGAATAAACCTACTTTTGTTCCTTCTTCAAAAGGTTATGTGGCACAAGGCGGATTATTTAATGATAAAGCGAACCTAATTTTGAAGAACCCCAATAATGAAGGAATATTGAAATATACCTTGGATGGCACTTTGCCTACAAATGAATCCAAAACCTTTGAAGCTGAAATCCCAATTACTGAAAATACAGTGGTGAATAGTGCCATTTTTATCGATGGAAAAATGAGTAGTGAAGTTGTCGAAGGCTTTTTTAGAATCAAATCAAGAGTGTTTGAAGAGCCGGTTACTGTTGAGGTCTTTTATAGAGATGATTTATCGTTTCTACCATCATTGGGCATTAAAAAACCAGATATTGAGCGTAATACCTTTGAAATCAATTCTGAAGAAGTTAAGGAATTGATAAAGTCGAATACGGTATTCCGTTTTAAAAGCGGGTTGGAAATCGAAGAAGCCGGCAGTTATCAATTTTCAACTCGATCCGATGATGGTAGCCAGTTGTTCATAAATGGGGAGCTGGTCGTAGATAATGATGGTGACCATGGCGTACGGGAAAAAAGCAGCGCTAAAGAACTGTCTAAAGGAAAACATAATATTGAGGTGCTTTGGTTTAATGGAGGTGGTGACGGTTGGTTAGATGTGTATGTGCAAAGTGAAAAAATGCCCAAACAGATACTTTCCACGAACCTATTAAGAAGATAGTACCATGAAGCCAATCAGCAACGTGATTTTAATTTTGTTCCTAGGTATGATGACTGCTTGTCTTTCGCAAACTACGGATAAGCAATTGCCGCCCTGGGAACCGGGTATGTTGGACATTCATCATATCAACACCGGTAGGGGCGATGCCTCTTTTTCCATTTTACCGGATGGAACAACGTTATTGGTAGATGCTGGTGATATTTCAGATATCCATTCTAGGACCTTATCCGCTAGAAATGCAAAGCGAATACCTAACAATAGTAAATCTGCATCGGGTTGGATCGTGGATTATATCGAACAATTTCTTCCGAAGGAAAATAATAGGGAATTAAACTATGCCTTGATTACGCATTATCACGATGATCATTTTGGGGAGATGGATAGCCTTAGACTAAAAGCAATGGAAGGAAATTATTATCTGACAGGTATTACGGAAGTAGGTCATTTTCTTCCGATTAAAAAAATGATTGATCGTGGCTTTTCATATCCAATAGACCTTACAAGTGAAACTATTCAAAACCAAGACCGATTTAAAAGAGATGCTTACGGCATGATTCCTACCCTAAAAAATTATTGGAGCTTTTTGGATTTTCAACATAAAAAAAATGGATTAGTTTATGAAAAGTTTATTTCCGGCCAAAAAAATCAAATCAGATTGGAACATGATTTTCGGACATATCCAGATTTTTCTGTACAGAATATAGCCGTAAATGGCACTATTTGGACTGGAGTTATGTCCGATACTTTAGCGCTGTTAAAGCAGGGGGAATATCCTGGAGAAAACACATTAAGCATTTGCTTGAAAATCAGTTATGGTAAGTTCGATTATTTTACGGGTGGTGATATTAGTGGTATAGATGAATATGGAGGTACGGATATTAATTCGGTAGAATCCCAAATTGCTCCTGTTGTAGGTCCGATGGATGTTGCTACTTTGAATCATCATGGAAATCGGGATTCTCAAAATTTGGATTATGTACGGACAATTCGCCCACGGGTATGGATTCAACAAAATTGGTCGTCCGATCATCCCGGGGAAGAAGTACTTAGAAGAATAACCTCTGAAAAACTGCATCCTGGAGAACGGGATATTTTTTCTACCGTAATGCTACAACCACTGAAGGATGTAATTGGTGGTCGCTTAAATCAATATAAAAGTCAGAACGGTCATATTGTTTTACGTGTGCATCAAAAGGGAGACTCGTATGAGATTTATATATTGAATGATGCAACCGTGAAACGGGAAATAGTAGCCAAATATGGACCATATGAATCAAGATAAGGAAGTGAACAAGCTACAGGGTCAGAACAAACGTACAGAAGGCGATATCAATGGTACCGTTGCCAGACAGGAATGGGCAGCGGGTATTACCGATATAAAAACGAAAAAATTGCTCAAAAAAGATGCGCGTTATTTCTTCCATCAAGCGTTATCCACACCTTGTTTAGATGTGTTGGGAGATTGCAAAGGGGCTTATATCGAGAATATATCTGGCAAGAAATATTTGGATTTTCATGGTAACAATGTACATCAATTGGGGTTTTCACATCCAAAATTGGTGCAGCGCTTAACAGAACAATTGCAAGGTTTGACCTTTAGTACCCGGAGATATACCAATGAAACCGCCATCAATTTTGCCGAGAAATTGACATCGATTCTACCTTCAGATTTGAATAGGGTTTTAATGACGCCCAATGGAAGCTCGGCAATAGGTATCGCATTAAAATTAGCACGCGCCATTACAGGTAAATTTAAGGTAGTATCATTTTGGGATTCTTTTCATGGTGCCTCATTAGATGCTATAAGTGTGGGTGGCGAAGCGGTATTTCGTGAATATATGGGGCCTATGATGCCAGGTATAGAAAGAATTCCGCCACCAGTATCTTATCGCGGAATTTTTGAAGGTGATCAAAACAAGTGTTTAGAGCATTTAGAATATGTGTTTGCCAAAGAAGGCGATATCGGTGCCTTTATAGCAGAAACTGTCCGTAATACAGATGTGCAACTACCTTCAGTTGAATTTTGGAAAGATGCACGAGCATTATGTGATAAGTATGGC
>TARA_R110002060_G_scaffold4293_1_pt1 | contig 10164 bp, 11 predicted proteins | sample TARA_R110002060 | Tara Oceans TARA_R110002060 (sample SAMEA4397091) | marine metagenome | biome: Polar Biome; feature: [MES] marine water layer (ENVO:01000295) within the mesopelagic zone...; material: water (ENVO:00002006), including particulate matter (ENVO:01000060) such as...... | reverse complement strand
AGGACAGTCAAGAGTGGGACCAACAGGAGTATCCGGAATGAGAGCTCCAGTGACTGCCATCTGAATGTTGTCTGTGAACTGCGCGCCATACTCGATGTTTTGGTTGGTGTTGGTGTCCCAGATATCGCCAACTGTCAATTGTTTGCCCTTATTACTAGATCCAGTTCCTACAACTCCATTTGGGATCTCGACCTTCAGACGAAGACCTTGATGCTTGGAGATGTCACCCCGTTCCCAAATGATTGTTCCTTCTGGAAGGTCAACAAGTCCTTGCCCGCTGCCTGCTCCTGTGATATCCAGTTGCAGCATACTGGTGTCAAAACTGTAGATATACAAAGCCACAGGGTCTGCTACTGTGATACTTCCACCATTTTTGACTGCGGTGTTGATGTGAATTCCGATCTGAGGGAACCTTTAGCGAGTTCATTAGAACCTCGTCTCGGTGAAAGTACTTACAGTCGGATCGGAGTGGCGATCCGCGTCTCCATACTTCGAACAGTTGGTCAATTTTGTTTGATCACTGATTAGTCTTCCGTTTTTATCCTTTCTCAACACTGTCGATTGAGCTGCGATATCGATCTCGGCACTGAGCGTATTGCTTGGATGGATCAAATGTGCAATGCTACCAGTTGTCGAGGTGAAGTTCCAGTAATTGGTTGGATTGTATACCTTTGCTCCTGTTGCTTCGTTGATAAGGAAAAGATCTGCTTCCCCTAGATTTCCAGTGATGTCGCTATTGTACTGATTGTAAAGAGACACCAGAGTATCTGGTTGATAATCCCCGATGAATTGCCAGTACTGCAAGCATCAGCACAAATTAATGTACGTTTACAATGAGGGAATTGTACCTCCGGGCCTTCGCAAGAGAAAGTCACCGTCTGGATCTTGCCTTCTCCATCTCGACCAACTGACCATTCCAAGTACTCATCTTGGAAGATGCGAGAGGAGTCTGCTATTTGCCACCTCAGGGGCGTCTGACTGTTGTACGCTATGTTTACCTGAAGACAATTAACCTCCTATGTACTTTCATAAGATTCACGCCTTTACAGGTTTTACTTACCCGGTTTGGAAACGCAGTCCAGGGGATCGATACAGTCGCGGCCCCTTGGTCATAGGCTGTCACAGTGCCGTTGAAGAACGCCTGAAGTGGTGACCTTACCACGTTGTCTCCCCCAATGAGTGGATCTCCATTTGGATATTTGGCACTGATTTCAAGGTTCATCCAACCAGAAATCTTCTCCTCGGACCACTTTTTTTGATTGGCTGGCGTAAGGTCCTGAAGATTCCCGGGGGGGTTGAATTGAGTGAGTTTGGTGGCCTTGAAGTTGCTCATGTTAGGGAGGAAGTTTTGAGAAAAGGGAATCCGTTTTTGAAATAAGGCTGTTTCGATACGAGGTGAGGCAATAAAGATGTGTAGGGGAAGGGGAAATCTCGATGGTTTATGTAGAATTTTAATTTGCTTGAATATTGGGAGCAATTCGTAAACTGTAAGTAGCACTAACAGCTCTGGCTTCAGTTGCCGGTAGCACCGATTTCAGCATGTTTCAACTGAGCTATCTCAGCTAAATCCTCTTCTACTTCTCCTTGGAGGTGGAAGGAACAAAGCTACTGTAGGCCATACTGGCTGATTTGGCCGAAAACATCCGTGAGGGGGCTGGAAAACACTGCTCGACTACATTTCCACACGAGCGAAGACATGGAATAGAACTTCTGGCTTCCGCCAATCTTCCCCCAACCTCTCTTCAGAATTAGCCTTCTATCACATGCGGAGGCCAACCATGGAGAGAGGAACCAAGAGCTCGGAAGATCCTCCAATAGGAAGTTCCGGAAAACGCTCCGAGCTGTTCCACAGCGAACGCGTAACAGAGTTGGGAATGCTACTACGTGAACGAGGAATGCAGAGTTGTACAATGTTCCTGAAATACGGCCAATCAGATTTCTGCTCTTATGCATCATTGATGTGAACATGGAATGTAAGCTTGTTAATGTGCTACTTGGACTCTTCGACACGTGAACCCCAATGTCTCGGCTGTCACGAAAAAGGGAGATCTGCACTGTCAGTTGCTTATCTTGATGACTTAAGAGAATGATTTGAGGTTAGTGATCTGAACCAGGCAACAGCTTAATTCCTCTTGAATTGTGTGATATTGAAGCATTACCAGTAAAATCCAAAATGATTGTGTCAGGCGTGTCTGGATGAGACAGATTACAGTACATCTATCGTGGGTGGCTGATATTCATTCATAGCTCGAGCTGTAAGATTTAGATAGACTAGGCCGATGATCCGGTTAACGCGTTACCTCTATTTCAACTATCTCAAACATAGTAGAGGCTTGAAATTTTAAATCAGTCCATTCCAAACCTAAGAAGATCATCAGACGCTTCTCTTCTTTTGATCCAACCAAGCTTAGAACTTCCTCTTCGAGAATCATTTGACCGTGAATTTGGTAGTAAGAGGAACAACCTTGTTTTCAGTGTAGTAAATGTCTCACGAAATCCTTTCTTCTACGACTGGCCTGTTTACAATTACGGATAATAATTGAACGATACAAAGTTGATAAGGTTCTTTGAATGAATGTGAATGGAAGAAAGATTTCCCAGTTGCATTTTACTATCATCTGAATTTCTCTCACGACTGTTTCAATCAAGCTACATTCCACCACTCTTGCCTCATTAGACTATGGCTTCACTGTCTACGCTTTGGTGGCGACAACTGAACACTACTGCTCCTGATGTCGATACCATTGCTGATGCTGAGTTCAAGAAAGTCAACTTCATTGACTTTTTTGGAAAATGGCTACAGCACGGAGACAACGCTCGGAAATTTAGCTTCGATTCTTTGTTAACAATATTTTACAGTCAGTATTCATACTCCATGGAAGTTTTTGTTGAGTTGATGATTTGCAGATGGATCAAACCAGAATCCTCCATTGTATACAGTACAGATATTCGTCGTTGCTGATGGAGATGCAATCACGGACAAATCAGACGATAATTGGTTTAATCCACACGCAAGACTTCTTGCTCTTATCAGCCCTTACAGTTCCAGTGGTGTGCAAACATTTGGTTCCAGTCCAGGCTCATGGACGGTCTGCATTGTGGGCTCAAACGAGATTCATGAGGATTCGCAGCGATTCCTCCAAGTTGCTAGTTGGTTTGATAACGAATTTCGTTTCTACGGCGTAGGTTCTCTTGGGCTTCCTTAATTATGATATTTCGTTAATAACGTCCAGCGTGAGCAACCGAACGCAAAAGAAGATGTCGCTTGGATATACCAAGGAAGATCCTCTGGTGCATTTGACCCCAAGACTGCATATCTAGGCCCTTTCAACGGTCACGTCAATGGTGCCTGTATTATGAAGGAGCTGCATGAGTAAGCTCTAATCGTACTCTTACTCTTGAGACAAGACTTAGCCGTCTAATTATGTACAGGCCCTGGTTGCATTGGTACTCGCCCTCGGACAATGGCATTGCAGACTGTCTCAACGCCACTGATATTGCTGCATTCAAAGCTGCTCCGTACCTTACAAGACCGGGAAGCACAGTCCTGCAAGGCGCCAATGTCGTCACCGCAGACGTGTTGGAAATAGCTGTCAAGAAAGGAGTCAACAATTGGTTTAACAAGCGTCGAAGTAACGATTTTTGGAACCCAGATCAATCTGGTTTATTGCCAGAGCCTCAAAACGTGCAAAGATGGGTAGCACACCTCCTACTTACCACGACAATCAATATCATTGCCCAGCGAACGTCGGACAATATAGCTCCGCTAGACAACTTCATCGACAACGAGTTACTGAGCAACCTGAATATGTATGCGGACAATCCGCTGGCAAGTCTTCTTTTTCGATGCCACATTGCTTCATACTAATACACTACTAGCTTGTGATACAGCCCAAGCTCTCTTACAATCAGTCTGACTATCAGAAGGTCGTTGAAACCTTGGGGCTTAGCTTGCTACAAGAAATTGGTCCAGATGATGAAGACAAACCTCCGGCTGACCTGTGGAAAACACTCTCTGTCGGCACTATGGGTGGTGGGAAGCAGACAGACGAGCACAACATCGTCGAATTTGCGCTTGTGCAAGAAGGTGAAGGACAATCACAATTCAACATTCTGACTTCATCTTATGAAGATGCTAGAGGAGTGTTCTATATGCAGTCAATCTTGGGCGGGAAAACGCCTGCTTTTCTCTTCTCTCAGGCAACTCTGTATGCACTTCTGATGGTAGATATCTGGAATCCTATCTACTCGTGGAGGCGAGCGGTACTGATGGCCTACCTACCTCCACTCATAAAATGGGACGGCAAGTCCTACGATCTTGAGGCGAACTTTATTGCACTTGTAAGACAATCGTCATTTGCAAACGCGAATATCACGGACAGTCCTGAGTATCAATTTCTACAACTGATTGACAGTCCACCGCCAATCTCGACGTATCAGGCTCAGATCAAAGCATACTTCGGCGTTGTCAGCAAGAGACTCCTCACTTATGACGGCCTCCTGGATTATATGACTCTAGCAGAGTGCCGCCGCAGGATATATCGACCAGTGCCATTGAACGAGTTCGGATATACTCTACCCTACGCTTTGAAATACACCGGGAGCAAGTTTCTGGAAATGACCGCCCAAGGTACAATTCAGCCAATGCCTCAAAGGGGTCAAGACCTTCTCTCTGCTTGGACGAATGGACTTGCTAGTTTCAGCCCAAGCATTCTTCCGGTGTTCCCAAATACTACATCTGTTACTCCTGTAGTCAGCCCGTCCGTTGGAATTCTTCCCTCTCCTGGAAATGCCGTACTGTGCGAAAAGGCCACAAGTTTATCCACTGCTTCTGCCAAGAAATGCCCGTTCATGACAATCCGGAATAATTCAACACAATTGAATAGCAAGATCGTCGCCAGTCCAACATGGAATGATGATATCCTGCCAATCATTAGCACTCCATATTGGATACCTGAAGCAGACCGTGCCGGTGTAGGTAATGGCTGGATTAACTCGATGGATTATTGGGGCCCATTTGACATCAGCGACCCTTCTCAGGTGAAAGACAAAGCTGTACTCATATATCAAGTGCTTCGATCTAAATGGATGCCTATCACGGATGACCCGAGAGATTATTGGCCCGAGGAAGCACTTGAAACCTTCAGGTCTTGGGCAAATACTGGATTTCGGACTACATCCAAGGATCCTGTCACTGTTCGTATCGTCATTCCAACTCCAACAACTAAACCCATACACTTGCGGGTTCGGAAGGACATACGCAATTTGCCGGCGTCTGAGATCCAAGAGTTTCGCTCTAAGCTCGACGATGTCCTGAAAGTTGGCACCCTGCAGTCCAAGTGGCAAGAGCTGGGAAATCTTCGTAAGTGTCAAAGCATCAACATCAAGATCCACTTACTGACCCTAATGAGATGGTGACTGGTGCTACCACTATCAAGAAGCATTCGTCTTCTGGCACCGCGCGTATTTACTTTACGTAGAAGCCCTGATTGATTTCCCGATACCCTACTGGGATGGATTCGCCGAGGATACTGCAAATCCAGGATCGGAGTTTGCAGGTATTCCATCCATCTTCCTCGAGGATACATATGTCCACCCCAGTGGTGAGATTCGTCCAAATCCGTTAAAGTATGCACTTGCACAGGACGGACGCTCAGCTGCATCTATACCTGGAGATCCTTCGATTCCATATGTCACAAGGAATCCGACCCTTGTTGCTGGTTCAAAAGATCCAAGTTGGAACGCGAAGATTAATCTATTCTCGCTGTATCATCAGCAGATCGGAACAGCGCTTGAGAAGTCAAGCTTCAGTGAACCGGAAAGTATCACAACAACCGAAGGGAAACCATATGGAATCCCATGGGCCAATCTAGGCGCATTTACTGATACTCAGGCCGATGACCTGTACCCGTATCGATTCAATTTCGACGGGCTTTTTGAGCAAGTACACGACAATTATCATGGTTGGATTGGTCCAGATATGGTACGTAGTGCTACGCGATGATTTGCAAAGTACTGACCGCTTGACTTGTTTTAGTCAATCAACTCCACTACCGCATTTGACCCGATTTTCTTGGTCTACCATTCCAACATGGATCGAATTGCTGCCATTTATCTCGAAGCACATCCGCAGCAGCAGTTCACCTCCAATTTTCCAATCAAGCCTTTCACAGAAACTGCAACCAACGTATCTTACAATGATGCACGCCAGTACATTTATACTACTCTTGGTGACATGGCTAAAGACACGATGGCTCTTGGATATGCATATGGACCACCAGCTGGTGTGGATCCGGTGAAACTTGCATCAAAGATACCTGCGTCCAGACTCAAGCCGACCGCTACAAATGGCACTGCAAAGAAGTTGAATAGTTGCTCAAAGCTTGCTACGAATGACCTAACCGATGAGACTTCTCTCGACAACTCACGAAAGGCGCTTTCGTCAAAACGAACTTTCTCTCCGGTGGGAGGCAATGCGTTGTCCATCTTGTCGGTCAAAAGGAATAAAATGACGAGAGGAGAGGGAGTCCCTTATGTCGTCTTCAACGATGTGGTGTGCACGTCAGAAAGCTACCAAATCGATGTCTTCGCTCCGAATTCTTCATCCCATGTTGTGGATCCTGTGAAGAATCCTAGTTTCATCGGGCACATCTTCAGATTGGGCATGGGACGCAATACGGGTGGATTCAGATGTGACAAAAGTCCCGTCACGCGGTGCTTAGATGCTCAGAAGTGGGCAAATGAGCTTAAAGAGGGAAAAGTAGACTGTATAGTTACTGAATTACAGACTGGAAAGGTGATTGATGAGAATGTTTGGAAAAAATGGAAAGGGTTTGTTCCTTCGGTTCGATGGGTTTTTGAGTGAAGCTTGTGAAGAGTTTAGGGGTTAGTGTAACGGTCCGTTATTTACTTGGTGTAAATACAGAAGGCTGTGTGTAACGTACGGTCGGGCTGGTGTTGCTCAAGAATGCGAAGGTAGGTTGGTTAGTAGGTAATGAAAGGGGAATATAGGGTGAGGGTCAGGATGGGATTTGGGATTTAAGGTATGTTTTTTATCCAAAATTACTTAAAAGCAATGCTATGTTTATTTATATCATAGTATAAGCGTTGTGGTGGGAGATATGATTAATTAAAGGTGGGTGTTATGATGCTGCGCTTCCTGATTTGGCAAGAAGTTTAAGTATTGCTAGTGGGTTACTGCTTACCAAATCGAGGTTATTCGGATAACACAATTATAATACAAATTACAAGCATTCTTTAAAGAAACATATAAATACTTATATATATAAGTAAGTATATCGAAATTTAATAATTAAATCAAAATAAATTTTTATAGCAAAATAAAAAGGTAGTAAAATATATTAAGATTATTATTCTATTATTTAAAGCTCGCTTAAGTTATTACATTAAGGTTTTTCAAACAAACTCATGCTTTCCCTGAATTGTCCCTTAATTATCCTAATTTATAAGCGCATAGCTTACACGATCAAAATACCACAAAAACACAATGCCTCCCAAGAATTCTAGCGGCTAGCTTAAGAAATATGCAACCAAAGCGAAGGCTAAAGCAGCGGATGTAAAAAAAAGATAGCATCGCTATACGCGTTAATAGGCGCGTCTTTTAATTGGCCTAGCAGATTTCATTGCATTCGAGCTCCCTTACCCTGACGTACCGATCGATACTCCTTCCAGCGGACTTCGAACGAGTTCCGATATTCGAATACCTGCAGATAGCAACATTCAGTCAAGCGATGTTTTACAAAACCTGCGACCGATTTCCTCATTATCGATTTAATTATCTCCAATCGATGAAGATGCCGAAGCTGTCGCGCAAATCAAGCAAATCCAAATAAACAAACAAGAGGCGAATCTTGAGAGAAACAAATATGAGGCAAAGATTGTAGAAATTTTGATTAGATTGCGATTAGCTAACGCAATTAGCGCAGCTAAAAAAGCAAAAATTAGTGGGATGTCAAGATCACACATTAAAAGACAGGTTGAAGTAGCAACATTAGGAATGCAAACGATAAAGAATGCACATATTGCTAGTCAAGAGGAGGAAGGTTGCAATAAGAAATTCTGGCGTTTTTGCTCTTCGCATATTGCTTCTATAAATAAGCTAATTATGACATAAGATAACGATAACATTGTTGCGTTAAACACATCTAATAAACTAGTAAGCATTTAAAAATCTCTAGATAATATAATGCTATTGTAAATACTAACTTAATATAAGTCATTTTCTTTGCTATCATCAAATAGAATTAGTAAAGGAAGCACTAGTAGATGGAGCTTTTTATTTCCTGTTCAAAAGAATAACCTTTTATTATAAATAAAGCCCCTAGCAATAAGATCACCTGCAAATAGCATATCTTTTTCTTTAGCCGTAGAGAAGCCTTTTGGCAATGCTTCGCCATCACCCTTCTGTTGAATTGAAAGTTTTAAATCGTCTTCGCCTGCCCAACTAATGATTCAGATAACACCAAATCTCATTACTTTTATATCTATCTTAACTTTTACCTTAGCGTTAATAATTTCTTAACATGCAACAGCTTCCCCAGCACTAAGAGCTTCCCCAAACGCGATAGCATTTCCAGCCCTCATTGAGCGAATTGCTTTTAAGCTAGCCAAGCAGCTTTGGAAATTTCAAAAGTATACGCACAAGCAGCACCGTAAGGCAAACTAATCACATCAAGAGTATTATGGACGTTCCGATGTTCATTTCAAGTGCTCGTTTTTTTAACAAATCAGTAATATCTTGCGTAAACACCATCGAGATACATCTCTTCTAAATGTCCTTAGTAATGCTAAATTAATAAAGCTAATGGACTTCAGCAGCTTAAATTACCAAGCAACCTTTAAAGGCATCAGTATATTAATTGCTCTTGAAGACGTTGGAACCCGTGATAAAAAGCTGCTTATAAATTTGTGCTTATCGCAACATTATGCTGCTAGTAAAAAAAATCGTCGTATTAAAGTATTATTTGATATTGATAGCATCTGCTGCTTTCTGATTAGTTTGGCTGTTGCTTACCAAGAAATCAATTGATTTTTTAAAGTACATTCTTTTCTTAACCTTAGTGCAGATATTCACTTTGGCTTAAAAGTTCCTTCATATAACAAGCGTAAGATATTAAGTCAGAAATATGCCCCTTTTCACAAGATCCCCCATTTCTACTTTGGCTCTATGATTAGTATAAAAGGATTCCTTATCTTCATCTTCTTTCTTACGCTTTATGCCAAAAGCGATTATAAGCATTTAACATATCTTAATAAGCAAGATCAAAAGCTATTATATGATGCGATCTTAAGTCTTGCTATCTATAAGACTATCCGATCTTTTAATATTTTGCAACATTACCCAGCTATTACCCGCATCGCTGATATAAACTCAATTGCATTATTTGCAAAGACCCTCGCTCGCAAAGATTCTTCACAAGAATAGCTTCTGAAGTACGCTTTACAACTTCAATACCTTGATATTCTTTAGAACTTTATACTTGAGATTATTACCAAGAATCCTAGCTATCATCGATTCCAAGGAGCCACCCTCTTCATGCATGCAAAAAACACCAAACTAAAGTTTATGAATGTGATTAATGACCTGACTATAGCTTATGAGGGTTAGGAACATTCTTGATTTCAGGCAATTGACTTACAATTTTATAATAAAGATCGCGCATTTATCAATCTTGCGAAGCAAATTATTTTAAAAGACAATACTTTGCCGTACGATCACATCTTAGAAAATCATAAAGCAAAGATGTTCTTATGAAAGAAATGTTGCTTAAATGCGTATGCAAAGACGCGAACCGTTTTTAACGCCAATGGAAATGTAGCTAAGAGGAATTCTAAATGTATGACATATCTTTAGGCAATTATACAAGATATGATGAGCTAAATCTTTTTTATAGCGTTGTAAGAAAAAGAAAGCCAAAATAAATTGATATACTTTCAATTTTATGCCTTAATTAAGACTCCGTTTGATACATCAAAAATATATGTTTTTGATAATAAGTCTCTTAAAAATTTGGCCTTAAACCTTAAATATATCTGATCATTTTAATAAGAGAGTGAAAGCATCACCTTTTTAAAAGGCGTCGGCGAGTTTAGCTATTTCTATGAGGGTTAGGGTTAGGGTTAGGGTTAGGGTTAGGGTTAGGG
>TARA_R110002060_G_scaffold78365_1_pt1 | contig 10186 bp, 14 predicted proteins | sample TARA_R110002060 | Tara Oceans TARA_R110002060 (sample SAMEA4397091) | marine metagenome | biome: Polar Biome; feature: [MES] marine water layer (ENVO:01000295) within the mesopelagic zone...; material: water (ENVO:00002006), including particulate matter (ENVO:01000060) such as...... | reverse complement strand
ATAATCGGCAGGTCCCCTGTTCAAGTCAGGGAGGGGCCACCATTTCAGCAGAACCCATACCGTAAGCACTCACTAACCCTTTCTTAAGATGCAATCATTTGCCTGTAGTTGTGCCTGTAGTAAGCTGATAATGGGGATGTTAATCCATTGGAATCTTTTTTGAATCGTTCTAAAGCATTTTAAGTGTTTTATAGGTTTAAAAATTAACATTTTTGAACAGTGCACTCCTCCCGCCACTTTCATAAAATCTAGGTTTATTGCGGTCTATTTCATAACTTTACTGGTATAGTTTATATACAGCTGTTAATTTCTATTTTTAATTGAAGTAATAATTTCAGGATAAATTTAAAGGACTAACATGAAACTCAGTATTCTTATTATTGTTTTTATCGCCTCATTTAATTCATTAGCCAACTCATGGACATATAAACAGCAAGTAGACAGCTTTAATGATCAAACGCTGCACATTGCTAACATCATGGGGAAAAATAAAACATCACTTACAGTTCGATGTAATGAAAACTCTTCACTGGATATTTATTTTTTCTTTAATAATTACTTAAGTAGTAAATCAGTTCCTGTACGCTGGCGTATTGATAAGAATGAAATGCAAATAGGGAAGTGGAAAGTAAGCACCAATGGAACTAGTGTATTTTCTCACTATGAGATTAAAAACGCATTAGCAAGAGACTTAACAAAAGGATCAAATGTTTTATTAGAAGCTACTGATTATAGAGGGACAAAGCACAAAGTGTCATTCTCTTTGAAAGGCTCATCTAAAGCAATCATTCCCGTTTTACGAGCTTGTAACATACCTGAAACTAAAATTAATTTTAGCGGCATAAGTGAGATTATATCGAGCTATATAGACAGAATGGGCCCAAAATCGACAATATGCCTGAGCAAACAATTAAGCTTAAGTAATTATAAAATTGCTAAAATATCTCATAAAAAAACAGAAGAACTATATGCTGAAGCTCAAAGGTTTTTAGATAAAAAAATGAAACAATGTCCTGCTGCAGATGACTTTTTATTAGGCCTTAAGTGTAAAAAGCCTACTGAGTTTTTCTTAGACCTCTATTCTGCTGCTAAATTAAAAGATAAAGGAATAGTTAAAGAGTGTGGAAGCTTAAAGTCAGAATTTTAATAAGTATGGAAATTTTATCAGTTGTAGCTCTTCAGACCTGATCTTGCAGTTACCCAATTTATAAACCCTAGCAACTGATTTTAATTGGGCTTTTCTGAGTTGAAGTTGAATTTCCAATGTTAGGTTTTGATAGGTTCTAACTTTATAATTTACTTCTTAAAAGATCACCAATACCTAGCCAAAACCTCACCTTTTTATATACTGTAGAAACCTAATAAACTCCTAATAAATTAAAGGCTCAATCTACTTGAGCCCACATCTTTTGTTTGATCAGGACGATTACCTTTACTTCTAGTTTTAGCAAGATAAGAGCCATGCAAAATTGCTTCTCTTAATTTTTCATCACTATCAATAAAATGATGGTTTGCAAAGTGAAATACTGGCCCCCCCATATCTGTCCATATTTGCCTAACTTGTTCATGAATATTCAGGGGATATCGAACTAAATCACCGTCCATCATAAACACAAAGTGATAGTGTAGTTTTTTAGTTTTACATTCCTCTCGCACCCACTGATAACCAAATTTGGTATCACCATAGCGATGAATCAGCCGCTTTCTTAACCTTTTTAAAAAGGTAGTCACTCTCTTATTATCTGAGAATATAAAGCCTTCATGTAGATCAAACCGCATAAACAAAACACGCTTATATAGCGATTGCATAGCTAGCGTTTGAGTAATTAAGCTTTTCAATATTTCGGTATAACAACCCGACTTATTCGAATTAATTGCAAAGCTGTAATTGCCAAATTGGTAATACTCTTTTGTAGTTACTGTTTTAAAGCTTCTCTTTACTTTAGTGCTTTGTTTCTTTCCTTTGTTAGCTAATATTAATATCCGCTTTTTATCAGACGATTGAGTTATTGAACTTTCGCCTGTTAATAAAGGTTGGCTTAAATTGTTAGGTGTCAAAACCTCGGTGTCAAAACCATGTTCTGAGGTGTCAAAACCATGTAATAAAGAGTGGTCGCCTAAACGACCTTTTTTAGATAAACTCATAATGCTTAATCAAGATAGACCGCTTCAATTAGCGGTCTTCTTTTTCTCTGAGTTTAATCTTTAGCCAATCTTCAAATTGTAATAAGTTAAATACGTTCCCTTTTCCTATAGCATTGCCAATTTCATACAACGCCCATATGTAAGATTTCTTTCGCCAGCCATCTCCATCATGAATGAATAAAACTTCGTCTTTAACTCGGTTGATTTTAGTTACATAGCCCTCTGCTTGATTACTACTTTGGCTTTCTGCGTAGGCTGTTTTAATTTTTACAGGATATGTTGTCATCCCATGCAATATGAAGTGACAAGTATCTGCATCCCTGTTTAATAGGGTGTAATAGATTTCAATATCTGGATTATTGGTTATGTTGTTGGCATTAAAAATACCAACAATTTTAAATAAAAGCTTTTTATGGTTAATGCTTTGCTTATCCATAGCCTAGCCCTCCCCATTTTCAAATTTTTTTAGCTGTTCATCAGTCCAGCCTAAAAAGATTTTCCCTGCTCTTTTGGGAGGCTCTAAAGTCCCATCTTTTGCCCAATACCGCCATAAAGTGCGACGATTCTTGTTATAACGTTTTTCTAAATCCGAGTATGAATGATACATCTTTAAAGTCTCTGCTAACGAATGAGACTCCAGTCTAAAATTGATGCTTGTAGTCGGTAGATCGAACTACTACAACTTAATTAAATAATCCTTTAGATAGTCCTGCCTGATTGTATGAATGCTCCAACCTGTTTGTTTAGCAATTAGCCTCGCAATATCTGATTTAGTCTTAATATGAGTTTTTTCTTTCAGAATTTCATCAGCGAGCTTGTATGTCTTTCTAATTCTTTCGCTTTTAGCAAATATTCTTTCTTCAGTTGCAGCTTGTGTCGTATGTGGGACAATATCCCCCTCAATACTAATAAGAATAATATTGCTGTACTCCTCAATAGCAAACAGTAAGCTATTTACTACACTCTTTAAATCACCTCTACTTAAACTGAGTTTAATATTATAAAACCTACCTAATAGCCACCCTATTCTATGGACATTAGGGATGTTAGCATATCTCTCATTTCTCAAATAAACCCAGACTCTGCAACCCCTCTCATCAGAGTCGAGTGCTACAACACTACCGTCGGGCTTATACTTAACAGTATCATCTGAGGGTAGACCTAAAGACTTTAAAATACTGTAAAGTTTATCCATATACTCTTTAATTAACTGATCATTCCCTCCTATTGTAAAACTACCATCATCATTTTTAGAGCCATATTTTTCAAATATTAATCTAGTATCTTCTGACGTTATTAACTTTGTTTCGAATTTAACATCAATACTCGCTTTTTTATTTTTTCGATACTTTATGAGTTTGCTCTCTTTAAAGTTGGTTGGGTTTTTTACCCTATCGGCAGTTTTATGGCCTTTTAACGATTTTTCATCCATGTTTTACACCTCCAAAATCACCTATGATAACTTGGGCAGCTAATCCAGTCAGCTTACTTTCCCATTTCCTGAGTGCATCCTTTTTTTCTGGCAAGTAACTGTACCGATCATAATGCTTTGAACTAACATCATTCAGGGCGTGATTTTGTAACCTATCTCGTATTTCTTTTGATATGCCAAGCTCACCCATTAACGTCTTACAGGTTCTTCTTATATCACGTGCTACAAAGGGGTTGAATTTGGGGTTATCTTCTCTAAAACGTGCAATAGCCTTTGAAAAACTATCTGTTCTCAAATGCTGATTGGCGTTATTTCTAAGTGGGAAAATAAATTCACTACCTTTAGAGTTAGCGTGAAGCTCTCTGAGTATTGATAAAGCTTTTTCTGTTAATGGAATCAGGTGAGGTCTTTTGTTTTTACTAACCTCTGAAGTTACTAAAAGCGTTGCCTCTTCCCAGTTAACAGAACTCCAACGGCTAGCGACTAACTCATAAGGCCGTTGACCGCCTGTGTAAAAGCAAAGATTCATTAAATCAGAAACTAGAGGACCAACCCTGTTAGTATCTTTAAAGGTGTTTAATACTATTTTCACCTCTTCGATAGTTAACCAGTTTTCGCCAACCTTTTCTGCATTAGATTGTTTAGCGATAACTTGAGCAGGGTTAATAGTTAGGCCAAATTTAACGCCTGTATGTACTTGTGCTGGGTTTAGATCATGTTTAAGACCGAAGTTAAATGCAGCGACAATATAGCTTCTAACTCGGTTTGATTGGACTGTAGCCCCTCTTTGAATCATATTTGAAAGGATCGGGATTATATCTGTTGGTTGTATTTCTTTCGCTTTAGTTTCTGGCTTGATAAAAGGATACACTTCTTTTTCTAGTGCCTTTAAAACAGCTTCATATGTTCGTTTACCATCAGCTTTCATCTTGTCAGTGTAAGCGATGAATAACTGCTGGATACTCCCTTTCATGCCTTCTACTTTTTTTGCCTCATCTTGTTGTTTTTGGAGCCTTTCAATTTCTACTTTAGGGTCGATTTTTTTTCCTAAAAGTTCAGCATATTGATCGCATTCAGCCTGTGCTTGAGTCATTACAAAGTTATCTGATACTAGCCCTAACCTTATGTACTTTCTTTGCCCTTCAAAAAAGTAACGATAAATCCAACGCTTTGTGCCTGTCTTGCTGACTTCAACACCAAGCCTACCCATACCACGCTCACCAGTAGCCCTGTAAACCTCATAACGCTTACCTGTAACCTTTAAATCAATAACTTGAGGATATGTGCGGAATGTATTTTTACTCATGTTAAATTGCCTGTAGTTGTGCCTGTAGTAACAAGGTGAATCAATAAGACTTAATGAGATAATACAAGAAATGGGGTTTTGTTACTAGGCTTTGTTTTATAGGGCTTACATAGGGTGTTTAGTTATTTTTTCTAGCTTTGCTTTATATACCTGCTTATGACTCATAATCGGCAGGTCCCCTGTTCAAGTCAGGGAGGGGCCACCATTTTTCCTTTGCAATTCAAATACTTACCAATAATAACTAAAAATGATAACCTCATTCTATTTTAGTGGACGCCTATTGGACGCTTTATGCTTGAGCAACTATCTTCAAGAGTTAAATAAATTCAATATTCTTAGGTTCATATTAGGGCTTTAGCATTACGCCTTTAAATAAACAATTCAAAAAATACAAGCTACTAATCAATAACCTTAAAGCTAGTTAATGTGTGATCATTAATGTAGCACTGTGCATGAAATACATTGTTGTTGATAAAGTAATTTATCGCTACAAATTCTGAACCTCTTCGAGCTATATTCTTTAACACAGCCTTACTTTGATGATACTTGGTCGCTTCATTGAGGCATAACTTGGCAGACCGTTCAATTTTTGAATTCTCTATTGAAGTAACTAATGTTTTTTTACGTTCGTCATTTTTATGCTTATCTAAAACTATAGTCGCTTTAACCTCTTCAACCTTATAAAGGTAATATTGTTGCTGTACGAACCATAAAGAAAAACCTGCAAACAAACAGCCGATATAAGAACCAATAATAATTTTTAACATAAACTTCCCTTTAATTTTAACAATCTACTAGATGAAAATTTACCAGCTCTAAATAAATTAAAACCTATCCATTCACAAACTAACTTTCTACAATATACTATTCAAAATTATACAAAACTATACAAATAAATGTCAGGTTTTATCAGGTTCTACTATTAGGAATACTTAGGTTTTAACAGGTTTAAGATGTTAAGTAATGTTAAGTATTTACCCACCTGTGCATTCTGCGTATAACCCTTTTTTATAATCAATGTCTCCATCAGGGTATTGAATTTTACTTGATGAAAAGCTTTTTACCTTTACGCCAGCATAGCCTTTGGTTCTTACCTTGGCTAAGTAACTCAAGTGGTCCATTGCGTTACTTTGCTTTGTAAATGATGTTCGGGTCAGGTTATGGTACTGACGAAAGTGAACTGTTCCGTCCATGCTTTCCCATACACTTCTAACAAGCTCATTAATAGGATATCCAGATCGAACTTTTTTACCGTCTACAACAACTGCCCAATGGTAGTGCTGACCTTTGCCTTTTTCATATTCCCGACACCAAAAATATGCAATATCGTTTTCAGGTATTTTGTACTTACTGCTAATTTGACCAAATAGCCTACGCTTGAATATTGGCATCATTTGATTATTTTCAGAGTATTCGAGCATGTGCAAATCAAACTGAATAATACACACTTTTGAATACTTGGTTAACATCACATCCATTTGTTGAAATAGCCTAGCTAGATGCCTTTTATTAAGACCACCATTACCGCCTTTTACATTCCATAGTGTACCGTTGAACTCATAGGTATTTGATCTGCTGGTGTGCTGCTTTGCCCATTGCCTTGGTTTGATACTCATAGATATTCCAAGCTAATAAGGGGTGTTATTATCAACACCACCGTTAATAAGTAAATTAAGATATTCGCTATACGGTGCGCTTTAAAGGGTAGGAGCAATTTAAGCTTATTAATTAAGGGGTAATAATGTGCTTACAACCTACTGCTGTTAAATTGTACGTAACTAAGCTAATCAATAACTTACCTGTAGATGCTAAGCAACTAATTACACGTTGTTACCCTAAACCTTTTTATGCGTACGAAAAACTAAGATAAGAAAAAGGGCCGTTAAGCCCTTTTGTTTCTCAGCATTAAAGCTTAATCATCATTAGCAGCTTGCTGACCATATATTTCATGAAGCTTTGAAAGTACAGTCTCATAGGTAGAGTACTTACATAATCGATTTAGAGCCCTATTATCACTGGCTCTACTTTTGGCAATGTTAATACTAGTTTGCCGTTTCTTTAGTTCTTCCCTTGCTTCTGCGGATTCATAAATACCAATTAAATAGTCATCTATCCAGTAGTTAGCTATGATTCGAATCTTTCCAGTTCTGTGATGCTTTCTACTTATTTCCTCACGGTTAACTTTTACATATCGTTCAATTCTTGGGATTACACTATGTAAATGCTTAATTCCATATACTGAATATGCTTGATCTGAATTTATTCTTTGCCCATTTAACATGTGTTTAAAGATTATAGATTGCTCAGTAACAGTGGCATGAGTGCTATTAGTAGTATTAATTAATGACCTATTTTTTCTGCTCATATTATGCCCCATCCCCTACTGTGCTGCGTTCAATAAAATCTTCAATATCTGATAGTTTATATCGAATACTCTTACCCATTTTTACATAAGGTAAACGCTTGTCTCCGCGCCACCTCATTTGTGCAAGAGTTGCAGGTTTTAAACATAAAATTAAAGCAGCTTGTTCGCCGTTTACTAGCTCTGATAATCTTGATTGTAGTTCTACTGTTTTCATATTGACCTCGTTTAGTATTGTCTTTATTTACGAGTCAAGTGTCCTAATAACTTGGGGGGTTTTACCAATATTTAGGTGAGCACAATAAATATCCTCAAAATCACATATGATCAAAACTAATATGCCAACCTGATATGTATAAATTCTTCTGAGATTTAATAACATTTTTAGCACCACTTACAAGAGATTTCACCGCCGTAATGTTACTACTATCAATACCTCCATCTCCATTATCAAAACTTAAACAATCCAGCGCTGAAAGCGCTAATCTAGCAGGAGTTGTCCAACCAATTCCTTTTAGTGTGCAAAATGGACCACCAGAAATGTTCTTTGCTGGATACTCATCCTTTTTTCTTGCTGTCATCATGCTACTTAATTCATTATGAAAAAAAATAGTTAATGCCGTTTTATAGCTCACGCGTTTTCCTAACTTAGATTTAGCTATAGGCTTTTCAAACAAAAGACAGTGAAATGAACTAAAAAAATATTCATGCTTTTGTGATATTTCATTTTTTATCGCACTTTCATAAACCTCAAAGACTTTACCCCAATTATTAATTACTGCTCTATCAGGATGATTTTCTACATCTGAAATTGTTTCTTTTAATGATAGGTGCGTTCTATCACCTAACTTATTGAGAATAGAATACATATCGGAGGAAGCATTAGGTTCAATGTGAGTTCTTTTAAAAGCATTTTTACTCCTTATTTTAGATATAGTTTTTATTGCGTCTAACATTTTAGAAAGAGCCTCCTGTAATTCTTCACTCTCTGTGGCTCGCTTGTATCTTTCCGTTTCTTTAAATAAGGGCTGTTCTTCATTTTCATATTTGGACTTTTTGGCAAAATATATTGCGTACAACATTGAATTCATTAAATAGTCACGATCATTCTCATCCAATATTTTGTATTTTTTATTTTGAGATATATCTTTATTAAAGCAGTTTTGAAAATATATCCAGTTCCTTTGATTTTTAAACTTCCTTAGCCAAGTTTCATAATCTATTTTCTGCTGCTCTATTCTCATTCTCTTTTTTTTTAACATAAGTGATGTCATTACTTAGTTTGCTCCATGCTTTGAGATAACTGAAATATTAATGCTCGCTTTTGTTCTTCGCTTACGCCTTGCAAAAGCTCTTGAAGCTTAAGATCTATGCCTTGCTCTTTAACAATTAGCCCAGCGTGTTCTAGTATTGATTGTTCAACACGCTTAGCAGGCTCTTGAAGCTCATCAGCCGATAAAACCACGTAGCCAGCAGTAACGTCATTACTGCGCTTGATACGATGATTTAACAGCCTTTTAAGCGTATAACCACCAACACCGATAGATTCGGCAAGCGTGGCATATGTACGCCTTAAATCGTGCCAGTGGGCGATCAGTTCGTTGTTATCGTCATGCTTAGTCGCATTCGCGATTTTCTTTAAAACAAACTTAGGCTCTTTAATTGCTTGCCCTGCAGTTTTACTTACAAATACATAACGTGCTGTTTCATCACGCTCAGACCAGCAGCGCATTAGTATTTTTCTTAATGTGTCGGTAATGGGTAACTCTAAAGGATCACCGTTTTTAGTTTCATCAATCCAGAAGTAGCCAGCTTTTAAGTTCACTCTTTGCCATTCAATATTTAATACCTCTTGTTTTCTTAAGCCTGTAAACAAAGCAAACTCTACCGCATCACATACGGAACGTGTAAAACGGTCGTATTCTGGATTGTCTCTTACTTGCTTTACTGCGGTTAAATATTGCTTTAATTCGGTAGGTCTAATACGGGTTTGTTTTCTTGGAACGTGATTCCATTGCCGCTTATGAGATAAAATTTTTACAGGATTCTCATTGAAGATAAATAAGTCATCAGTGCCGCGATATTCGTATTTAGCAAAGTTAAATATTGCACGTAATACCCTAGCCATTAAATCAGCCTGCGCTTGGCTGCGCTTGCTTACTTGCTGGTGAATATATGTAACTTCATCTTCATTTAGTTTTAACAGCGGTTTATTTTGCCACTCTTTAAGGTAACAAGTAATAACCTGCTTATAGCCTAGTATCGTTTTATCCTTTAATGACTTGCTGGCGAGATAAGCATTAAAAACAGAATCTAAAGTTACCGCTTGGTTCTCATGCTCTCTGCGCTGCTCGTTGGGGTTTATGCCATTCTCAATGTCAGATAATACTTTATAAGCTTTATCTTTTGCTTGCTTCAAATTCATAGCAGGATATTCGCCAATTTTAACGCGAATATCTTTACCACTGCGCTTGCGCCTAACTTGAAAGGTTTTTTTACTCTTGGTTATACGCATGCCAAAGCCAGCTAAGGAAGAGTCTTTATATTCTCCAAGCTCTGTTAAGGCTTTTATGCGGTCATCTCTGAAAGGCAGTGAATTACTATTGCTCATATACGATCCCTTGTTCAAGTCACACACAGACAATGTTACTAGGTGAAATCTGGACGCCTATAGGACGCCTTTATTTTTGTGGACGCCTATTGGACGCCTTTAAAATAGATTCAGATAATAAGTAATAACACTCTGTAGACATTGATTTTATTGAGTTGTAGTTATTCGTAGATGATAATAGATTTATGAGATAGGAGCAAATAAAGAACTCATAATCGGCAGGTCCCCTGTTCAAGTCAGGGAGGGGCCACCACTTCAACGATTAAAGACGCATATTAGCGTATTTTTTTATGTCTGATCTACAGCCACTCTACACTTTAGCTTTCCTAT
>TARA_R110002060_G_scaffold66417_1_pt1 | contig 10262 bp, 9 predicted proteins | sample TARA_R110002060 | Tara Oceans TARA_R110002060 (sample SAMEA4397091) | marine metagenome | biome: Polar Biome; feature: [MES] marine water layer (ENVO:01000295) within the mesopelagic zone...; material: water (ENVO:00002006), including particulate matter (ENVO:01000060) such as...... | reverse complement strand
AATTACCTGTAGTTTTAGCTCATTTCAAATGATTAAAATGGATTAGTTAACTTTTAGTTTTAAAAATTAAGCTTTATTTTAACTAATAATATACATCTAATATTTAAGATATGAAAAGGCCTATCCTCCGACAAAGTAGTCATTAAGGTAACTGGCTTTTAAAAACAACAACTGCCACAAAGCAGTCTAAATTTACGAATAAAAATCATCCCGCCTAACGATCACTTTGAAACGAAATCTGACCTTTCACTAATTCGTTTTTATGACTTTTCTGTGCGATTTGACCTAATAACCTTAAAAGTTTAAGGACTTAGAGCGAATTGCAGTCACATGGAAAGTTGGCAGGTTGTCTAAATATAAGTTCGCTGAACGCTATTTATATATGCTAAAAAATAATTCAAAAGTTTACTCTGACCCCAGATACCCCAGATATTTGATCAACTCAGATATTTAATCAACTCAGATATTTAATCAACTCAGATATGTTTCAAAGCTTATATTGTGATCTGTAAGAACAACTAGTAGAGTCCGGGAATTACCAGACACTTACAAAGAAGGTTGTCAGGTTTTTTTACAAAAACGTAAAAAACACAGCCTAAAAAGTTCATTCGGCTAGTCTAAATCAAACAAAGAAACATAAGTGATTGTTTTAATTTGACATTAATATCTTGGCACATAACATGCAGCATCGAGAAATGCTTTGAAATATTTTTGAAGCGATTAAAAGGAATGTCAAAGTGAAATTAATCAAACTTCTAATAGCGGTATCCATGGTAGCAAGTACATCATTCGTACAAGCAACCCCTATCACTCTTCCCAATTCATCTCTTTTTGACAACTCAGATGTTAATTATGGTTCCCTTCAAAGTGATTGTGGCGGTGGTTTTACCTGTTTTCTGGATGCCAGTTCTCTTGGCGCTGGTGGCGGCGGCGATCATTTTGATGATGCGATGGGCGTAGCACTAAACGGTAATGCCTATGGTGTAGGTGGCGGCGACTGGGACGGTACGTCTTTAAAGTTGGATACAATATCATTCGGCGGTCTTGATATTTTTGTTGAATTTATGGCTCTTGGCCCGGTAATGCGCCAACTTGTTACCGTTACAAACACCAATGCGAATACAGAATTAGCCAATCTGTCATGGCAGAACAATACAGGTAATGATGGTGGTCAACAAACCATTGCAACAAGTAATGGTGACTTATTGGCAACAACTGATGATAAATGGGTTGTGACCGCAGATAGTACGACAGGAACAGATAACGAAGTTAATTCATGGATATATGGCAGTAATGGTGCTTTTTCTCCAACTTCTGTTTTCTTAACGGATCTTTCTTCTAGTTTCGGGAGCTCTGGAGATGAAGGGTTTTCTGCATTATTTGATATGGAGCTATTAGCTGGCCAAACGGCTTCTTTGATGTTCTTCGTAGGTATTGAAGGTATAAATCAAGATGGTATTAACCTTGCCTCTAATGTAAGTGATACAAGCTCAGCTATGTACAGAAGCTTAACGTCAGACCTTAGTGTTGCTAAACTTTCTCAAGTTCGAAATTGGAATGCGGCGACCTCAGTACCAGAGCCAACAACGCTTGCAATTTTTGCTTTGGCTTTACTCGGTTTACGCGTAAGAAAAATCTGCGCTTAATAACGCAGTTAATCAACATTTAAAAAGCCCTATCGTGGATGTATTGCCGTTTAATTAAGGTGAACGTTTTTTTGTTTGTCCAGCGAAACTGACAAACCCGATAGGCTGAAAGAAGCCATAGGAAGTTAGAAGTACACAACACAAGTAAACCTACTTTGGCGATGTTGGTGGGGAAGCGTCTAAAATAGCGCGAATCCCAACACCGAAGGTCGGCTCTTGGCTAATCAGTGACCTAAAGAACAAACCATAGTTCATGTCAGCAATGCGCACAAAGTGATCTTTAAATCTAGGGATTCCAACGACTGCTCTAGGTTAATTCCTGACCTAATAAACCATAAGATATGGCCAAGCAATACAAAGCCCCGCGAGGGCGAAGTTTTGTTTTTAATAAGGCTAAACTCGAATATTAATCATTAGTAGTCAGCGTTGTGCCAATTGCAGTCATTCCCCATTAATAAAGTGACCGTCTCAAATGGGCAGTGACCGACCGTAGCTATTTTCTTCTATCACTTCCAGTGAGAGTGGTTTTTCAGGGCTTCGACTGCGATAACCTGAAAATCAGCTCCACTGCGTGAGACGTTCTAGTAATATTTGCACATGCATTCTGCGACAGTAAAGTAACGAGTCAATGTATTTAACCTATTAGACTGCTTTAGAAGGCCTTTTATTTGTTCGGTTACTATCGCTAAAGCTGAATACTAAAGTTCTGCCCTATGTAACTGTTCAAGTTAATTGTCGCTTAATATACGTATACCTTCTATTTGTTCTTTTTTAATTTAACACCTCAATAATTTAATTAAATTCCATTATCAAAGCTTATCTGTTTAATTAAAGCAGATAAGCTTATTGAATTGCCACTAGTTTACTAGACGCTTCCTAGTAGTTCTGGGCAATGATTTTTATTAATTAAAAGTAATACTGGTATCGTCGATACTATAACTCACAGGCCCGAATGGCTTACCCGCAACACTCTGGAAACTGTTACAAAAAAGCCACCATTGCCAAATCCTTTTATCAACATTATGGTTTAATAAGATCAATATTTATTTCTGACTAGGACTGAGATTAATTGTCAAAGTAGTATAATCACTATGATAGGTTCCCATGACTTCTTCTGGAATCGTTATAACTACAGATCCCAACATCAAAGTGCCACTCAGTTCAGGTTCAATCATAAAAATACCTTCTGCATTGGTTTTCTTAAAATATGTTTTTTTATTAGTTAAAGCCTGGGTCACTTTATGGTTTGCTAACGGCTTACCATTTCTCAGTAAAAAAAATTGATTGAGCTTATTTTCTATTGGAACAAACTCTAAGACTAAACCTGCAGGCTGACTACTGGGTTTATCATGAATAGAACATTTATCTACACACATCAGCGTTTTAACATGCTTACTGTAACTTCTTTGCATTGGTTTACCTTCAGATGCTTTATGAAAGGCATCAATTGTCTCTTCATTAGCTTCTATTTCTTCAAAGTAAGTATCCACATTTTTAGCTGCTATTTCGCCATGCCTTTTCTTACTGCTAATAGCGAGTACCGCAGTCCCTTTATTACTTGCAGTAAACAATGCGTGAAGTGCTGATTTCTCTTTTCGATATTTTACTGATGCAATCTCAACACCATTGATAAAGGTATGTGAAATTTCTATTCGGTCTACTGTAAAACCACTACCAAAATCAGGAAATGATAATGAGCTTGAAAGGGCTACATCTATTTGATCACCCTCATTCCAATTAAATTGATTGGGTAGCATAAATGTTTGGTGAGCCATTGCAGGCATAACAACTAAAACATTAACGAGTAGAAATAATTTTTTTATCGTTTTTGCTAATGATGTTTTCTTTTTCAATAATTGACTTGATATCAATTTGCTTTCCATAATATTTTCCTTTTTTTACATGGTTATAGAAACTTACTAGACTAATGGATATGGGCTATTTCTCCACGCCATCAATTTTATTTAATAGCATGATTTCCATAATGTTTTATTTATAGTTTGACCATTTCCTGTCCATTGAACCCTGTTTCTAATTAAAGAAATAGCAGTATCTCCTATCATTTATACATGATGTTCTAATTTTGTTTTATTCATACTTTTAAGATAAGTGTATAAGAAGAGTAAACCGTATACCTGATCTATTCAACAGGGCCTGATTTTGTTGCGAGCAGTGTCATTGAACTGACTATTGGAACAGGTCAATGGATGAGAAAGTCAGAATTTGATAGCGTTAGGTATGAGTTTTATCCAGTAAATCGACAAACAATTGTTGCACAGGCATTTTGACTTCAACCCTTTTTGTAAGAATGCAGGATCACCCAAACAATTAGATGGTGCTAAGCCCCCGGTAATTGAGTTTACCGTTAAGCCAAAACAAATAAATAGTTAGCGATCCAATGGCTGTAAAATAAAACCCTACTGACGGAGTTAAGGGTTGTATGGGTTATTAAGCAAAATGCTATGAAAACATACTCTTGATTAAGAACCAAAATCTTAAACTTATTTGTCGAGTTAAAGCAGCCCTACTAGCAGACACAATGCGTTGCTCGATATTTGAACTGCATATCCAAAAAGAGTAGTGTAATTAAAAATAAGGAAATAAATAATGAACGACTTAGCCATTCATACTTCGAGAAGAAAATTCATTCAACAATTGGGTTTAGGCGCTGCTTGGGTAGGCTTGGCTACCAATTCTCAGTTCGCCTTTGCTAACAGCCATCCTATATTACCTTTTCGTCAAAACGCCGCTAAGCTTATGCTACATTTTAATGAAAATTCATTTGGCATGTTTCCTAAAGCATTATTAGCGGCTAAACAGGCTATCGAATTATATGGCAATCGTTATGCAGATGAATCCTTTGATGAATTTAAAATTAAATTAGCAGCGCATCATAAAGTTGATCCACAGCAGTTGATTTTTGGTAATGGGTCCACCGAAGTATTGCAAGCTATTGCTCAGTTACTCAATATAAAAATAAAGAAAAACCTAGTACAAATAAGTTAGTAAAAATTATTAATTGGAGATAATTACTAATTTTTACTATCAGATCCGTAATCTACATAACTAGGATATAAAAGTATTAGACGAGTGATTAATTGCGCAATTTAATAACAAGGTATAGTCACCCGTCTGAGGATTTGACACTACTTTCAAGTGACTCAAAACACCCACTCCATCCTAACTTGACCAAGATCCAAACTTGCATTATCAGTAGTTGGATTATTTTTACTCACCTCTAGCACTTTTAAATACTCTGCCGTAAAGCGTATTTCTGGTGTCGCATATACATTCAATGCTAACGTCATGTTTCTTTCAATGCCCCCAATAACATCTGCGGCATTTAGATCTATTTCACTGTAGCGCATAGCAAGTTCCCAAGCTCCAGTACCGTCTTGCCCGAGAATGCTTTGCGGTTTCACAATACCGAACTTACCTTTTTTGTAAACTCGGCGATCATTAGTTAAAAATAAACTTGATTGAATATACCAACTATTAAAATCTAAACTTTCTAACCCTGTATTTACCGAGCTTTTTATATATTCACTCTGAATATTCAGTCGCTGATAGTTAACAGCGGCCTCGAACCCTATTTGCGAGTAATCGTCAACGTCTGAGATCGCTCCCGTATCGACTAATTGAGTGCTAGCTACATAACTTTCTGGATTTGATTTAAGTCTTAACGAGGTATTATCGCCATTGTTAGAGTGCAAGCCAGCTACACCTAAGTGCACAAAATAATCATCATTTTTAACGGGAAGCCACACTAACCTTCCTGCAATTAATGTCTCTTCATCTTGGCCAGCATTACTTTGGTGTAATTTATTACCAAATATACCGGCTTGTAGCGACCAGTTATCTTTAAACATATTTATACCAGCGCCTAGATGCCTGCCTGGTGAAAGTCCAAAGGCGAGTGAACGCTCGATAAAGGTGTTAGCATGAGAACTCGCCTGAAACTCCAACGAGAAAGGCACTTTATAGTTACCCGTAATTAACTGAACTGAATCGTTAACTTTATATGCCAAAAATGCATCTTTTATCCCTTTAGTTCCTCCTGCAACAAAGTCGTAATCTAATTTATACTGCCAGTTATTATAGAGGGTACCTTTTATAAATAACCTTGCACGACGAATAGCAGTACCATCACCTAAGTCAAAATCATCACTTTTATACCAAGCAGCATGGGCTTCAACACGCCCACCAATATGAGCAGAGAATTGCTTGTCGGCACTTTTTACTTTTATACCATTTTTGACCACCACCTGAGCTTCGTTAGCAATAGGCTGTTTTATCTTAGATAGTTTTTGAGTTTCTACCTTTTCGCCTTGATGTTCAGCCATTAATCGTTTGTATTGATCGACCGTAATTGTGCCATTATCTTTTAAAACCCCTAATAACATTGCCAGCTCAGATTGACGTGGTCTAATGGATTCGACTACCTAGTTAAGAGATAATAATCTTAATTGGAGATCGAAAATGACAAAACGTAAAAAATATTCAAAAGAATTCAAACTTGATGCAATCGCTTTAGTCGTTGAGCAAAACTATAGCCAGGCGGAAGCCTCAAGAAACTTAGGTGTTAATCCTAATATGCTGGGTCGTTGGATCAAAGAAGCTGACAATGAGGATGGTCACGCTTTTCGTGGCAATGGGAAATTGACACCTGAACAAGAAGAAATCCGTAACCTAAAAGCACAAGTCAAACGCCTAGAAATGGAGCGTGAGATATTAAAAAAAGCGACGGTCTTCTTTGCCAAAGAAACGAAGTAAAGTATTCGTTCATTGCCCAACATAAGAAGATCTGGCCTGTGGTAGTAATGTGCCATGTACTGGGTGTTAAAAGTAATAATTTCTATAGCTTTCAAAAGCGCAAAGTAAGTGCCGCTGATGATCCAACACATCAAGAAATGATTGAGTTGATCAAAGATATTGCTAAATTCAGCGATAATACTTATGGCGCTAGACGGATTAAAAAAGTACTCAATACATTAAGCTTTCCGGTTAGCCGACGTAAGACGGCTCAACTAATGAAAGAAGCGAATGTTTGGGTTCGTTATAAAAAGAAATACAAGGCAACAACGAACAGCGACCATAACAAACCCATTTATCAAAATGAGCTAAAGCAAAACTTTGCTGTTGAAGCGCCAGATAAAGCGTGGGTAGGTGATATCACCTACGTTTGGACATCAGAAGGTTGGTTATATTTATGTGTCGTGATTGACTTATATTCACGAAAAGTCGTGGGTTGGAGCATGGGGTCAAGAATGAAAGCGCAGCTTGTTTGTGATGCGTTAACAATGGCTATTTGGCAACGACAACCCAAAGAAGGGTTGATAGTTCATTCAGATCAAGGCGTTCAGTATGCCAGTCATCAATATCGTCGATTACTCAAATCACGTGGATTTGTAGGAAGTATGAGTAAAAAAGGATGTTGCTGGGATAATGCCGTTGCCGAAAGCTTCTTCGGTAGCTTGAAGCAAGAGAGAGTTCATTGGCGTAATTACGAAACTCGTTATGCCGCACAGCAAGATGTGCTGAATTACATAACCATGTGGTACAACAGCCTCCGACTTCATTCGTATCTGGATTATCAAATTCCTAACGTTTTTGAATCAGTGGGTAGAGAATTAGAAATGGTTGCTTAACTAGGTTGACTGAATTTGGTTGACCACGTCAGTTTCGAGTGGCGCTTTATATAGCTCACAACTAGAAAGTGTGGGTTATCAAACCCGTCATTTTGTTGATGGTTATTCCGCTTTGGTTGCCATTAAAGAAAAAATGCCCAGCGTTATTATTCAAGATGTCTGCTTACCTGATATTAGTGGTTTAGATGTTTTACAATTCGTTAATAAACAAGCATCGCCAGCTAGGGTTATTATTATTACTTCTAACAGCTCTATCGAAATTGCTGTTGATGCCATGCGCTTAGGCGGTTTTGATTTTATCGAAAAACCTTTCACCCGCGAACGTATGCTGACCTCAGTAAATGACGCTGTAAAGCAGCTGATGCTGGAAAGTAACCCAAAAGAAATTGAAGAATCGCCTGAGCCAGCCGACAAAATTAACTTTGTTGGTGAGTCGTTGGCGATGCAAACGGTTTTTCGCTTACTCGATAGCGCATCACGCAGTAAAGCCAGTGTATTTGTGACGGGCGAAAGTGGTACCGGAAAAGAGGTTTGTGCGCAGCAATTACATCAATCGAGTAGTCGCAGAGTAGGCCCACTTATCGCCATTAACTGTGCTGCTATTCCAAAAGACTTATTTGAATCAGAATTTTTTGGCCATGTTAAGGGTTCGTTTAGTGGCGCACTCGCCGACCGTAAAGGTGCAGTTGAAGTCGCAAACGGTGGCACCTTATTTTTAGATGAATTATGTGAAATGGATTTAAACCTACAAGCTAAGCTATTACGCTTCTTGCAAACAGGTACATTTAATCGCGTCGGCAGTAGTGAAGTATTGCAAAGTGATGTACGTGTAGTATGTGCAACCAACAGAAATCCAGCCGAAGAAGTAGGCGAAGGACGTTTTCGCGAAGACTTATATTATCGTTTGAATGTAATTCCAGTACAACTACCTGCGCTTAGAGAGCGCGGTAACGACATACTATTGTTAGCCAATGCCATCCTAGCGGATAAAAGTAGCCAAAATAATAAAGACTTCAAACAGTTTTCAGCAGAAGTACAAAAGTTGTTTTTACAATATGACTGGCCGGGCAATATACGTGAATTACAAAATGTCATAGAGAATATGGTAGTTATTCATACCGGTGAAAGCATCACAACAGATATGTTGCCAGCAACGTTCGGTCAATCAGATGGTGAAATAACTAAATCAACAACAGTCGCGAAAAGATCCACACAACATATTATGGCGGCAGAAAAAATACAGCCTATTCAAGGTAGTTCCGCAGGCATAATACCTATGTGGCTAGTAGAGAAAAATACGATTGAACATGCCATAGAAGCCTGTAGCGGTAACATTCCACTTGCTGCAGCACACTTAGGCGTTAGTGCATCAACGATTTACCGAAAAATGAAAAGTTGGGATGCTAGTAACGTTTAAGACCAATTTTACACACATTTTAAATCATAAGTATTTATGTTGAAACTTCACTAATTTAAAGGTTAATAAAACCGGTTGATGTGGTTTCTTTTATTTAAAGCACTAAGTAATGTCACCTTAGTGCTTGCTCCTTTAATGATATGCAGGTATTTAAGCCATCATAATTACTTCAGCGAGGGGTTAAACTGAGTGTGCTTCGTCAAAATTTTAAAACCTGACTTTGCTTCTTAAAGCGTTTCTGTTTTGGCGTTAAAGTTTTATTAATATGACAAAATAAAATATTAAATTGGCTTATAAAAATGCAGCTAAAACATAAGCTATAGCTGCATTATTAATACTGAGATACAACCCATTAACCGTTAATGTTTGTGAGCTGCTTTAGGACGTTTATCACGTGTTGAAGAATGGGTATGAACAACCTTCCAATCCCCTTCTACTTTACGAAATAAGAAAGTTTGATAGCCTGTTTTATCAAATACCTTACCAGATTTTTTTACTTTTCCTTTGACTGCGCTATCAGCAATAGCCCAAGCAAAATCTTTATCTTTACCTTCAAAAGTAACCTCTATATTGGAAAAATTTAATTCGAGGTATTCCATGGCATCTTTTTCAGGTTCAACATGGTGATTAACTAAGCTGTCTAAACCTGGATTTTGACCGCCAGACTCTATATATCTAGCGCCTTTAAAGTCTAAGTAATTTTCTCTAAAAGGCGTTCCATCACCGTTTTCCCAACCAAATTTAATACCTGAGATAATATCAACAATGGCTTGTTTGCTTTTATCGTTATGATTTTTATCACCGTGAGCATTCACTGAGAAGCTCAAGATAACTATCATCGCTGTTAAAATGTTTTTAATCTTCATATCTACGACTCTTATTTTGTAGGTTGTAATATTTTGCAGAACAACAAAACCCTAAAGTGGCATTACATGTTGCTAATTTGACCAGTGAATATGTACTATCTTCCACTCACCAAGTTGCTTTTCTAGCACTATGGTTTCCATGCCTTCGTAATTAAGCGTTTTGTTTTTGTATGTGCCGCTGGTTTTACTACGTGACATTGAAACCGCACTATTACCCGTAACTTTAACATTATGCTCAAGTAGCTCACTGTTTGTGGCGGCTAGGTATTTCATATCGGATAACATATGATGATGGGCATATTCATCGGCTGAGCGCTCAACTCCTCCACCTTCAAAAATTAGTACGTCATCTGCTAATAATTTTCTCGCGGCTATTTTATCTTGTGCTTTCAATGCCTTATGAAATTGTGTAACTACCTGACCAGGCGCAGACTTAATACCAATAAACATTGGCGATTGCTCTAATGAATTAGGCTTGGCCTCATGCGCAATACTAACACTAGTAAAAAGCACACTTATTACACACACAAGCATCGTAGGTAACTTAACTTTTATCATTATTCTTCCTGTTATTATTTATTATTATTTATTTGTTAGTTAAATCTAATCAATCGCTGTCAGTATTTGATATTGTTCTGGTGTTAAAGTGTATAGCTGATTGATAAAAGCTACCATTGCCCATATG
>TARA_R110002060_G_scaffold11985_1_pt1 | contig 10300 bp, 21 predicted proteins | sample TARA_R110002060 | Tara Oceans TARA_R110002060 (sample SAMEA4397091) | marine metagenome | biome: Polar Biome; feature: [MES] marine water layer (ENVO:01000295) within the mesopelagic zone...; material: water (ENVO:00002006), including particulate matter (ENVO:01000060) such as...... | reverse complement strand
ATCTTTCTTCTAAGTATTCTCTAAAAAAAGTTAATACTTTGTCAATAGAAAGTCTTTCATAGAACTCACCATACTGACCAGATATAATTTTTTTAAACAATAGAGTTAAGTCAGATACTTTAAGCATATAAAACTCCTCTACTATCATAGAAGAACAAAGATTAATTTGTTCCTCGCTCATTGGTTTATTTAGATTTAAAACTTTGTTTAAATACAATAGCCAGAAAGTAATTAAGCCCTCAGTAAATTGTTTTCCTTGCTGATTTTGGAATTTACCAATACTAGGTGCTTTACTATTTATAGCTTCTTCTATTGTCTTTACTTTGTCACTATGAAGCATACAGTTTTTAGGACTGTATTTTTCTAGCAAGTTCTTCTTGGAACTCTGTTGAATAGCTGAGTCCATTTTTATTACTTTTTCCATTATATATTCCTTTTATATGAGGGATTGTATTATTTAAATTATTTTTCCAATTCTTAATTGGTTTACCATGTCCGTTTTTCCATCCGTTGTCTATCCAGGAATTGTATTTAGCTTTTAAAGCAAACTCAAAAGGTTCAGCTTCTTTTCCTAATTGTTTAAAGATTGTAGAACCATAAACTAAAAATTCTTGTTCTGATGGAATATTAACTTTATTTCTATTTTTATTTCTATTTTCATTTTCATTTTCATTTTCCATATGTTCAACATATGTTTTAGATATGTTTACAACAGAGGACTTATCTTTATTTTTTCTATTTTTTCTTCTAGATTCACTATAAGCCTTTCTTTTGTTGGCTTCGGCTTCAAGTCGCTCATTATAGTACATATCTTGATCATCTATTTTAAACATATCAAAGACATCTTCATCATATGTTTTACATATCTTTAACATATCTTTTTTCCTCAAGTGACCTTTTTGATGTTGTAGGCATAAAAGTCTTATAAACTTACCTACTTGATCGTCTGACAAGAACATAGTTCCAGTAAGAAAATCTGAACTGTAAAATAAAAAAGCTGGGTCTTTAGCTGACATAGTGTATTTCTTGTTTTAGTTTATTATTACAGGAATATAATTCTGTAGCTTTTACAAATAAATATTGCTGTTGCTCTTGACTAAGCTTCTCAAAAACAACATCAATTCTTTGTTTATATGTTGAAGTTTCTTTGTTTAAAATAATTGCACTTTTTTTTATGCAGTAATCAGCAGAAATTCTAAACTGATCATCTACTTCATAATGATCATGAAATCTTTGTATGGCTATAGTAACTGATGAATGTGATCTGTTTATATAAGCTGCAATAGTTCTTCTGTTTAACTTAGTTGATTTATCAGCTATATAAGAGTATATCTTTACAGCATCTGGATTAGGTCTAAGCCTTGTTTTCTTTTGAAGATTAATCCCATCAAATGCAGATTCTACTACATTTCTTATTTCAATTAAATCATCCATTATAGCAGCTCTTTTTTTTCTTCAAGCCTTGCTATCTCTTTGTCTATAGATTTTAACCTTTCATCTATAAGATCATACTTAAAGTAGTTTTCTATTAAAAGATCATGCTCAGCTATAAGAGTTATTAATTTATTTTCTATCATCATTTTAGTTTCTACTTTAGAGACTAAACAATAGGTAGTATTTACTTTTCCAGTATTATGATTTCTAGCAGAACCTTTAACTCTAATTAAACAATCGTTTAATAGTTCATTTAATCTAGACCTGGAAGAAATTAAGCTTACTCTTTTATTACTTAAATCAGTAATGTTTTGAGCTGTTAATCCTGCTGGATTATCTCTAAGTGTTTGCCAAACAAATTTTCTGTGATCTTTGATAATTGGCAAATGTGTTTTATAAGATGTATTTCTATTTAGTATTGTTTCCATAATTAAAAAGGTAAATCGTTAGGTTCATCATTACTGATCTCATCTTTTGAAATCATATTATCTTGACTTAATCCAGACTTCATTCTCCACTCTGAAGATGTTTTAATCTTATCTTGTAGCCATGTAGGTATTGCATCGTTTTCATCTGTAATTAAATCAGCTTTAAAATTGTCTTGATAATCCCAAATGAAGCTGTGATTGAATTGAGCAGGACAGTCTAAGCCTTTAGGTAATGTAGAGATGCCACCAATATTAGCATAGGTCTTATCTCCTACTGTGTTATGAACTATAGAAAGTAAACACTCAGCTCCTAATAATTTGCTCAAATCAAAATACTTACAATCTTCATTAGTTAAAGCTTTTCCTCTCCAGTTATTTAAAAAAGGAAGTAATTTAGATTTTTCATGTAAAGACTTAGTAAATTCTCTATGTATCACATAAGGCTGTTCACCTTTGTCTAGATTAAATACTTTAGTTAATGTTGGCAGTTCAAATGTTAATCTAATAACAGTTCTGCTTTTCATCTCTCCTTGCCATTCGCTAGGGATAGTTCCAATGTCAATCATTGAAATACATCTTGCAGGATAACTTCCTGAAGGAATAATGTCTCTTTTTACAGAATTTGAATTTGATAGTATCATATTTATTTATTTAGTGTTTAGGTTTATAAAATTTTATTACATAATTAAGACCGTAAGTAATGTGTTCGTAACTCACAAAATCACCTACTTTAAAAGGAATAGCATTGAGGTTGTTGAAATATAATCCCCAAGTATCATTGTCAAAAAATACTTCAAAGAAGTAATTACCGTGTTTGGTCTCTCCTCTTTCTACAATACTTGTAATTGTATTTGAATAGATTACTTTTAGGTTTGGTCTAGTTTTAGTTATACTCATGAAATTGTGCTTTAAGGATTCTTTTTTGTTTACCATGACAAGTAGCTTTTATCTTGCCAGCTTTAATTCTATTTATTACTGTATCTCTATGTAGATTTAAGTAGTTAGCAGTTTCATCTATAGTCATCTGCTTATCTAAAGAATTAGCTTTTATTATTTGTTCATATACTGTCATAGGTTACCAGTTTATATAGATTATTTTATCAACTTGATTAACTTCTATACTTCTAGGATGAATTGTACTCCCTAATTCTATATGTGAATTTTCATCAGAAGTTCCCCATGAATCATCAACTTCTGTATCTATAACTTCTATAAGCTCATCAGTCTCAGAATTAAAAACCTCTAACTGCACTTGAAGTGTATAAAAATTTACATCTTTAATTCCATAGGAACGAGTTTCAATAGCAGCATCCCATTTGACTTTAGCATTAGAATAAAAATCTTTATCATCATAATAATTGTCGGTTAAAATTATATCTTCATAATCTAGTTCTTTTATAAATTCATAATCTCCGTCAGCTTTCATAGGCTGCAAGGGATAAATACTTGGTTTTAAAGCTTTTAAAGTTTTAATGTCGTTATTTGAAAAATCTAAAGCAGGAATGATGTTATTTAATAAATTTAATTTCATTATGATTGAGGTGTTAGGTTAAACAATTCTATTCGTCTTTGTAGTATTCTTAAAACTTCGTCTTTGTATTGTTCTGGTATTTGTTTATAACCTGAAAACCAATTATTTCTAATAGACAAAGGTTTTTTGTCGTAATGTTCAGCTAATACTTTAACTAAAACTTTTTGTTGATTACTATCTAAAAGATTAAACAGTTGTTGAATGTTCTTGTTCATTTGTTACTATGTTATTGATTACGTTAATTTTTAAGGTTTTATATTGTTCTGGAGTAAATTCTATAGCCTGATTATCTTCATCCCAAACAGTTATGTGAATTTGAAATGAGGAAACAATTTTATTATAATGACATGAACCACTTAGCTCAATTGTAGATTCTCCTGACCTAAGACATAAATTATTTAAATCATAATTATTAGAACTGTATTCATCAAAGTGAAATGGTAAGCTAATTGGTTGTAAATCAGAGATTAATTTCGTAAATTGTATGCTGTTCATGCTATAAAAGTCTTCTTATTATTATTATTATTAAGACAAATATAGACAATAAAAATTCATAAACAAATACAATAGCATAATAATTAAAGACAATTAAATAAAAGTAGAGACAAAACCTAAACAAATCCTAAACAAAATGTACGATAGAATTTTAAAGATTATTAGACATTACAACCTAAGTATTAGTGAGTTTTCAAGAGAAATTGGATTGAACTCAGCAGCTACAATTCAAAAAATTATTACTTACAAAAGAAAAGCATCACCAAAAACAACTGGAAAAATATTAAATAGATTTCCAGAAGTTCAATATGACTGGTTAATTACTGGTCAAGGTGATATGATAAAAGGAAAAGAAACAAGTTCTAATAATGTTATAGAACAAGATGAAATGACAGTTACAGCTTTACAAGTAACAAAATATTTATACGATCGTTATCCTGAATCTTCTAAATCAGTAGGGGATAAAATGACTGAACTTATTGATTCTAATCATTTGCACGTTTTAGATTATTTACATAATGGAAAAAATGAAATTCGTGATGAAATTAAACAAGGATTTAATATTTTAAAAATAGATACAGAAAAAATTAGAATTAAATCACAAGAAAACACTAGGTTTTTTTCTACATTACATAATAATACATTAAATAAAGTATCAGAATTACAATCACAAATTAATATATTAAATAAAAAAATGAATGGAATTGATATAATTCTTAAAACAATAGAAACACATGAACTTATAGAAAAAGAAAACTTAAAAGAGTTTTTAAATCCAAAAAAATTATAACACTTATTATGTCGATAAACAAATTACCTTCAAAAGAATTTCAAAAATTCACAAAAAAACTTCATAATTTAGATGGTTATACTGATCAAGAAAGACGAATTATTTATGATAAATGGCAAAAAGAACATCATAATTATTTAAAAAATAAATATAATTTTAAAAAAATAAAGTCTTAATCCCATAGCCTATTGCTAGTCTCTATAAGAGTATTTAAATTAAACTTTTTATACTTCTTCAATGTCTTAACATCTTTTATACCTGCTATCTGCATAAGCTGATGATCAGGCATACCCCTTTCACTCATTAAAGTAATATAAGTTCTTCTAGCTGTGTGGCTACCAATTATTTTCCATTTTGGAAATATTACCTCACTTTTATTATTGCCCATAAAAGAAACTTTTTTTATAGGATCATTAATTTCTAACTTTCTACAAATATCCTGTATTTTAACATTAAATTTTTGACTAGATATTTTAGGCAGTTTCCAATTGTATTTGTCTAATAAAACTTTTAGTTTTTTATGTAACGGAATAAAAGCTGTTATTTTAGTTTTCTTTGCTTTTTTAACTATAGCTCCTTGTCTTACATCTGCTTTCTCAAACATTGTGTAGTCAGAAAATCTTTGACCTGTATAAGCTCCAATTAAAAACAGATCCCTAGCTCTTTCTTCTGATCCATATAAGTCAGCTAATTCTAAAAGTTTAAGTTCATCTTCAGTTAGATGAACATCATTAGTTTCAAACTTCTTGACTTTTATATTATTATAATCATCTAAAACTTTATATCCTTTTTTAGAACACCATGTTAAAAGAGTTTTAAATATACTCATATATCTATGCAGAGTATTGTCATTAAGTTGAAATTCTTTTCGCATAAATGTTATAAAATCTGCATAAAAATTATCATTTAAATCATTTAGCTTATATTTTTTATTTGTAAGTTTCTGAAAATGTAAAGATTTATTAAGCATAGCTCTATATTTGATAAGCATTTTAACACCAACTTCTTGCATTTCCTCCCTTTCTTTTATAAAAGCTTTCCAAAAATCTTCTATATAAATAAGCTTATTTTTTTTTGTACTAAAATGTTCTTTTAGATGACCTATAGTTAGGTCTGAACCATGATTGTCAATAGCTTCATGAAGTTTATCATTAAACTTTATAAGTTGATCTGTAATTCTACGAAGCTTATAACTATCTCCACCTCTTTTAGGCTTTGGCAGTCTATTTTCTTTAGACCAATTTTCTGGATTTATTTTTAATTTTGTACTATAAACAAAGTTTTTATTTTCTTTGCTTACAAAGTATTTTAAAAAAATTAAAGTATCTTTATTTTTATTAGGTTCTTTTAAATAATAATTCATAGGTGCAAGAATAGGTGCAAGTAAATATATATTTAAATCGGTAAAATATAAAGAACTATAAAGATAAAAAATATTTTACATGAGTATAATCTCTATAAAACAATAAAAAATAAAGTAGGACAACTAATAAGTTCAGCTCCTGCCACCCCGACTAAAACCTTTGTAACTCATTGATTTACAGAGGTTTTATTTTTTTAGGTGCAAGAATAGGTGCAAGTTTGTTAATAATTAACGAGAATAATCTAAGAAATTACATTTTCTGCAAAGCCACATCCATCCATTCTGAGCTGATCCTATTTCTACCATTTTGCTATTGCATTTTTTACATTTCATTTTTTTCCTAGTTCCATCAATTCATTAATACAAGTTTTGCCACCAAAAACAACAGCACACCCTATAGCAGGTTTTTTACCTCGTTTAGCATAAGAAAAGCTATACTGCTCAAAGTCAATGCCACATCCAACTTGACATCCAAATATTTTAAAGTTAGCTCCGACAAAGTAATCTGTATAACATTGAGTATGTAAATGACCTTGTACTGTACTCATTAAATCTGCTTTACATTTTGATCTTGCAGTTCCTGCTTCACCATGAACATATTGTACATTATTATAGACTACTCTGTTTTTAAATTTCCATTTTGGAGTTTTTAAAACTTCTCTATAAGATTTTATCCAGGCTTTAGGAATGTTTCCTGAAAATGCTTTTCTACGAATTAGCCTGTCATGATTACCAATTATTACATCTGCTTTTGGAAAAGCTTTATACCATCTAGCTATTCTGTTTATAGCATATTCTAATTCATCTCCTCCACTCATTCCATCTGGATCAGTCTCATGGTATGAAGAAAAATGATTGTCAATTAAATCACCTATAAAAATTACTTTATTACAATTGTGTTTGGCATATATATAAAGACAATGATGTAAATAAGAATCTAAACAAAATGGTTCATGTAAATCACCTATAACTAATATTCGTGATTCTTTACTTACTATGTGATCGTAAGCTATTTTTTTATTACCACTTAATCTAGGTCTGAAGTCTGTCAAATTATTTCTTAATTATTTTAGCAGTTTTCTCAATACCTCTTGAAGTAAAATAAAATCCTAAACTCATTATTACAATTTGACCTAGTAAGTCAACGTATTGATTAGCAATATTAAACTCACCAATATTCCCATCTATTAAAGCAAACAGAGTATATAGAAATAATGAAAATATAGTAAGCATAGGTCTAATGTTTTTACTTAACCAACTATCAGAAGTCATATCTGCTGCATGACGAGAAGTTATTTCTTTTTCTAAATCAAGTTCAGCTTTAATAAATACCTGCTCCATTTCTTTCTCAAATTGAGCTTTTTCTACTTTACTAAAAGTATGTTTGTCTATTATTCCTGATATTTTTTCAGCTATGTTTAGACCTGAACCACCAAATAATTTTGCTAAAATATTTTTCATAAATTAATTTTAATAATATTAGGGCTATAGTTATTGTAAATAAATTCCAATGACTTTCACCACACATTCCTAATAAGTGTTTTAAAGTTTCCATTTTATCCGTTTGTTATGTCTATGTATTTTGTTTTTCCGTTTTCTCTTACAGCTTTTAAAATTCTATTTCTATTTTTATCCTCACTTACATAAGATATATGTAACCAGTCAGGATTGTCTGCATTTCCATATTCGTAAATCATTTGATCAAATAATAAATTTTCTTTAATCCATTCAAACATTTCTTTATTCGTTTTATGACCATATACATCATCTATGTCAATTGCAGCACCATTTTTACAAGTATGCTGACTAGATGTTTTAGAACCTATAGCAATACATAAATCTGGACTTCTATAAAAACTTGTAATTTTTATAGCTCCTCCAACCCATTCTCTTAATGGTTCAAATATTTTTTCTGCTAATATTTTCATAGCATTTAAAGCATTACCGTTTGGAGTATTATCTATTCCTAATCTCATAGCTGTAATACTTTTAGTAGCTTCTTTATAAGAAATGTGTTTACTAATCCTGCTCATTAATTATTTAATTTAACCTTACTTTTATTTACATCTAACCTTGAAATGTCTTTTGTTTCTGCTTTAGATTTATAAGTATTATTACTGCTTTTATTATTATACTCATAAGTTCTATGATTTGAGTAAATATTAGTATTATACAGCCATCGATTATAGTAATAAGAATCCCAGTTCCTACCATATAAAGGATAAATAGAACGATATATATTAGGTCTAATTCTATCTATTGGTAATAATAAAGTATCACCTTCAGAAGTGACAGCTAAAACGTGTTTAATAGTTGGCTTAGGGGTATAAGTTCCACAACTAACAATAAAAAATAATATTAATAATACTCTCATAATTTACTTATCCTATCTACATTGTTTTGTATATCCAGATTACCTACTTTAATCTTTAATGATATGTCTGCTATATATTGCATTCTTACTCTACCTTTTTTATCCATAATGACAATTACAGGAACAGCAACTATACTTTTCTGTATGTCTTTAGGTTGGTCTTTTAAATAACTAAATTTTACAGTAGCTCCAGTTATATTACTTAGATCGTAATTATTTTTTACATTCCATTTAGCATTAATCTGAAGAACAGTTACATTTTGGCTATACACATAGCCCACACCCAATACACAAATCGCACATAATATTAATTTTTTCATTTACTAATTATTTCAAATAGCTTATCATCAATCTTTTTCAAAGCATTTGAGTTTTCTTCTACTTTCGTTCCAGTATTCATTATAGTCTCTCTAATTAACTGGTCTTTTAAATCATATTCAGTTCTGCTTATTTCAGGCTCAGGAAGTAGTTTTGCTTCTTCAATATCAGCTTGTAAAGCAAACCACATACCTATAAGAGTTGATAGTCCAACACCTATAGCAATAAGTGTTTTAATACTTATCTCAAATTTGCTGTCCTCGCTTAATTCACTCATTTTATTTTTCTTGTTTTTTGAATTGTGTAAGCAATTGTACAGACAAGAAGAACTATTTTTAATCCTGTCTCTATCTCACTCATTGTTAAAGCTAAAACAGCAGTATTTATAAAATAAATCTTCATGTCTGTAAAATCCATAATATTAATTTTGTTCTATTTCTTCTTCAACAATAGGTTCAAAACTGCCATCCTTTAGATCAATATTAATTTTTCCATAATTTTCCTCTAATGATTTTTTAAAATCTTCAGATACTTGTTGGGCTTTGTTTAATGCGTGGAGTAAATGGAATTTTTGATTTTCCAAAGCTCCTAAATCATGTAATGCTTTTGATTGCGTATTTACATGACCTTGTAGAGTTTCTAGTTCTTCTTTTTTGATTTGATTACTCATTTTTATTTAATTAGGGGTTAATTTTTATTCGTTTTATTTACAATTACATTTGTTTTTTAAATCATCTATTTCTGCTTTTAGTTCTTGTATTGCACCTACTAATAATGGTACTAATTTTGACTGGTCGATTCCTTGATAATCTGGAACTTGTCTAGTATCTTTGACTGCTTCAGTTTTTAATACGTTTTCAGTCCATTCCTCTTTAGCTTCCGTTATTATATTACCATCTTCGTCTAATTCTTCTTCTATTGCAGGGTGTAAAACATCTTCATAAACAGCAGGACTTACTTCATATTCCTCATCTTGCATTGCATCTTTTTCTCCTGTAATAGCTTCAGGTACTATATCTTGTACTTCGTGAGCTAAGAATCCATCTACTGTTTTATCTTCATCTTCTATAAAGTTAAATCTACTTGGTTTTAATTCACTTACTCTGTCTAAAGCACCAGTCATTTCTACTACATTTTCTTTTAATCTATAATCAGAAGATGTGTTGTAAGCAGTAGCTGTTGATGTTGAGCTTATAGAACCAACACTACTTTGATTTGTAGATATTGGTTTATGATAAAATATCCAATGTGTATAACCTTGACCATTTTGCCCAAAACTATATGCTCCAGTACCACCACTTGCACCTGTATCACCACCTGCAAATATTACATTGGAATTTGTGTTTGCTCCTACATTATGTACAAATAATTGTGAATTGTTTACAGCAGTTGTAAAGTTACTTCCTACAGTTGCACTTTCTCCTATGTGTAATTTAGATTGTGGAGATGTTAGTCCGATTCCTACGTTACCTGAACTAAGAAGAGTTATTCTATCTGTTGTTCCTAAATTTGAAGAACTAGCAATTTTAAATTTTTTACTATCATCATAATCAATACCCATCACATA
>TARA_R110002060_G_scaffold55298_4_pt1 | contig 10322 bp, 6 predicted proteins | sample TARA_R110002060 | Tara Oceans TARA_R110002060 (sample SAMEA4397091) | marine metagenome | biome: Polar Biome; feature: [MES] marine water layer (ENVO:01000295) within the mesopelagic zone...; material: water (ENVO:00002006), including particulate matter (ENVO:01000060) such as...... | reverse complement strand
TTCAATTTTTGCTTTTCTGTACCGATATCTAAATATAAAATAGGAAGCGATCAATGCCAGTAGAATAAACAAAGCCAAGAATTGATATATTAAACGTTTTCGGGACTCTACCTCTTGTAATAATTGGCTAGCCTGGGTTTTCTTTTGCTCCTCGGCTACATTATATTTTAAATAGGCATTCTTGTTTTCGGCAAGTTGTTTGACATTGTATGTACTATCTGCTAAACGCTTATATTCATTAATATAGGGGTTTTTGTCCAATCGCATAAAGAGTGAAAGTGCGTCGAGTTTAAGGGAACTGCTATTTATAGTATTGGCCAAATTCAAGGCATTCTGCGAATATGTTCTTGCTTGAGAGGTATCGTTTCTATCCAAATAATATGCTGCCAAATTGCTATTACTTGAATGCAGCCCGACCAAATAGTTTTTATTCTTTCTTATGTCCAATGCTTTTTTTAAGTTGCCCAATGCATCAGGGGAATCTGTTTTTGATTGTACATAGCCTAAATTATCCAGTACCAAGGCAATCTGTAAACTGTCTTGGGTCTTTAAACTTTTTTGATAAAGTATGGAATAGATATCAATGGCATTCTTATAATCGAGTTCATCTTTGAAGACATTTGCCTTATTATTAAGTATAATGATGCTATCCTTTGCTTTTTTTGCGATAGCCAAAGCCTTGTTAAAGGAATTTTGGGCGGCTGGGTGATTTCGTGAGGCTCTATATATTCGACCTAATTGATTATATAAGCCTACTCTGGCATTTATCAAGGTATCTTTGAAAGCCATGGCTTCAATAAGTTTTAGGGCTTCAACGATGTGATTTTCGCTATCATAATTATCACCTATTTTAAATTCTCCCATAGCCAATAGCCTTAAATTTCTAATAGCGTTAAGCGTATCCTTTTTATTTAAATCTTGTTGTTTCTTTTTAGAATAGAAATTTATTGCGGAGGGAAGATTTTCCGGCAATTCCGGAGCTGTTATCGCATTGTAATAATATAGCGAACTATCAATTTTTGTTTGGGCAAATGAAAAGGTCACTGTACATAGCACAAACATTAAGTTTATAGTATAAAAAAAGAGAAATGAAATTTTAATAGTTTTCATTCCTCTAATGTAAAAACAAATTAGTTATTAATTGTTTGGCGGTGGAGGTGGTGGAGGTGGTGGAATGTCTTCACCATCACTACAGCAGGCTTGTAGCTCAATTTCATCCTCTGTTAAATTTTCAGGATTACACGAAAAAAAAGCTGAATTGAGGATTACCGAAAATAAAATAATCAACATTTTAATCTAATTTTTTCAAATTCGTATAGTATTGGTCGAACCCACTCACTTGTTCGTCGAATTTGTTTTCGACTTTAGTGTTTTTAAAGTTATTTAATGGAATCAATAGTATTTGTAATTTTTAGCATTAACAATGGAGTAGGAATCTATTGGTTTAAAACCAACGAACCATTGGGATATCGGTAAGGCTTAATACAAGGAATACTCATGGAAATTTTCGAGACATTTTATAATGAAATAATTGGTTTTTTAGGGATTTCCAATGCCTTGGAAATTCTGCAAGCAGGAGATTACGGTAAGTTTAGAACTTATGATGGTGTGGTGTCACTAATCTATCCGATAATACCACTATTGTTAATTTTAGAATTGATATTGGGTCTAGTCTATAAAAAGCCAGACACCAAAGTATACAAGGTCAATTTTTTAATTTATGTGTTCAATAGGTTTGTTGGTAGGTTTATCGCCATTGCCATGGTAACTATATGCATTGGGCTATTTCAATCTTTTGCACCTTTTCAGACCAGCATGACTTGGTATTGGTTCATTTATGGATATATCATTTGGGAATTTGCCCATTTTCTATATCATTATTGGGGCCATAAAGTCCGCCTATTTTGGTGTCTTCATTCAACACATCATGCACCGGAGAATATGAATCTTTCGGTTACCCATGCACACTTTTTTTTAGAGGCGCCTTATGCAGATACCATACGCACTACCGTCTGTATTTTGTTCGGTGTACAACCAGAACTTTTGTTTTTGATTATGTTTATAGACGGTACCTACGGGGCTTTCATTCATATTGGCGAAAATCTTGTTAAAGATGCTCGATTTGGATTCTTGAACAAAATTATGCTTACACCATCGCACCATCGTGTTCATCATGCACGAAACCCATTATATATGGACACCAATTTCTGTAATCTACTCAACATATGGGATCATGCGTTTGGCACATATCAAGAAGAGAAAAAAGAAATTAAAATAGAATACGGCATTACTAGAGAAATGGATTCGGGTAATTTTATGGATGTCTATTTTGGAGAATTTGTTGCCCTTTTTAAAGATATAATGAGGGCTCCCGGAATAAAAAATAAAGTATTGTACCTTTTTATGCCACCAGGATGGAATCATACAGGGGACCATAAAACCTCTAAAATTACAAGAGCTGAGTTTTTTCGGAATAATCCCGCCTATAATGCATCTTCAAAAGTTGAGCAGCCTAACCCAATAGACGGTAATTCTGTAAAGTAAGGTTTATGAAAACCTCTTATTTTACTATTCGGTATTGGCTTCTGCGCACTTTATAAATTACGAATAGTATTAAAATCGTCATACAATTCAATAATTTCAACCCTATAGGATTGCGGACTTAGAAATTAACATTTTCTTTAACATTTTCTTTTCGTTAAGATTCAGTTTCTACAGTACTATTCCTTAATTTTCTAGTTCAAACAAACTAATTCAAAAATGATTTTAAAAAACTCTAGGCGCAAAGTCAAATTACTGACTATTGCTCTAGCCATGTCATGTATACCAATGATAATGGCTCAAAATGTACCTTCTCCAGAAGATGTGTATGGTTTTAAAGTTGGTGCCGATTACAAATTGGCCGATTATACACAAATTGAAGACTACCTAAGTAAACTCGATAATGCTTCGAACAGGGTTAAAAAGGTTGAAATTGGCACTACTGTGCTTGGAAGAAAGATGTATATTTTATTCATCTCAAGCGAAGAAAATCTAAAGCAGTTAGACAAATGGAAAGATATCAGCACCAAACTAGCAAGAGTACAGGTTACCGATGACGAAGCATTAAAACTTTCAGAAGAAGGTAAGGCGATTGTTTGGGTAGATGGCGGTATGCACTCTACCGAACTGGCGCACGGTCAAATGACTTCGGAACTGGCGTATACCTTGGTCACTTCGGAGACTACCGAAATGAAAAAAATAAGGGAAAATGTAATTACTATTTTAATGCCGGTCATGAACCCTGATGGTTTGGATATTGTTGTGGACTGGTACAAAAAGAATTTGGGTACCGCTTATGAAACATCACGACCACCAATTCTGTATCATTACTATATGGGTCATGATAATAATAGAGATTGGTTTATGAACACTATGCCAGAGACGTATAATGTTACTAAGATTCTGTACAATGAATGGTATCCTCAGATTGTGTACAACCACCACCAATCTTCCCCATCATGGACAAAGATTTCACTTCCGCCGTATGCGGATCCTGTAAACCCAAAAATCCACCCTGCCATTACTGCTGCTGTTAGTGAAGTAGGTTCTGCAATGACGAAACGATTTTCTTTAGAAAATATGCCTGGGGCAATTGCCGATAATTTCTATACGATGTTCTGGAATGGCGGAGGCCGAACTACACCGTATTACCATAATATGATTGGTATTCTTACAGAAACGGGACACACAACGCCAACCCCTCGATTTTACGACCCAGAAAAATTACCTAAAACGGTTGCTGGTGGCACACCAACCGATGGTACCGATATTATGTATCCAGATCCTTGGAGAGGTGGTGAATCACATTTTCGCGATGCGGTAGATTATATGTTGACCGCAACATGGGCCACGTTGGATTTAGCTGCTGACCGCAAAAGCAATTACTTGTATAACATTTATAAAATGGGCGCTTCGGCGATTGAAAAGTCCAAAACAGAAGGTCCGTATGCATATGTATTCGGTAAAGACCAGTGGGATGCTTTTGAGTCCGTTAACTTGGTAAATGTTTTGCTACGCGGAGGGATAGAAATTGAAAAAGCCACTAAGAATTTTGAAGCGAATGGGAAGAAATATGATAAAGGGTCTTATGTCATTTATGCGGGACAAGCGTTTCGGCCTTATTTGATGGATTTGTTGGAAAAACAAAATTACCCAACCCGTTTTCAATATCCAGGTGGACCACCGGATACCCCGTACGATTTAGCGGGATGGACACTGCCTATGCAAATGGGCGTTTCTGTAGATAGAATTGTAGAACCTATGGAAATCGCTACCGAAAAAGTAGTTGATTTAGTGAAGTATTATGATGGTGAAGTACAGGGCAAGGCGTCTTTTGGCTATGCACTTAACGCAAATTCGAATGCCTCGGTTATCGCAACCAATAAAATATTAAAGGCTGGCGGTACAGCATACAAAACCAAAGCGTCTTTTAAATCGGGTAAAACAACAATTCCGGCAGGGTCATATATTGTTTCTGGCGGTAGTGAGTCTATTGATTCTCTAGCCACCAAATATGGTCTTGAGGTTACTGGGTTGTCTGCAGAACCAAAAATTGAAATGACTAAAATTCACCTACCTAAAGTTGGCCTTTACAAGTCTTGGGTGTCTAATATGGATGAAGGATGGACACGTTTTGTGATGGATGAATATGCCTTTGAAACAGATACCTTACACGATCGAGATATTAAAACGGCAGACCTCTCTAAATACGATGTGTTGATTCTTCCTTCGCAACGCGTAAAATCACTTTTACATGGAAATTCCGTTTTAGAAATGCCCGTAAAATTTACAGGAGGATTAGGCTTAGAAGGTTCTTTAGCCTTAAGTAACTATGTAAAAAACGGCGGTACGTTAATGGCTTTTGATGAGGCTAGTAATTATGTAATAGAACAATTCGGTTTACCGATTAAAGATGCTACCGAGGGTACTGATAATAAAGAATTCTTTATTCCTGGCTCTTTAATTAAAACAGGATTCGACACAACGCATCCATTGGCATTTGGTATGCAAGATACGGTAGCGGTATCGTTTAATAAAAGTCGAGCCTTCGAGATTGAAAAACAGGAAAAAAAGGGAGAAGGCGGAACAGAGGAAATTAAAGATGCTCCTATTCCTGAAATAGAGGTAATTGCCAATTACGCCGAAAAAGACCTGTTAATGAGCGGTTGGGCTATGGGCGAGAAAAAATACATTGCTAAAAAACCGGCTATGGTAAAAGCAAAGTATGGTAAAGGCGCTGTTGTATTATTCGCGTTTCGACCACAGTTTAGAGCGCAACCAAGAGGCACCTATAAACTTATTTTCAACACGATATATGAAGGAGCTTCAGACTAGTTGAACATTAAGCACACATTAAAAAGCCCATCAGATTCTGATGGGCTTTTTATTAATAGACACGATAACTTTAGTGTTTTTATAATGAAGCATAACAAAATTTTATTCTTTCCAGGTCAATTCAATTTTCATGAGCCAAAGAAATCTTCAATGCTGATGATTGCTGTTTTTATAGTGTTCTTTTAGCAAGTCCCTACCAAAATCGCCATCAAAATCACGCCATACGGTGTGAATGTGGTTGGCATTGTTTTGGCTATTGTCAAATTCAATCATAAAGGTTTTGCCCTGTATGCGATAGTAGTGTGCTTTTCCTAGTACTGTGGCACCTGCCCATGCAAATCGCAGCTCATTCAGTTCTTCTTTACGGATATTACTGATTCTCTTCATCGCCTGTTCTGCGGGGATAGTGGAAGCATATTCGTAAATAATGTCCATTAACAGTTTTTTCTGATCGTTAGTCATGTCGATGACCAATATACCTTCATCGGTAGGTTTTTCCGCTACGGGTTTGTTTAAACTAACGATATCATTATATGCTGTTTCATTAAAAATGGCACGTTGTTTCTGAGCGCTGCTTAACATATTAATGAGTTGTAAACCCATATCCTCTTCATGTACTAATGGGCTAAATCCTTTTCGTTCGCCCTCCAAAATTCTTCCTGGGTTAGAACCGAAGAATCTAGGGGTGTATGAAACGGCATCTGCAACGGTAGTAAAATGTAGCGAAACATGATGTCCTTCAAAAGTCCACATCCAAACATTTTCCTGTGTAGGATTGCCATAAATGGAAACATAATACCGTTCTGGGTCACGGTAAACGGGGTCTCCTGAACTGGCTGCAAGCACATTTTCCAAGCCAATAATTTCTGTGGTCTGTTTGTAGCCTGTATCACTTAATGATGACTGTAGTAGCTCATGAACTAATTCCTTTTGCTCGGCAGTTAATTCTTTTAACGGAAGTCCTTGTCGTGCATAGGAACTCCAAGGCAGAAAGTGCCAATCGTCTCTGTCATCTGCGCTGAATGCATAGACAATTTTCTCTTTTTGAGTATCGGTCAAAGAGCGTATAAACCGGTTGACGATCGTTACGTCTTGCGAGAATCCAAATATGGGAAAAACGGTAACAATGAATAAAAAGATGTTTTTTTTCATGGGTAAGAGCTTAGTCCACCTACGTTATTAGGTATAGATTAATACGTCACTTTAAAAATACTTCCACCAAAATCATCACAAACATATAAAGCACCATCTGGGCCTTGTGCTAATCCGCATGGGCGATGTTGTAAGGAACCATCTTCCGGATGAGCCAAATCAAATCCGGCAAAATTATCTAGAAAGATTTCCCAATCACCACTGGGTTTTCCATCCTTAAAAGGAACAAAGGCTACAAAAAAGCCCTTTTTAAGCGCTGGCGATTGATTATGAAAGGCCACAAAAGCGCCATTTTTATATTTATCCGGGAACATATCGCCTGTGTAGAAAAGTAAATCATTAGGCCCTAAATGTGCTGGGAATGCTACAAGCGGATTAATAAAACCTTCTTCATTGGTTTGCTCACCATCTCCACCATATTCTGGAGCTAGCATACGCTTATTTTTTAAGGGATCATAATAGGTTTTAGGCCATCCGGCATTATCACCTTCCTTTAGTTCGTATAACGTTTCGGCAGGTAATTCTCCATCTTGTTTTTGAGTGTATAGATCAGGATAAAAATTATGGAATCCTCCACGGCCATGGTCGGTAGCGAATAAGGAGTTTGTTTTAGGATTCCAAGTGATTCCGACTGCATTTTTAATTCCGGTCACATATCGTGAACCATCTGCAAAAGTCTGATTCAATTTATCGGTTTTAAACTTCCAAATTCCTCCTGCAGAATCTAAAATCGTACACGGTATCATTCCTGCGCCAGCATTGTTATCCCTACAGGCATCGTTCCAAGAACCAATGGTGACATACAGGTTGTCATTATCATCAATGGTAAAAGGCTTGGCATTATCCATCCCCATGTCTTTGAGTCCGTCTACTATTTTTTCTGGGGTATTCGTATCAATAACGTCATGGTTGCTATTCAGTTTATAGCGAAATACGCCTGAATTGGAGGACGCATATAAGTAATCGTCTGTTGCTAAAATTCCTGTACCGGGCATATCGGCAAAGTACTGTTGTTCATCAATAGCACCGTCTTTATTGGTGTCCTTCAGTAATACTATGGCCTTGCCCTCTTTTAAGACGGACCTGTTGGCATAAATATCTCCGTTTTTTGAAATCGTCAGATGCCGAACAGCGCCTAAATCTTTTGCTATTTCTTCGACCGAGAAGCCTTCAGTAGCTTTTAGGATCGTTTCATTGGTAATCGTTTTTACGATTGGCTTCATTTCGTTTTTGCATTGTACTACAAGTGTTGCACATGCGATAGCTGTAAAGAACAGCATTGGTTTTTTGGCGATGGATATTAGTTTCATATGTTGGTTTTAAGTGGTCGGTACATATTGGTTAAAGGTGGTGGGTTACATAAGATACTCAAAGGGTTAGAAATAATGCGAAGCTATAAGGTACGAAAACCAATGATGACACCGGTATAGGTTAAAGTGTCATCATCTAGTTTCCATAGAATTTGTTGTAATCGAAATGTGGTATTATAAAATCGGAGTCAGTACGATATTTCTATAGGCAACAGTACCATGGTCGCCCTGTAAATAAATAGGTCCGGGAGCAAAAACATCAGAGCTGATCGCTCCGCCAGTTGGGCCTTTCGCAGGGGCATTATCGATAATTTTTTTACCGTTTAAAATAACCGTTACATGGCGGTCTACCAAAGTAATATCCATGGTCTGCCATTCACCAGCGGGCTTTTCAGCATTTTCGCTAGGGGTAACGCGACTGTATAATGCACCCATATTATGACTGTCGAGAGGCAAGCCGTAAGAGTCTACCACTTGTATTTCGTATAATCCTCTAAGATAAACACCACTATTGTTTCCCTTGGGCACATTTACCTCTAGCTTTAAATTGAAATCATCAAACTCTTGGTCGGTTCGTAGGTTGCCATAATTAATATGCTCTCCATTTTCTGGTTGTACGGGATCATTCTGCATAGTACCGTTTACGACCTTAAAACCATTGGCCATATTGGAGTCTATAGGTCTCCAGCCGGTCATATCCTTTCCGTTAAATAGTTTTATGGGCTTGCCAAATTTTAAGGCACTTACATCTGGTGCCTGGCCAACAGCGGGCAAACGTCTTCCCGTGAAATAACTAAGCTCTTCTCCGTTACGCCCCCAAGTAGGGCCTGTCATGGTACCTGCAATGGCGTCATTTTTTTTGGTAATGCGTAAGGTCCAAGTTCTAATATGGGTACGTGCTTCTCCAGAAGTTGTTTTCAACTCCTGTTCAGACGTACGCGTAACCACTAGGGTGTGTTCATCTACTACATAAATATCGGAAACAGGGAGCACACTGCCACCGATCCATAATAATTCGCCGTCTAAAACACCCTGTTCTTCGTGTACGTTTAACCAAGCCACACCGCCACCGACAATGTCAATGGTCCAAGTACCTAGAAAACTATTTTCTGATTCAAGGGAGGTTTCACAGGGGGTGTTCGAAAGTAAAGAGGAAAAGGCCAAAAGAAAGGCCATGAGGGTAAACGGTGCTTTTTTCATGATATTATTGGTTTTAGTATGTTGGTTTGGTGGTGCATGCAGCATGTACCGTACTAAAAATAAGGATTTTAGGAACAGCAACTCTCAGTAGTTTAAAGTTTAACAGCGAATTATGGTATACAAACAAGTATATTTTTTAATGGAGATTATTTATTTAGAACTAGGAAGTTACAATAGTGGCATAAGCGGAATAAATTATATAGAATAAAGTATTCTAAATGGTTACAAACCTTATTATAAAGCACCGTAAAAGAAAATTCTTATAGATTATTTTAATGCTTGTTTGTCATCTCTTGCATTAGTGATTATAAGCACTTATGTAAGCTAAGGGTTAATCAAAATTAATACGGTCGCGTATGGTGCCATCTTCCCTATGGATAATAACATCTGCTTTGTATTTACGGGCAAGTCGTTCGGCTTTGTTTATAGCCGTAACCTGTAGTTTATGTTTAGAAGTAATGCGTTTATTGCCTTCGCGCCGTACTGCCCAAGCATTTGCATAAGGTACTACATGTTGGTGCCATGTTCTTCCCCTTTTACCTTGGCGGGCGCTATTAAAAAAAACTTCTACCAGTTCGATTAAAATAGTAAGCCAAGATCGGGTGTCGTTGTTTTTGGGCATGGTGCATTAGGTATAGTTTTCGAAGATACTATTTTCAGAGAAAAAGGGGGTGAATGCTTCTCGATACAACTTTTACTCCCGCCTGTAACCTTAGGAAAAGTCACTTGCGAAACAGCATCGCTAGAATAACTATTATAGGTACTTCCGTAACGTTCTAATTTAACCATCTAAATCATATCTGCCCAAGATGATTAGGCGTTTAGAGTAGTAAACCAAAAAATAATCAGTACTTTTATTCGCTAAGAAATCAACCTTAAACCATGCCTTTACCAAGCTCACGTTGACCGGTTTTTAGCGGTTTATGTTGACCCCCACTTCCCATGAAACAAGTATCGACTCTATTTTTTAAGTTTTTACAGTTCGTTAAAAATCATCCGTTCAAAACCGCTGGGTATTTTTTTGCTTCAATAATTTGCCTTGTCTTTTTACTCGTGCTGACTACCTATTTGGGATTATTTGGACGTATACCCCAGGAGGCCGAACTGAAAGCCCTTAAAAACCCCATTACCTCTACACTATATGGCAGCGATAATGAACCCATTGGGTACTATTTTTTGCAAAACCGTTCTAATATAGACAGTACCCAACTTAACCCTTTTCTGGTAAAAGCGCTCGTTGCTACAGAAGATGCCCGGTTTTATAGCCATCGCGGTATTGATTAC
>TARA_R110002060_G_scaffold75065_2_pt1 | contig 10345 bp, 14 predicted proteins | sample TARA_R110002060 | Tara Oceans TARA_R110002060 (sample SAMEA4397091) | marine metagenome | biome: Polar Biome; feature: [MES] marine water layer (ENVO:01000295) within the mesopelagic zone...; material: water (ENVO:00002006), including particulate matter (ENVO:01000060) such as...... | reverse complement strand
TTGGAAAACCGGGTTCGCTGTTACTGTGAGGTTGTGAAAGCGAAAGAGGCGGATTGTTTGGCCCGGCAGGTGCCGGAAAATATTTGCAAGGATCGTACCCGCCTATGGGTGCGTAACAATCTATTAATAAAAGAAAGTTTCCGACTCGTCAACGATATAGCTCCCATTCCACGACGAGATAGGATGATGAATGTCACACCGTAGGGGGATGGCGCTACTCGTTGTTCTAATGGTGACGGCACTTATGGGTATAAGTGCTATGATGTTATATTCTACCGTCAATCTAGAAATGATGATTGTGGGAAACACTCGGCGTATAAACCAAGCAAAAATTTCGGCGGCGAGTGGGCTCAACCACTTCATCGCTCTTCGTTTCACTTACGACGCACTTAGAGAGCGGGCTGGCGACCTGCAAACTGTACAGATATTGCCCGAGACCCAACTTGGGGACAGGACTTCCTACGATGTAAAAGTTCATTTTTCTCCCCGCCTAAGTGAGCGGCAGTATGTGGTGGAAAGTACCGGCTACTACAAAAAAGGTAGACGTGTTGTAGCGGTCCACCCAACAAAAGCCCTTTTTCAGGGTGAGCAATAAAAAACAAAACTACTTATCTATGTCTATGGAGGTTACGGAGTGATTACTAAAACTAAGTTCTGGCAATTGATCCGGGAAGGGTTAAAAGATAATCATCTGGCAGACAAAACTGCCGAAGAAATCATGAAGCGGATAAAGGATATTTCCCAAAATGAAAATAAAAAAAAGACGCCTTAAGGAAATTGTGAGAGAGGTCGTTGAAGAAGCGGCAAAAGAAGGTCACCTCCAAAAGATTTATAGGCTATCTTTTGCCAAAATGATTGATAAGGCTGCCTCCGGAGGAAATAAAAATACTCCCCCGTTCACTAAAAAAGCAGCCAAGCCGGGAAAATCAGGACCACCTTTGGCGGAGAATTCTATCCTTTCTGAGGAAGTTGAAGATGCCTTATCAGAAGGAAAAATGGGGGAGTGGCTTTCTCAAAACGCCGCTAAGTTAAAGCCGGACGTACAGGCGTTTAAACAAAGTTTAGCCTCGGGAGTCGAACCATTTACGATTGCCGTACAAAAATGGAAGGCGGGGAAGCCCCTCTCTCCCGACGAGAAGAAAAATTTTATTAAAGCCCTGGCAAATGCAGGGATTATGTTATTGCCCGGCGGTTCCATGATTTTGGTGCTTAAACACTTAGTGGTTAATCAAACGGGTGGTGTTGCTTAAATGAAACAGTGGCTAAAGGGCTGGAGAAAATTCCTAGCCGAAGGAAAGGTGAAATACAGCGGCATCCTTAAAATAAAACCAAGTCATATTATTGTCTCAGAACTAGAAGCTCTGCAAGCGATGCTCCCAGAGGAAGCTATCCGATTACCCGAGAAGGATTTACACGTTACACTTATCCACCAAAGTATTCTTAAGCCTTTTCGAAAACAATTAAAAAATATGGAGTTACCAACAGCGCCGCCAATCATTCTGGACGACGAAGTGTTTGAAAGAACTTCGCCCGGCAAGAAGTCCTGGGCTGTCAGACTTCAGAACCAAGACGAGATGCGAGATTATGTGGGGGAGATTATGGAACTGCTAGGAAGCTCCAACGCAAACCCCGAACCAGAAAGGCGATTTCATGTTTCCTTAGCAAACCTCACAGGAAACCCTAAAGATTCAGTAAAATGAAAGAATTTACCGACCAAGAAGTAGATTACATTATAGAATATACAGGTATGGATGTTGCCATAGAATATCCCCTGAATAGAACTCCCGTCGTCTATTTTTCCCGCAATGGTAATGTGGTAGATTTTGTCACTATGTTTTCAACGGAACTAAATAATATATGAAACTATTAATGGAAAACTGGCGCAAGTTCCTGAAGGAAGGCATCACCGATGTTGTCTATCACTATACCAGCGGGATCAATAAGGCAGCCAAGATACTTGAAGATAATAAGTTTATGGCGTCCGGTGGATTTACCAAAGAGGTGGAAGCTGAGTTAGGTAAAGGTAAGCTTTATTATTTTTCCACCGCAAGAACGCCTGTAAATGCTTATACAGGAACCTATCCACAAGGGGCTATCTTCAAACTGGATGGTCGGGCCCTAGGTCAAAAATATAAAGCAGTCCCCACAGATTATTGGGCTGACCCAAAAAGGGGCAAGTCTTCTAAACTAGCAGCCAACGTTGATAAGACGGGACACTCAGAAGCCTTTGAGGCAGAAGATAGAATCCTTTTAGACGAACCCTACATTGATGATGCCGACACTTATATTGATGAGATACATTTTGCCGTTCCGCTTTACAAGAATGAGAAAGAAATGTTCACCAACAAGATGGTAAGAAGAACTTCGCTTTCTCTTAACTGGCATCAAATGGATGGAATAGAACGAGGCGTGGCAGTAGCAGAACAAAGGGGCATCCCTTATTATATTCATATTGATAAAAGTACTTGGCCACACGTTGAGGTCGGCAAGAAAAAAGCCTTCACTAAACTGGAGGACTTCAAGCAAGAGGTGGAGAAGTCTGGAGTAAAGATTACTGCTAAGCCGACACCCCTTAGAACTCCAGAAGAGCAAGCGGAATATGATGAGCAGTTTGGTGACAGAGTTAAAAAAGAGATAGGCGAAGATGACGTGTTTTTGTTTGTTCAAGCAGCCCAGGATATCCTGGCTGGTAAAGAGCAGCTTGATGGAGCAGAGATCAAAGGCAAGGTGAACTATTCAAAGGAGAGCGACCGCAAGGATTACGCTAAGAGAATGTTCCGAGCACTTGCGGGCGGTCCTAACGCCGCTGGTCGCAGAGCACGGGATATCGATAACTCACTTCATAATATCAGTTCCAACCCTGATGCCCGCAAGACCTTAGAGATGCTCGCCTCACTTATGAGGGCAACAAAACAAAAGACGATAAAAGACTTTGAGAACTATTTAAATCAGGTCTACAAAAAGAACCATCCAGACGGAGACCCAACGGGATATAGATAATGAAGATTTCAATGACACAGCTTAGAACAATGGTTCAAGAAGAGATTAATAAAATCAATGAGAAAGACGAGAACTGGATTCAAGGCGCAGAGAAAGATATTGAGCGCCGGGGAACCGAGGGCGTATGTACCGGAGATAAGTTTGGTAGTGAGAGTTGCCCCGAGGGTAGCAAGCGATACAACCTAGCGAAAACCTTCCGCAAAATGGCGAAGAAACGCTAGAAATGAAACTAACCCGCTCCTCCCTAAAAACACTTATTGAAGAAGAGGTTGAAAAGAGCATGTTGGGTACCAATATAGACAGCGCCGTCGGAGAATTACGGCGCGCCACCCGAAAACTTAAATCTCAGTCCGACGAACTTAGAGACCATCTACTTAAACAAGGAGTAGAATTCCACACCGGATTATCCCGTCTCGCCGCCAAGCTAAAAGAAGTGAGCATGTCCTATGAGGATGCTCTGGACTTGCTCAAGGATAAATAAATGAAAATCACAAAAACCTTATTGAGAACGCTCATCAAAGAGACCATAAATGAACAAGGGTTCCGTTTGGAGAAGGACTTCCAACCAGGACAAACAGTAACTTGGAATGTTCTTGCTAAAGTTATGAAGACCACCGCCAGTGGTCGTCAAAAAGTTGACTACGAAAGAATGACCATGACCGGAGAGGTCGCAGAACTCCTCACAAGTGGTGGCGCTGTGGGCGGAGTGGCAATTGTCATGGACCCCGACGGGAACTCCCACGAGATAGAAGTTTCAGAACTCACGCTCGTTTAAGATCCTCGTAGAAACTACTTAATATAGGTCTTATTATTATGAGTATTTTCCGGGAACATAAAACAATTGCTGACAGAGCAGCCAGCGACAGAAGCCGGCATCGCCAAAAGATTGAAAAGGCTATTAAAGAAAGCATCAAAGATGTTGTAGCCGAAGAAAGTATCATTGGACAAAGCGGTAAAAAGAAAATTAGAATTCCCGTCAAGGGGATAAAAGAGCATAGATTTGTCTACGGATCAAATGAAAAAAATAAGCAAGTTGGATCAGCCCAAGGGAAAGATGTAAAAGAAGGTCAGAGGATCGGGCACCGCCGTAGAACCAAACCAAAAGAAGGACAGGGCGATGAGGCCGGCGATAAACCGGGCGAGGAGATGTATGAGATAGAAATGTCCCTCGAAGAGCTTGCCGGATATTTGTTCAATGATCTTAAACTTCCCGAATTGGAAAAGAAAAACTTTAAGTTCACTACTCAAGAAAAGATGAAACGCAAAGGCAAGCGGCCCTATGGTATACGCCCCCGCTTATCAAAAAAAGAAACAATAAAACAAAAGATTAGAAGAAAAAAGGCAGCCATTAAAGCAGGGACTTTTGACCCCAGCGGGGATGAGAGATTTACTTTTCATGAAAGTGACCTGCGCTATAAGCATATAGCTCCCGTGACCAAAGACAACACCGCCGCTGTAGTATTTTTTGTGATGGACGTATCAGGGTCTATGGATAAATCAAAAAAGTTCCTGGCTCGTAGTTTCTTTTTTCTTCTCTACCAATTTTTGAATCACAAGTATTCGACCATCAATGTGGTATTTGTTTCTCACACAGCAGAAGCGCACGAAGTAAACGAAGAGCAATTCTTTACACAAGTCCCGAACGGAGGGACATTAGTTTCAACGGGTCTTAAAAAAGTTGAAGAAATTATTGATAAACGTTATCATCCGAATAACTGGAACATCTATACCTTTTATTGCGGCGATGGGGATAATTGGAGTATCGATAATGAAGAGGCGCTTACATGTCTCAAGAGGTTAAAAGAGATTAATCAAGCTATGTGCTACACCGAGATTGGGTCCGAGGGTAGATACAGAGATTATAATTTATTTGCAGCGGGAAATCCCAGCAGTAGATTGTGGGATATGATACTCACAGTAGAGGACAAGAATTTTAAACGAATCAGGCTAGAAAAAAGTAAAGATATTTGGGTAGCGTTTAAGAAACTCTTTGGAGGAACCGACTAATGGCTGACTGGTCGGTGGATGAGCTAGGGGAATGGGATAAAAAGATATGCAAAATAGGTAGTGACCTTGGTCTGGACTGGTACCCTATTGAATATGAAATTTGTGACTACAAAGAGATGATGGGTCACATGGCCTATACCGGGATGCCAACTCATTATCGTCACTGGTCGTATGGCAAATCTTTTGATCGAATCCAAACAGAGTATAATCTTGGTATGTCTGGATTACCTTATGAAATGATTATAAATTCTAATCCTAGCATCTCTTATTTAATGACTGAAAATCCGATGTCCACCCACATACTGACAATGGCACATTGCGTGGGACACAGCGATTTTTTTAAGAACAATCGTATGTTCTCGGAAACGGGGGCGGATACTGTAATCGATAGATTTAAATCAGCCAGCAAACGAGTGAAAAAGTATATGGAAGACCCAAACATTGGTATTGCAGAAGTGGAAAGAATTTTGGATGCATGCCACGCCATAAAATATCAGGTCCCTAGGACGCCCGGAATAAAGCGTCGTAATCACAAGGATTTGAAAAAATATTATCACAATTTAATTTTAAATGATAAGTCGGGGCGGTGGGATCACTTTGATCTAGAGAAGATACCCCTGGAGCCAGATACCAATCTCCTGTCCTTCATCGCCGAACACAACAGAAATTTAAAAGACTGGGAGAAAGACCTTATTCATATTGTGGAACGTGAGTCGCTGTACTTTATCCCGCAGGCGTGTACCAAGATAATGAATGAGGGGTGGGCGTGTATGATGCATGAAAAAATAGTAAACTCCCTAGGGATTCCTGATGATTATTATCTTTCTTTTATCCGCCTTCATAATCAGGTAGTTAGACCACACCTGGGGAGAATAAATCCCTATCACCTTGGGTTCAAAATATTTAAGTATATCGAGAAAAATCAAGGCTTTGAGGAATGTCTAAGAGTAAGAGAAACCCATAATGACGAGACCTTCCTCAAGACGTACCTTAATGAAGACTTGTGTAAGGAACTTAATTTGTTTAGTTATTCATTCCACGAGAAAGAAGGATATAATAAAATCACCGATGTTTCTGGGAACAATAGCTGGAGAACTGTTCGCGACGACCTAATTAAGAGTGTGGGATTGAATAGTCTCCCCGTGATTCTGGTAAAACAACTTTTGAAAGATGGGACATTGATTTTAGAGCACGAGCACGATGGAAGAGACTTGGAATTATCCGAAGCAAATAAAGTTTTTGAACACATTAACAATTTGTGGTTTGGTGATGTAAAATTTACAACAGTGATAGAAGAGGACACTTGGGAGTTTTAAAAGATGACAAAAAAAAATAAGGTAGATCGGTTTCTTAAACTAATCGGGAAACACAAGGAGCAGAAAAAGGTACCCAAATTCCGAGGCAGCCTATCCGAGTATCTTAAGATAATTGAGGAAGATCCCGACGTATGTCAATTAGCTCATAAGCGCCTTTATACAACGATTAGTACCAAGGGTATTACTCGTATGAAATCCTCTGACGAACGATGTAACAAACTTTTTGGTGGAGAAGAATTAAGAACTTATGATTATTTCCAAGGTAAGTTCTTCGGGATGGAAAGGTCCCTTGCTAAAATTATGAGATTCCTGCGATCCGCTTCCCTGAAGGGAGAAGAGAGCCGTCAGGTACTCTTACTCTTGGGACCCGTGGGTTCTGGGAAGTCTGCCCTGATGGAACATATTAAAAGTGCCCTAGAAGACTGCGAGCCCATGTATCATATTGAGGGCTGCCCTATCCATGAAGAACCACTCCATTTAATCCCCCGCTCGTTGCGAGAAGAATTTCAGAATATCTATGGGATGAAAATAGAGGGAGACTTGTGTCCCGTATGCCGCTTTAGACTCAAAGAAGAATTTGATAATGATTATACTTTGATGCCCGTCGCTCAGGCTTCGTTTTCAGTTAGAGGAAGACGGGGAGTCGGGGTGGTCCCGCCGATGGATGCTAACAGCCAAGATGTAACTGTTTTGATTGGCAGCGAGGACATATCCAAGTTAGATATGTATTCAGAAGATGACCCGCGAGTCCTATCTCTAAATGGCGCGTTCAACGTTGGCAACCGAGGTATCGTAGAGTTTGTAGAAGTATTCAAGAACGAAATTGAATTCCTTCATACTATGCTTACGGCCACGCAGGAAAAATCAGTACCCTCTCCGGGGAAAGGTCCTATGATTTATTTTGACGGGGCAATATTGGCACACTGCAATGAGGCTGAGTGGAATAAATTTAAATCTGAGAACACTAATGAAGCGATACTCGATCGTATTGTTAGAGTAAATATTCCTTACTGCTTAGAGGTCTCCGAAGAACAAAAGATTTATGAGAAGATGCTGAGTCTTTCGGACTTCAATGGGCATGTAGCTCCCCACACGTTAGAAATAGCATCCATGTTCGCAGTCTTAAGCCGACTGCACCTGTCCAATAAGGTTGATAGTTTGACAAAGATGAAACTATACGACGGGCAAGATGTAATTGAGAGAGGGACCGTGAAAAAAATAGATATTAATGATTTGAGAGACGAAGTCAGGGATGAAGGAATGACTGGAATTTCAACTCGCTTTATTATGAAGGCAATTGATGCATCCCTTTCAGATTCAGAAAAAAACATGGTTACACCCATATCGATTCGTGATGCTTTGATTAAGCAGGTTAAGGATCAGATCGTAGTAGAGGATGATAGAAGCCGTTATTTAGATTTTCTAGGAAAAACTCTTCACGATGAATACCTTAACATATTGGAGAAAGAAATTACCAAAGCGTTTGTGTCTGCTTATGATGAACAAGCCGAATCATTATTCAATAATTACTTAGATCATGCTGAGGCATATGTAAACATGTCTACCGTCAAAGATAAGGTTACTAATGAAGAGATAACACCAGATGAAAATTTTATGGCTTCTATTGAAGAGCAAATAGGAATTACTGGAACCTCTAGGGAAAACTTTCGGGTAGACATTTCAGCCTTCATGTTCTCTAAACTTAGAAGAGGTGAGAAAATCGATTGGAAATCATATGCGCCGCTCAGGGAAGCAATAGAGAGTAAACTAACTTCCTCTGTCAAGCAAATTTCCCGGATTGTTACTAAATCTAAAAGTAGAGATAAAAAACAACAAGGCAAATATAACGAAATGGTAAAAACTCTCATAGATGATTACGGATATAACGAAGACTCAGCAGAAGAGGTGATTAAATTTGCTGCCAACAACCTCTGGAGAGATAGTTAGTCAGCGAGAGAGCACCAAGTGAAGGAAAAACTTAAAAAACTCCGGAATTTTGTTGGAAATACTCCTACTCTTAGACTGGAGTGCGAGATTGAAGGCAAAAAACTCTATATTTTGGCAAAATACGAGGGTTGGAACTTTACAGGAAGCATTAAAGACCGCATGGCCCTTCAGATTCTTGAGTCCGGATATGAAGCAGGACAGTTGAAGCCCGGAGACACTATAGTAGAGGCTACAAGTGGTAATACTGGCATTTCTTTTGCTGCAATGGGGGCTTACCTAGGTCATCGCGTGCAAATATACATGCCAAGTTGGCTTTCTACCGAAAGAAAACGACTTTTACTCTTTTACGGAGCAAAATTGTTTGAAATAACGGCGGAAGAGGGTGGGTTTAAGAAGTGTATAGCCCTCACCGCCAAAAAAAGCCAAAAAAAGGGCTATTTTGGACCAAAACAGTTTGATAATACTTGGAATGTGTTCGCCCACGCCCAAACAACGGCTCCGGAACTCGAAAATGCACTAAAACTCAATAAATTGGGAGATTTGGACGTTTTTATCGCCGGATGCGGCACTGGGGGCACCGTAATGGGCTTTTTTCACTATTTTTCGGAATTTTCGCCCAATAAAAGCGAAAAAAACGACTTCAAGGCTTATCCCATCCTCCCGACTAACAATAACGACGGCGAACATCGAATTGAAGGCATTGGAGACAGCTTCATACCAAAAATACTGAATTTACAAGCACTTAGCCCTGTTTTACGAGTAAAGGACTCGGATGCGATAAATATTGCTAGACAAATCAATAAGTTAGGGCTTTCGGTCGGTATTTCGTCTGGAGCCAACGTTTTTGGGGCTATTTTGAAGGCTTCCGAACTTCCAGAGGGTGCAAACGTCGCTACGGTCCTTCCGGACGGAAATAAGAAGTATTTGACGACCGATCTATGTTCTAATACCGAAGAACCCCCTTCTCGGGAAATAAAAATACTAGATTATGAAATAATTGCTTGACTAAATTCAAATTCGTGATAAATTACTAGTATGGACCGTAAAGAAGATGATGATCTTATCGATCGACTTGTTGATCGACTAAAGAGGGGAACAAGTGGAAAACCCCCAGATTCCGCCGCCGGCGAGTACCCCAAGGAGGCACTCCCTCGTGGAACATATGCCAGGTCTGTTAGGTTCGACCAGCTAGGAGTTATTACGGACGCATTTTATGGGGAGTTGGATGCCGATAAGCAAAAGATTATTATTTATACAATTCTTCTTTTTCCGTTTTCGGGTTCGCTGTCACGTCCGGCTACAAAGCCTGGGAAATACTTTATAACAAACGAATATGAATATGAAATTATTGCCTATTTAATGATGAACCCGGTCAATCTGGACCAGTTTACTGCAAGTTTAGGCGGGGAGTTATTTTATGAAGATTAAACCAGAAGCACTATTGTTTGATATGGATGGAACTCTAACGGATGCACGGCAGTCTATTACCACAGATGTAGTAGACACGCTACGATTCACAGCGGCCGGGATCAAGAAGCATTTAGTAACGGGCTCCGACATGCGCAAGATTGAGGAACAAATTCCTAAAGAAATTCTTCTTGAGTTATTTAGCCGGGTTTATGCATGTAATGGAACGGTGGTCTATAATTGCGACCTAGATATGGATGATGAAAGTTTACCCATAGAGCCTGAGCTAATCCATAAAGTCACTTTAGTAGATCATTATTCGGAAGCAGATATTAATCATATTATAAATGTTCTCCTGAGAACGGCCGCTGATACTCATACCAAGGTAAAGACCGGAACCTTTGTGGAGTGGAGGGACAGCCAAATTAACTTCTCGGTGATCGGACGTAATTGCTCTCTTGAGCAAAGAGAGGATTACGTGAAGTGGGACAAGAAAAGCGGAGAAAGAAAAAAGATCATAGATCACCTTCGGGAAGAGTTCCAGGGATGGGGGTTGTCTTTCCGCTTGGGTGGACAGATATCAATTGATGTAACCCGAGAGGGATGGGATAAAAGTTATGCCTTTGAAAATATGAGACAAACCCCTGACCAATGTATTTTCTTCGGTG
>TARA_R110002060_G_scaffold29574_1_pt1 | contig 10543 bp, 7 predicted proteins | sample TARA_R110002060 | Tara Oceans TARA_R110002060 (sample SAMEA4397091) | marine metagenome | biome: Polar Biome; feature: [MES] marine water layer (ENVO:01000295) within the mesopelagic zone...; material: water (ENVO:00002006), including particulate matter (ENVO:01000060) such as...... | reverse complement strand
TTGTTTCCTTGGGCCTTATGCAACTTTTATTGGGTAAAACTGCCAAAGTAGGCTATTTCAGACCTATAATAGATGACGTTTCAAAAGGAAAAACAGACAACCATATCGATACGGTTTTAAGTTACTTCAATGTAGACATGAAACCTGAAGAAGCTTATGCTTATACACGTAGCCAAGTGGTGCAATTAAAAAACGAGGACAAAGACGATGAAATTGTTGGCCATATCATTCATAAATACAAGACTATTGAAAATCGCTACGATTTTGTTCTTGTAGAAGGCACCGATTTCTCTGGAGAAGGTGCTATTATAGAATGGGATATCAATGTACTAATTGCTAAAAATTTAGGTATACCTGCCATTATTTTGGCTAGTGGGAAAAATAAGTCCTTAGATGAACTTTTAGGCAACCTTTACATGGCCTACGACTCGTTTATGGAGAAAGGTGTTGAAGTTTTGCTAATTATAGCAAATAAAGTACAAGCTGAAAATATAGATATAGTCACAAATGGACTTAAGGAAAAACTACCTAGCAATGTGTTGGTCGCTACAATTCCCATCAATACTATTTTAGGTAGCCCAACAGTAAAGGAAATTGCCCAAGAATTAGATGCTAAAATTCTTTTTGGTGTAGATTTTATCAATAATCAGGTTGGTAGTTTTAGTGTTGGTGCCATGCAGTTACGTAATTATTTAACTCATTTAAAAAAAGAAAGCTTGGTGATTACACCAGGAGATCGGGCAGATATAATTTTGGGCGCCTTACAAGCCAATATTTCTACCAATTACCCCAATCTTTCTGGTATTGTTCTCACCGGCGGACTTATTCCTGAAGCGTCTATCATTAAATTAATAGAAGGTCTATCAGGTATTATTCCAATTCTTTCAGTAGAAGGTGGCACTTATTCGGTGACTAATAAAATTGGAACTATTAGACCACGTATTTACGCCGAGAACAAAGAGAAAATAATTACTTCCATTCAAGAATTTGAAAAACATGTTCCAACAAAAGAATTGTCTGAACGGTTAATTACGTTTAAAGCAAAAGGTATTACACCTAGAATGTTTCAATATAATTTGCTTCAAAAAGCCAAATCTGCTAAAAAACATATCGTATTACCTGAAGGGTTGGATGAGCGAATTCTTTTAGCCACTAAAAAGTTAATCGATGCTGATGCCGTATCCTTAACCTTACTAGGAAATAGAGATCAGATTAAAGCCAAAATAACAGAATTGGATATCGATTTAGACCTCAATGATATTGAGATTATTGACCCTACAACATCCGACCAATTTCTTGAATATGCAACTACATTATTTGAATTACGAAAGCATAAAAATGTGAATTTGACCATGGCCAAAGATTTAATGGAAGATGTTTCTTATTATGGCACTATGATGGTATACAAAGGCCATGCAGATGGAATGGTGTCAGGGGCTGTACACACGACACAACATACGATACGACCCGCACTTCAATTTATTAAAACTAGACCTGATGTCTCTATAGTATCTTCAATTTTCTTTATGTGTTTACCTAATAGAGTAACCGTTTTTGGAGATTGTGCCATAAATCCGAACCCAACTGCAGAACAATTGTCTGAAATAGCTATTTCATCAGCAGCCACAAGTACTGCTTTTGGTATAGAGCCAAAAATTGCCATGCTCTCTTATTCCTCTGGTGCCTCTGGTGTGGGGGAAGATGTTGATAGGGTACGAAAGGCCACCGAAATCATAAAGGAAAAAAGACCAAACCTTAAAGTAGAGGGTCCTATTCAATACGATGCAGCGGTTGATACCAAAGTCGGACTCAGTAAATTACCAGATTCTGAGGTAGCAGGACAGGCAAGCGTTTTTATATTTCCTGATTTAAATACAGGAAATAATACATACAAGGCTGTACAAAGGGAAACTGGAGCTTTAGCAATCGGCCCAATGCTACAAGGCCTTAATAAACCCGTAAATGATTTAAGTCGTGGCTGTACCGTAGATGATATTTTTAATACAGTCATAATCACCGCAATTCAGGCACAGGGTCTTTAAAAAACTATTTTTATGAATATTTTAATTATCAATTCTGGCAGTTCTTCCATAAAATATCAACTTTTGGAAATGCCTTCAGCTCAAGTTATTTGTGCTGGCATGATAGAGCGTATTGGTAGTACCGAAGCTATTTCAACATTTAAATCCCAAGATTATAAAATTGAAAGAATCTGCGAAATCAAAAATCATAAAGAAGGTCTCGAAAGAATAACTGCACTATTACTTGATTCTGATAAAGGAGTTCTTAATAGTACTAAAGAAATTGATGCCATTGGGCATCGCGTGGTACATGGTGGCAACGCATTAACTGAAACTACTTTAATAAACAATGAAGTTAAGAATAAAATTAAACTATTCTCTTCTTTAGCACCTTTACATAATCCTGCCAATCTTGTAGGAATTGAAATGGCTGAAAAATTATTTAATTCTGCAAAGCAAATAGCGGTGTTTGATACTGCCTTTCACGCAACGGTACCTGTAAAAGCAAAAAAATATGCTATACCTAATAAATTTTATGATGATGAAGGAATTCAGGCTTATGGGTTTCATGGCACTAGTCACAAATACGTTTCTAAGAAAGCATCAGAATACTTAAGAAATAAAAATGCCAAACTCATTTCTATTCATCTAGGAAACGGATGCAGTATTACTGCAGTTAAAAATGGAAAAAGTATAGATCATAGTATGGGTTTTGCCCCATCAAACGGACTCGTAATGGGTTCTAGAAGCGGGGATATTGACCATGCTATTATCTTTTATATGATAAATACTTTAGGCTATAGTTTAGACGAGGTAAATGAACTCTTGAATAAAAAGAGTGGTATGCTTGGTCTTACCGGTTTTAATGATTTACGTGATATTGAAAGCGAAGCCAATAAAGGTAATGCCAGCTGTATTTTAGCTTTGGAAATGAACGCTTACCGAATTAAAAAATATATTGGGGCATATATTGCAGCTTTGAACGGTTTAGATGCAATCATATTCACAGCGGGTATTGGTGAGAATTCAAGTTTAATGCGCAAACTAGTTTGCAAGGATATGGACTTTTTTAATATTCATTTAGATGATGCTAAAAATGATTTAAAATCATCGACTATTCGAGAAGTAAACGCAATAGAAACTAAGGTCAAAATATTAGTAATACCTACGAATGAAGAATTAGAAATTGCAAATCAAGTGTTCGCCTTATTAACCTAGATGGCATGAAATATTATATTAAATAGGAATCATCAAGAAAAAACTTAATAATCGAACCTTAGTAAATTCCCAATAGAATTCATTCTTAAAGCACCTTCTACTTTAACCTTATATAGTTACATCACCATATATTTTTTTCGTATTATTTCGACGATTTCACTTGAAACTTGGCATTTCTAAAAGGAGCATTCACGTTTCTATAATTCGATTTTGCTGTTCTAAATTCTAGTGTCGGTATTCTTCCTATAGGAATATTTTAAACCTATGATTTATATCATTTCTAAAGGCTGCTACCCTTTTTACATTTACCATCCCATGAAGTTAAAACTACAGGAAATTAAGATAGCATTGTTCGCACGAGAACATCCCTCTTATTTCCCATTTCATAGTCATGGCCTGGAGTAGACAAATATAATTACGGATAGATGAAAAGGATGCAATTACATATTTAAATGCAAATTTGAGACCAAAAAAATTACCTTAAAAAAAGGGATTAAATAGATGAAACCATCAATCAACAATAATCAGGTATACGGTTTTTTGCCTACGGATATTAATGGAGTAGATACACTCGCCGAGCTAGCATTAGACTTACGATGGTCATGGAACCATGCTGTTGACGAAATCTGGTACCAGCTTGACCCTGATCTTTGGATGGAAACCCATAACCCATGGGTAGTTTTGCAGAATGTATCCCGATACCATCTTGAAAAACTAATGACCGATCAAGCGTTCAGAAAAAAGATGGATGATATGATGCAGTCGAAAGAAAAATCAATGTCGAATCCTGCTTGGTTTCAAAAAAAGCATCCAAATACTCCACTTACCTGCATCGCGTATTTCAGTATGGAATTTATGTTGAGCGAAGCTTTACCCATTTATGTTGGTGGACTGGGGAATGTTGCAGGCGATCAGTTAAAATCGGCCAGTGATTTAGGAGTGCCAGTGGTAGCCATTGGATTACTCTACCAACAAGGTTATTTTAGACAAATTATTGACCAGTACGGGACACAACAGGCACTTTTTCCCTATAATGACCCTGGACAACTACCCATTAGTCCGCTTCGCCTACCCAATGGCGAATGGTTAAGATTAGCAATAAACATTGGAGACCATTTAGTATGGCTACGCACCTGGCAGGTGCAAGTGGGGCGAGTAAAACTGTACTTAATGGACAGTAATGACCCGGTCAATAGTCCGATTCACAGAGGAATTACCAGTGAGGTATATGGAGGTGGAGCCGACCTACGTATACAACAGGAAATTATATTGGGAATTGGTGGGTGTAAATTACTTCAAGAATTGAATATAAAACCAGAAGTTTACCATATGAACGAAGGCCATGCCGCATTTTTGGTATTAGAACGTGCCAGTAATTTCATGAAAGAAACAGGAACCTCCTTTGAGGAAGCATTGACCATTACCCGTGCAGGTAATATATTTACAACCCACACTGCTGTTGCTGCCGGTTTTGACCATTTTCTTCCATCTTTAATGTGGCAGTTTTTTGGAGGGTATGCCAAGAATGATTTAGGTATTGACTTTAATAACTTGTTGGCTCTAGGAAAGGAGGATCCTAATAATTCATTAGAGAGTTTTAATATGGCTTTTTTAGCTATTCGTGGAAGCGGTGCAGTAAACGGGGTAAGTCGCTTGCACGCAGAAGTTAGCCGCCGACTTTTCGGGAATTTGTTTCCACGATGGCCAGAAAAAGAGGTGCCAATAGGATCAGTAACAAATGGTGTTCATATGCCAAACTGGGATTCAGAGTTTGCTGATAAAATCTGGACAGAGTCTTGCGGAAAAGAACGTTGGCGAGGAAATCTCGAAACATTAGAAGGTAATATTACTGGAGTAACCGATACAGAACTCTGGCAACTTCGAAATGATTCCCGAATAAAATTAGTCAATTATATTCGGGAACGTTTTGCGAAACAAGTGAGAGCAATCGCCGTAGCAACAGATATTGAAAATACGCTATCCGACATCTTTGATCCAAATACGCTGACACTCGGTTTTGCAAGACGTTTTGTTTCCTATAAAAGACCTAACCTGTTATTGCACGACCCTGAACGATTCATTAGAATACTAACTAATCCCGATCGTCCGGTACAACTAGTTCTTGCGGGAAAATCACCACCATTTGATGAAACAGGCAAAGCATTGATAAGACAATGGGTACAGTTCATACAACATCATAACCTATACCATCACATTAACTTTTTAAGTGACTATGATATGCTAATGGCAGAGCAGTTGGTGCAAGGTGTAGATGTCTGGGTCAACACCCCAAGACGCCCTTGGGAAGCCTGTGGAACAAGTGGTATGAAAGTGCTGGTAAACGGCGGTATCAATTTATCTGAATTGGATGGATGGTGGGCAGAAGCCTACACCCCTGAAGTAGGTTGGGCATTGAGTGATACACAGAAACATGATAATGACACCAATAGGGATGAAATAGAAGCAAATGCCTTATATCAAATTCTCGAACAAGAGGTTGTTCCTGCATTTTACGATCGTAATAGCGATGGTATCCCAAAACTGTGGATAGAGAAGATGCGTAACAGTATGGCGACATTGACCCCAAAATTTTCAGCAAATCGTGCCGTAAGAGAATATACCGAGAATTATTACCTACCTGCTGCAACTAACTATCTAAAAAGGGTAGGAACAATAGGAAACTTGGGAAAGAACATTGTTGGCACTAAACATAATTTGAGAAACAAATGGGACGGTATATGCTTTGGAGAGATTTCGATAAATTATGTAGAGGGAGGTTTTCAATATAATATTTCGATAATGCTGAACGACATTGACCCTGATGCAATTTACATTCAGCTTTTTGCCAATGGCATTAGCGAAGGGTTTCCGGAAATAACAAAAATGGAAAGAGAACCTGTACCAAAGGAAGATTCATACAGATATCATGCGCATTTAACCACTACCCGCCCTGCAAACGATTATACTGTAAGGATTATTCCGAACTATGAGGGTGTTTCGGTACCCTTAGAAGATAACCTGATACTATGGCAACATTGAGTTTATTAAAATCAATAATAATCTAAAACTCCCAGAGGATATCATGAAACAAATAGACTAATTAAATATTCAAATATTAATGAAAATTTTATCGAAAAGCGAAAGTATTACACTTCTTAAAGATAATTATATAGGACACTTATCTTACATTGCTCAAGGCCATCCTTTTACCCTACCTATTACGTATTTCTATGACCTAGGAAGTAATGCTATAATTAGTTATTCTGCAGAGGGTCATAAAATTGATGCTATGCGGAAAAATGGAGCTGTTTCATTAGAAGTAGAGGAAATTGTATCAAATAACAACTGGCAATCTATATTGGCACATGGCACTTTTGAAGAACTTAAAGGAACAGATGCCAAATACTATTTACACCAATTTACAGAAGGTGTAAAAAGTATTATCAAGGAAAAGGAACATACACTTCCTGAATTTATCAGTGAATTTTCGAGCAAGTCATCTTCAAAAAAAATTCCTGTAGTATATCGCTTCAAAATACTAGAAATTACCGGTAGGCGAAAAGAAGCTTAAATATGGTTACAAAACCTGAATTAATAATGATTTTCCATTTATGATAATTTACCAATGCAGAGTAAATTACCGATCAACCCTATTAGAATGACCATAGTTAGAACATTTTTTTGGAGCAACTCGATAGTAGATATCACAATAGCATTAAAATCTAAACTTGTCAAAGAACTTTCCGCCAATGAGGCGTAAACCCAATTGCGAAAAGCGACTTCAAATACAATTACAGAAAGCCAGCATGTTTCAGATGTGCGTCTTTTGTTCGTCCAGGTCAAAAGACCGTATAGGTCACTACTTCTATTCGCCGATGTTCCATCCTACTTTTTAGGTGAACAAGTAGAGACCTTAATCATATTCAGTATCATTATTTTGAGCGGATTCTTAAGTCTTTGGCAGAAAAGGTGCGCTCAAAATATTGTTCAGGAACTATTGGCAATTCGAGAAGTGAACATTATAGATTTTAAGGTGAAAATTTTGGCTATACTACCTAATTAGGAATTAGATATAACGAAACAAGTTTTACCAAAAAAAAGAATTTACACATAACATAAATTATAGTTTATGATGAAAGTCATTTCCAAAACCTTTTTAAGCACTTAAATTTAGGTTTAAATATATATTTTATAATAACTTAAAAAATCAATATTATGCAAAACGATAGCGGAAATGTATTATTAGCACTTTTAACAGGAGCTGCAATAGGAGCTGGAATTGGAATACTTTATGCACCGGACAAAGGCATTGAAACTCGTCATAAAATTAAAAGGAAAGTTGAAGATACTAGCCACGATTTAGCCGAACGTGTTTCACATGCTAAAGATGAGCTTACCAAAACTGCAAACGAAAAAAAAGATGCATTTGACAGAAAATTAGATGAGGCGATTTCTACAATGAGCTATAAGGCAGATGATATCATAGATAAATTAGAGCGAAAACTAGAGGACCTTAAAGCGAAAAACGCACAACTACAAAAATAGTCAGTATGGCTTTTGAAGAATTAAAAAATGACCTCATTGGGCTGCAAACCGAAATGAGGTCATATATAGAACATAGCGATGAATACTATAGGCTTAAAATCTTTAAAATATTATCGAAACATACTACAGGCATTTTAAAGTTTATAGTGATAGGCACAAGCACTGTTTTTGCATTGCTATTTATATCATTTGCAGTTTGCATTGGAATATCTGAAGTATTCGACAGCTATTTTATCGGTTTTATAGTTGTAGCCAGTTTTTATGTTTTAGTTGCTGTATTACTCTATATTTTTAGAGAAAAATTGAACGCACCGGTACTTAAAAAATTATCTAAATATTATTTCGTCTGATTATGGTAAAAGATTATTCATCTTTTGAAGAAATTGACACCCGCTTAAAGATTCTAGAACTTCAACGCGAAATCGATCAAGAAAGTCTAAAACTTAATCTTCAAAACGCAAAGGTAGATTTGGTTCCGCGATTATTTCGTAATAGTCTAGGAACAAGTTTCACTCAAAATGAAACCATAAAAAATTTATTAATCACTTTCATTTCTAACAAAGCATTGAATTTTATTCGTAGTAAAAGAAAGGCGAGAAATAGAGACTAGCACTAATTCAATCTAAGGTCCTTTACTCATAAAAAAGTATCACTACCACAATACTATTACACACGCTTTTTATTCAAATAAATTTTGGATTAAAAAATATCATCCATTTTGAAATTAAAACATAACGTAATTTAAATGAAAACAGGATTAGTACTTTCTGGTGGCGGAATGCGTGGTGTGGCACATATAGGTGCCATAAAGGCCCTTGAAGAATATAAGATTTACCCAGCGTATATCGCAGGAACTAGCGCAGGTGCTGTGGTGGGTGCATTATATTCTGGAGGGTGCACGTGGGAGAAGATGCTAGATTTCTTCAAAACGGTAGATTTATTTTCTGTAAATAAATATGCTAGAAATAAGCCAGGCATCATAGATACCTCAAAGTTTTATGACCTTCTGAAAGAATATCTTCCAGACGATAATTTTACAGCTCTTAAGACACCTCTTTATATAACCGCTACCAATCTACTAGATGGTACCCTAAAAATATTTCATGAAGGACAACTGATTAAACCGGTGTTAGCTTCAGCAGCAGTTCCTGGTTTTTTTGCACCTATTCAAATAAAAGATGGGTATTATATAGATGGTGGTACATTAAACACTTTCCCCGTAGACTTAATTAAAATGTATTGCGACCAAATTGTTGGCGTTTACGTAAATCCTTTCGAGAAAGTTAAAATAGAGGACCTTAAACATGCACATAATATTCTAGAGCGAGCGTACCATATTAAAATTGCCAATGAATCGCTATCCAAATTTATTGATTGTAATTTGCTAATAAGTCCTAAAGGATTGGAGAATTTTGGTATGTTTTCAGTGAAAAACATAGATGCGATTTTTCAATTAGGCTATGAATCTACCATTAAAGCTTTAGAAACGAGCCATTCCTTAGACAAATCTATGTCTCCTGCAGAATTTGAACTGATGAACGGTTTTTCGGTAGATTCAATTTAAGATATAAATCCCTTTCTTTTCATAAACATTGCTGATTACACATCGATTAAAAAATTATCGACTAGCAGTTTTTAAAAGAATAAATTCGCTAATGTTGGTTGTATCAATAGCACCAACAAGTTGCCCGTTTTCAACTACTGGATAAAAATCATTCTTTTCTTTTCCTATAATCTGTAATACTTTCAATATTTCCATCGACACATCAACGGTCTTAAATTTTTTCTGCATGATGTCACCAACTAAAACTGATGGTATCTTCATATTTTTTATGATATCTTTTTGCGTAAGAATACCTACAATTTTCTGATTTTCCATAACAACAAAGTCCTTCTCCGTTCCAGCAAGCAGAATATCTATGACCTCATGTAGGTTATTGTCCGGCTTTAATCTTGTAATATTTGTAAGTGTAGCCTCTTTCACTAAATGACCTTTAAGTAAATCTCCTTGTTTCACCATTCGATTCTCACCATAGGCCCCAAGAAATATGAAAAGCGCTAATAAAATTAAAAAAGGATTAAAAAAGAGCCCGAGTACAAAAAATATAAAGGCCAAACCTTGACCCATACTTGCTGCAATATTTGTAGCAGTAACACGACCAAGTTTAAAAGACAAAAGGGCACGAAGTACACGGCCACCATCCATTGGAAAAGCAGGTATCAAATTGAAAACCACTAACATCACATTAGCAATAAATAGATAAAACAAAAAGTTTTGAAGTGTTGGTTCATAAAGCATTTCCTCTAAAACAATGGAATCGAAATTAAAATAACTTCGTACAGGAACAACCAGAAGCAGAAGAACAGCAATAACTACGTTCACTGCCGGACCTGCCAATGCAATTAATAATTCATGTGCCGGCTTTTCAGGCATTTTCTCTAAAGTAGCAACGCCCCCAATCGGCAGTAACAAAATATTCTTCGTCTTAACACCAAACTTTTTTGCTGTTAGCGCATGCCCTAATTCATGAAGTACTACACAAAAGAACAAGACAAATATTAGTGCCTCATTAAGAAGAATTCGATTAAGTTCACTACCCTTCTGTATTTCTAAAAATGCAACCCAAATTAGCAGTAATGTAAATGTCCAATGAACTTCAATTTTTATTCCTGAAATACCTCCTATTCTTAATGTACCCCTCATATCAATTAATTTTAAACTAAGGTATTTATGAACATGGTTTACACCAATGATAATG
>TARA_R110002060_G_scaffold574_12_pt1 | contig 10684 bp, 5 predicted proteins | sample TARA_R110002060 | Tara Oceans TARA_R110002060 (sample SAMEA4397091) | marine metagenome | biome: Polar Biome; feature: [MES] marine water layer (ENVO:01000295) within the mesopelagic zone...; material: water (ENVO:00002006), including particulate matter (ENVO:01000060) such as...... | reverse complement strand
ACTACTGCCACTACTGCTACCACTACTGCTACTACCACTACCACTGCTACTAGTACTGCTACCTGACATTTCACTGTCTGCCATTAGAGTGCCGTCTGGCATATAATGGAAACCTTCAGGTGCTACTCTTCCGCCTCTCTGATATAATTGTGCGGCTGTAATTGCTGTAATAATTTGTACATTGTCTACTGTTGCGGCACTAATAATAATTTCATTATATTCTGCATTTATTTGTAATAGACTACCAAATGTTTCACTGGTGTCTGTTGGTACTAAGGTCACTGATGCTATTATTGGAGCTAACTGTTGATGCAAGTATGCACTCAGTTCACTGAAGTAGAATGTTTCACCAAAGTCCCAATTGGCAATATCAAAGTAGGTATTAACTGCGGCAATCACTGAAGTTTTAACATCGTTGTCACTGACTACTACATTATTATTTTTAACAACCTTAAATGTTGCTTGTAAACTAGCTTCTGCTTTGTCACCAAATATTGGTTTAAACTTAGCTGGGTTATAAATGATGGTGTCACTTACTGTTTTATAGTTTTCTAAAGTACTATAATCAGTACCAAGCTCTTCTGGAGTTGGAGCAGTTGGTTGTGTTAGCGTATTTGTAACATCCTGTACCCAAGCAAGGTAATCTGTCGAATATGTTTTAGTTAATATGTATAAATCAACAATGTTATTTGGACTTGGATCAATACGTTTATTGTTTGGCGAATTATGTCTGTATTGGAAATATAAATCCTGTCTACCAACTTTAGCAGTGTACCCACTAACTTCGGCAACGGTATATGTAGTGCCAACCACTGTTAGATCGTAAAACACATTTGTGTTTGGTACGTAAAATATTTGTCCATTTTGATATAGTGTTTTGTTTGTTTCAATTTGAGTTAATGAAGTATATATTGAAACAACAAGACTAGCATTGTATACTGTTTGTATTACAAAGTTATCATATCCTGAACTTGCATAAAAGTAGATATATTTACTAGTTGAACTGATCGCCGGAGCAACTATTATTTCAAATAATTCAGGATTATCTGGAATGCCATCATCGTTGCTATCAGGGAACGTAACTAGAATTTTATCATTGTCTTTGTATCCGTCTGAGTTAACTATACTGTCATACACATTCCAGTTATAGTCTAATTCTAAACTTGTAGTAGTATCTGGTTTGGTATTAATTTTTAAAACTTTAATTTCATCACGTATAGTAAATCCAGTTACTGGATCGAATATTTTTGTTTGTCCGTCAAAGTAAAAGTTAGTTTCAATTATACTACCAAATATATATTCTAATCCTCTATAGTATACTGTATATGTTTGTCCTGTTGCTTGGAATCTAATAATCCAACTAGCATCAAGTCCAGCGGCCGCTGTGTTTCCTGTATTACTTAAACTAAATGCACTGGTACTGTCTAGGTCTTCTGGTAATATAATTGTCCAGGCCGATGTTGTAACGTCATAGCGTAAGCCAAAGTCTTTGTATGCCTGAATGTAAGATACCATTGTTGCAACAACTGCGGCAGATATTTCGTTATTAAATACCGGAAATACTCTAACAGCTTCAGCACCTGTTGGCACTACTTGGTTTAATGTTATTGGACCATTACCACTACTTAGATTTCCTTGCCCACCATTGGTACCATCTGCAAGTACCTGTATCACTTGAGCATATAGAAAGTTCTTATCGCCATTCTTTGTTGGTACACCTGTTTGTATAGTGTTGCGTGAATCAAAATAGTTGCCAGTGCCTGGACTAAATTTTATGATAGATCCTTGTTTAATGTAACGCTTATTATCACTGACAAAATCACCTACTTGTAAAATTGTGCCAACAGTGTCATAGAAGTAACCAGTAATTCCTGCATCATCGAGACTCTTGTTCCAGTATGTGTCAGTGGTATTAATTTCATCATAGTTACTATAGAAAAACTGTTGTGTTTCTTTTTTACTTGTTATAGGTTTAACCTGATTGTTTATAGCTTTGTATATGTCAGTGACAGTTGCAAAGCTAAAATTAAACGAGTTAGTAGTTAAATCTTTATATAAGTATCCATCATCACAGAATATATTTGTACTAGAATATTTTCCTGTTGTGTCGATAACATCTAGGTAACGACTAACGCCACTTGATGTTCTGTTAATTGCTTTAACTTTTAGTACACTGTTGAATAAGGTGTAAGGAAGAATATTATAATCTTCCCCAGTTACCATACGATCTTGTGTATAGTACTGTTGTGGTGCTTTTTGTCTTACTTCGTCAACTGTTTCGCGAGATGTTGCATTAGTTACAGTATATCTCAGACTAGTTATAATGTTCAGTGTCTCTGCTCTATTACCTCTAGAGATATAATTTACAGGAACATCAACTGAAGTCATTTCACTTGGTGTTACCTTATAAGTCAGACCATTACTGACTCTATAGAATATTTTAAATCTTCCCTGCGGAACATTAGCAAATGATCCATCACCAAACACTAGATCAACTTGATCACCGGCTCTGGTGTTAACTTGATAGATGTTTTTGTTTGTTGTTTTATTATATATAATATTAGTTGCACCAACGCTTGGAACTTCTGTCCATTCAGTACTGAGGTTTCCATTTGCATCTAGTGCATATACCCAGATGTCACTGTTATTAATATTATTAACATTTAAACCATAAACTCTATTAGGTAAACTTTCAGCGAAGTTTACATCAATTGATGTTAAGCCACCTTGTTTAAAGTATGTGAAGTATCCTGTGTTGTTACTACCATTGCCTAGGTTATCATTCCTATATAATATATTAAAACTTTTGTTAGGTCCAGGTGCTACCTCATAGATGTATGTTTGATTATCTGTAGTCGGTGACACCATTTCAAATGCTGTGTCTGACCCTTCAATTCCAGCAGTATAACTAAACGTTGCCTGTAGTGAAGATATCAAGTTGATCTGATACGTGTCAGTTAGAATATTATTAATTATTTTACTGCTAGCAGGTTTACCAATTGCTTGGGTTGAATTCAATGAAGCATTTAGAACTATATTAAATTGTTCAGCCCAATTATCGTTAGCAGTATCGCCCCAAGTAATTACAAGTCCTGCAAGATTTAATCCATTTGAATCAAATACTGTTTCTGTAGTTGATACTGATTCTATTTTAAGTAACCCACTGGCCGGAATATTACGTTTTGGGGTATAGGATATTAGTCGTGCTAACTTTAATATTGAGTCACGTCTCTGTGCAGTGTCAATAAAGTTTTCACGTGCATTAAGATCTGCACGGAAAGCTACACTCTGCCCCATGAAACTTATAAGATCAATTAATGCAATGAATTCACTTGATTCAATAAAGTCATTAAAGTCTTCTGGATAATATAAACGGAGGTAGTCAACCATACTTTTACGTAAGGTTTCGTAATCGTAACTTTGAAAGTCTGCATTGCGGAATGTTTGGTATAGTTTAGTCCAATCTTCTGCAACTAGTAAACTGCTTTGTCTTGTTGTTATAGCCATTGATCTTTTTTCCTGTGTTACAACTATTTATCAGGAAAGATTAACTGCGTAGTTTATTATACCGCGGAGAGTGTACTTGTTTCGTTATCGAACTGTAGTTCCATTACGTTTACTTGATTGGTCTGTACATAGCGTAACTGTAGCTCTACTTGTATGCCTTGACTGTATTCAGTGATTACTACATTATCAATACTGACTCGAGGATCATATGCCGCTATTTTTTTAATGTCAGTGATTATAACTGCTTTTAGATCTTCAGTTAGTGGCTCGTGGATTATATTCCATATAATCGTACCAAAGTCCGGATTCATCAACTTCTCTCCTTTGCGTATCTGGAAGTTATTGATAATATCCTGCTTGACTAGGTCAAAGTCCGTTAAACGGAACTTGCCAGTCTGTCCTATAGTACTAAATCCTTTATATGTTGTAGCCATATTAATATTTATCTAGGTGTTTGGTGCAGAATAAAGTCCTGCGTTCTTTTCACTTAATACTGATACTGCGAATTTACCTTTCTGGAAATATTGATCCCCAGTAGTTCCGTTGGCATCTTCTCCGCCTTTACCGTCTCTCCAGTTTTTGGCGCCTGTTGCTCCTAGTAGGTGAGCTGTAGCTAACATACCACCAACATCTTGTTTACTCATATCTTCAGTTATAGCACCATTCTTGACCATGGCATTATAATTACGTTGTGTATATTTCTCCATGATATCTTCTTGCACTGTTTCGTTATTAAGAAAATCAAATCGACTACCAACTCCATCTTTACCAACCCAGCTATTAGGATTTTCAAGTTGTGCGTTAGAAGTTACTGACGATTTAACGTAACCAGCATCTTGCAATGATTGGTAACCCTGTTGATACTTGCCTACATATCCAATCTTGTTAACTGTATCATACTTACCGCTACTTTCACTCAGACCTATCTGTGCCTTATATGCGGTCACTTCATTTTCATCTAGACTACCTATAGATCCTGACGCAGGAGGTTGATTACGTAGATCTACATCTGATGCTTTTGTACCAACTTCTGCACCTGCTAAATCTTTAGTTTGATCAATTGCCTCTTTCCAAGTTGTTTGTGGAGTAAGTGTTGCTGTTGCTGGTGCAAAGTAACTACTACCTTCTCCACTTCTAGCATATGGTTCATGACTTGGTGCTACTGAAACTACACTTTCTAAAAGGTTAGCTTGATTTATCCATAGGGCTAACTGTTTATTATATCCAGTGTCCGGAAACTGATTTACTCTCATTGATTCTACATCTGGTGCTATTATAGCCCCTCCACTGTTTTGTAATATTTTTGCCGCAGTTAATGCTAATGTACTAGTAGCTCTCAGACTTATCTTACCAATGCTATCTACTACAAAGTCTCCACTCGCTTTGGTTCTTATCGCTCCAGCAATATCTAGATCAAATGCACCACTGTTAGTTTTTAATGATGCAGATCCGGACTCCATTCGTATCTTTCCGCCTGCTTTAATTTTTATATCACTGCCTGCGTTAAAATTAATGTTTTTGTCACTGTGTAGATTTATATCACTCCCTGACCTAACACTAAATCCGTCTTTGGCATATACTTTTATCTGTCCATCATTTGCTAGTTCTATCCAGCTGGCACCTGATGCGTGACTGATATATAAGCTATCTGCAGAGTCGTGCATTAGGAGTTGGTGTCCTTTTGCTGTACGTAATCTTAACAATTGGTCCTGCCCTAGTACAGCACCGTCATCCATTACAAAACTATGTCCACCTTTACGGCTTTTAATTTTTTCATATTTCTTATTTAAAAGACCTTTATCTAGATTTGACCTATAGTTAATATCATCAGCTGGATCGTTGCCGTACGGTCTTCCTGGAGTTGATATTCCGAATACATTACTAGGTGTTTCGCGTTGACTAGTACTGCCTATAGCACCACGTATCGGATCTCTATCAAGGCCTTGACTTTTTAGTACATCATACTGTGGTAGGTGTATAGGTTTTTTATTGTTATAGAAACTTGGATCTGTTACAGCCTTTTGTTCATTCTGATTAAATTCTGCAACTGGTTTTGGTAGCACATTGTTTTCAACACCGCTTAGTCCAGTCTGAATTGTATTAGTACTTCCGCCAACTGCCGGCGTCATATGATGACTAATTCCTGGGTTTACACAGGAGATCCAATATCCCCTAAGAGGATCTCCAGCTATGAATATACATATTACCTGTACACCGATGTCTGGTGGAACCATCCACATACCGTATGAATTTTGTACATTATCAAATGAGTTAGTTTTATTTTCAAACTCTTGACGTGGAGTATATCCCATATATGGGCTACTGTAGCCAACTGTTCGCCAATTGGTTGAATCTTGTTCTACACCGCCTAGGTCCGGTATCCACACCTGTAAACGACCGCCACGTGTTGGATCTTGGTTATCTTTAACTATACCAATGTACGGATACGGTTCGACACGAGACGCATTTGCTTCTTCACGACGTAGATTTTTTTGTACCTTGGTTCCTGCTCTGTAGTCTATTGCCATTGATTATTCCTGCGTTAAGGTCGGCCCACGCTGTGTGTCCTCTGGTTGATTTTGTTCTGTCATTACAACTGTGTCAGCATTATCTAGTATGTCCTCTAGTTCATCCTCATCTTCAAGTTCAGCGAGCTCTCTTTCTTCTCTGGCGAGGTTTTCTCTTGTTTTAGCAAGTGCTGAAGAAGTAGATTCTACTTCTGCTTCGAGTTGACTGATTCTTGCATCTCGTGCGATGCGTTTCGCATCATCGGGTGTGTTATTATATGGGCTTAACGCATATTGATCTAGTATGGCCGCTTGTCCTGGCACCAGATCTGAATTTCTATTAGTGTCATTTGATTTCCTGGATTCTTGTTTGGCCTCTAATTGTCTATGTAATCTAATTAGATCTAGCTCTTGTTCAAATTTACCGTCACGGAAATTGTTAGTAACTTTCATTATACGATATAGGCCGGAGAACTTACTGTCTCTCATATTGCTATCAAATTTCATCATTCCTGTTTCTTCATCGATGTCTGTAGGAGTAGTAAAATTTATTTGACAGTATACTTCACCGTTATCCATTTTAAGACTGCCATCAGGTGTAAGCCTACGATCGCTATTACGTTTAACATTACTAGTCCCTTCTTTTAATGTGCCATCAACCGACGGAGACCAAAATATTTCATCTTGCTTAATAAGGCTAGGATCACCAATGATTCTTAGTTTAATATTCAACATATCAGCAGTGCTCATTTGATGTAAACTTTCTTCAAGATCTGACAATGCAACCTGTGTTGGAGTACTAGAACCACTTCCTGTTATACTTCTCGAATCTTCTACTACCAGTTTGTTTACCAAAGGCATAATAGCATTTTCTTCATATGATCTGTCAGGGTCATCATTTTTAATATTCTGCACTTTTTTAGTTATTTGTCCATCTGCTGGAATAGTTACTTTTGACAGGGAATTCCTGTACGCTGTTAACGTTGTATAATAGAGTGCGTTAAACTGTATGTCAAGATCAATAATGTCAACATTCCGGCCAGTGTAGATATAGTTGTATTCTTTAACTGGAAATTTTGCCTTGGCTCGCGGAGCATACGGTACTTTAACATTTCTAACTTCATACGGTTGAACAACATATGTTATCTCCCGTGCCCAGCTATTCCTTACGGGATCATATTCAAGCAGTCGTATTTCTGGAACTATCTTAATCCATTTTAGTATTTTATTTTTTGCACTACCGTATTCTGCCAGATACTTGTCCATATCCAATTTACCATCAGGCACAAGTCCTTCAATTTGCTTTGTCATCCAGGTACTATTACGTACTATCCACATTATAACTCTATCAATATGTGTACCAGCATTAATTTGGAATATTCGTCTCTCTGCTTTGTAGCTAGATGTGTTTCCTCCCAAATTTGCTCTTGCAATAACAGAAGGACTTGTTAGATCAGACATTCCTACATCTTTAGCAAACGATAAACGATCTTGATAAAATGAACTATTTTCCATTTCAGGATCACTAAATTTAAAACGTATTACATCTCTATGACCGGTTTTGTTATTTGATTGTGCTCTAACAAGATACTGATTTAAAGCCGCACTGTAACTTTGATATAGGCCTAATTGTCTTTTAGTTTTCTGCCCTAATAGAGACTGGTTTAATGTATCCAATGGAACAAACTGGCCATCAGGGCCGATTAATCTTCCATTTTGATCTTGACGAAGACCACCAAGGTTACTTTCTCTTTCTCCCGGATCTGATACCTTTGCTCCGTATATTCTTTCATCGTCATCTTCTTGGCTGTTAAAAAACTCAAGTACTGTGCTTGCTTCGACTTCAAAGTTAGCTGGTGTTGTTATGGTCGAAAGTGTAAATGCTGAATGGTTATATGGTACTCCTTCGAACTTATACTCTGACCCTTTAGCTGTTATTTTACTGGTCATTTTGTTTAATCTAATTGGTATGCGTTTAGTGGTCTGTGGAATTATTCCAGTTATCTCTCCACTTTCGTCCATCCCAAAGAAATCTATCTGCAATAGATAAGGCATATCTATATAGTTTTTGCTGTTAACTCCAGCATTAGGATCACTACATAGTTCAATTATACGATCCATCAATGTAAAACCGTATGGCTCAATTATAGTAAAGTTATGTGATATAGCATTAGTGTCACGGCTCTCTGCATTCAGACCAATTACTGTTTCTAGTGTAAGTCCGTCAAAATAGAAATCCTCATCAAAGTAAGGAGCTCTAATAAGTTGTTTAGGCCCTTGGGTGTTCTCATATCGACCGGCTGATGCTATTAGTACTCTATTGGGAGTATATTCACCGTTATCTACTATCTTATTATATTCTTCTTTACTAAGCAATGCCAGACTTAGTCCATAGGTGTAGCTAGCAAAGCTGTGTAACTTGTTTGGTATTGGCGGAGACGAATCAACGCCACCAATAATCGTTATGTTTTCAAATTCTGTCTCACTATAGTCAGACCAAGTGTCGCGAGCCAAATTTGGTCCTATAGCCTTGCCTTCTGTGATTGCCCCTGGTCCGCCCACTCCAGGTTGCCCAGGATAATCTAATTCAGGTGTTACTTCGATTTGACCTAAAGTAAGAGAAACTTCACCGTCATTGGTTCCAGTCTGTGCATCCTCTAGGTTTTTATTTTCATCTTTAAGTAATGGATACTTAATAATATCAGGATCAGTGTTCTCAAGATCACCTGCGGCAGTTGTAATAGCCATTATATTATAATCCTAATGCCGCTGTCACTGTTTCTTTTGTAGGAATAAAAATCTCTACTCCTGGTACAAAGTCAAAGACAGGGTCTTGGATAATGTTTGGATTACGTACAGAAAAAGTCCACCATAGAGATACGTCACCATAAAGATCGTATGCCAATAGATCTGGTCTATTTTTATAGATAGCATCAATAACGTATGGAGTATCACTGGCAACATAAGGTATCTGAGGAATGTTAGCAACATCTAAAAAGAAAGAATATGTACCAGTATTAACATACGGACTAGTTTTCGCATAATTTGCTGTAGCCATTATAGGAATCCTCCAAAGCCGCCTTTACCAACTAATTTTCCTTGTGCAAAGTCGTTAAGATTAAAGTTATCGTGTAAGTTCTTTCTACTGTAGACCGGTCTTACGTTTACGGTTACTGAACTACTAGTTGGTACTCTAGTAGTAGATGTTATTGTGCTGTATTTCTGACTTTTAGTAATTTTGTTTGGTTTACTAACTAAGTGAGCAGGTATAAATTCTTTACCTTGGTTATCTAGATAGTCTACTGCCCCATTGGTAATGTCTGGACTGTTTAGAGTTACATCTTCCAATGACGTCTGTGTAATTGGTACCTGCAGATAATCAACGTCACTTGCTAAATTATGTGTAAATGATGTAATTACACAAGGAACGTGCGGAAAGTAGTGACTGCCATAACCATCTAAGAATAGTATTGGTGGTGGATTACCAACGTTATCACCTTGCCCAAAGAACATCTTTGTTGCAGAACGTAAGAAGTATACCGCGGCCATTAAGTATTGACCTTCTTCTACACTTTGTACTGTAAAGTCACCAGTCATAATAATGTCTGCCACATCTGAGTTATTGTAAAACTGCTGTGCATAATTACTATGTGTAAGGGCAGTTTGAGAATAATTAGCATTATGAGTTACATTGATAGTTGGAGTATAAGGAAATATAACACCATTTGTTTCTATCAATGGAGCCATAATTGCATTATAAGTTGATGCTTGGTCTTTATAAAATATGCTAGCGTTATCAGCCAGACTTAGACGCACTCTCCAATCATCCTCTCCCGCCGCCCCGGCTCCACTAGCTACGTCGCCACCGTTGAATCCAAAGTTTGGAATCATTTTAGACAAGCTACTGACGCCGCCAGGCATTAGGCCCGATATTGCTCGACGAGCGTTTGCAGGATCTAATAGATCAAAACTAGTTCCTGAAGATTTATTAGGAATCTGTGAACTACCAAATGCAGTAGTTGTTCTTGATACACTGGAGAAGTCTGGTAAAGCCATTTTAAAATACCTCTTGTTTTATGTATTTATAGGTATTATAATAGTAGTAGTTAATAAAGGAACCAAATTTAATGAGAAAAGTAAATTATCTAAATAATAAAGACATACTAAAAGAAATAGCTAAAAGTAAGCTGACTTACTGTAAATTTGTCGACACTACTGTTCAAGCATATGATATGATTATAAAACCTGGTGAAAGTATCACTAAGGCTAACATACTAGAAGCACGTAGAATGCGTGCAGAAAGACTAGCTAAACTAGAACAAGAAGCAGAAATGCTAGAAGGCAGGAAACGTAAGCTAGATGAGTTTTTAAAACCTACTAAAGACATTCCAGCAACAGATGTTGTGTTTAGAGTTATGACTTGGGAGCATATTCCAATTGATGATGTTAAACAGGCAAAAGCGGATCTAAAAGCACAAGAAGAAGCAGAAGCTGAAGCAAAAGCAACAGACACTGAATATGATGAAGATGCTCCTGGAGTTAAAGGACCAAAGAAATATGTTAAAGTAAATTTTCCTCCATTCTTCCACTACAAAGTCGATGAAGAACAAGTTCCTTATATTGTAGGCAAGAGTCATTGGAAAGGTAGTCTAGCTAACGGTAAGTTTACA
>TARA_R110002060_G_scaffold61535_3_pt1 | contig 10755 bp, 10 predicted proteins | sample TARA_R110002060 | Tara Oceans TARA_R110002060 (sample SAMEA4397091) | marine metagenome | biome: Polar Biome; feature: [MES] marine water layer (ENVO:01000295) within the mesopelagic zone...; material: water (ENVO:00002006), including particulate matter (ENVO:01000060) such as...... | reverse complement strand
TACACCAAGTTTTTCTTAATGTTAGGAGCATCATTTATAGCAATGTATATTACAATGTATTTAAATACGTATGAGTTTGACCACGTAAGGTTTAGTCTTACAAGATTTTATATGGTTTGTCTAGGTATTTCTACAATGGCTGTAATAATGCTTCTTTTTATGCTCAATATGTATAAAAATAAGAAGAAAAATATCGCCATTTTAGTAGGGAGCGCCGTATTGTTTCTCGGTGCATTGGGATTAGTACGCGAGCAGAAGTCTACTGTTGGGGACATACTTTGGATGAAAGCGATGATACCACACCACTCAATAGCAATATTGACAAGTGAGCGCGCAGATATTAAAGACCCAGATGTTAAAAAACTTGCAGAGGAAATCATTAAAGCACAACGCAAGGAGATTACTGAGATGAATGCGATGATTTCTCAACTACAAAAGGATGAAAATTGATTATAAATGGTTGTTGGTCTAGTGAGAAACCATTTGTAAGGTAACGGACTTCCAGAATTAAGAACCAGAAAATATCTAGTTAAAGTCAAAAAAATACTGGAAGGTAGGGAGGGAGAACGATAAAAATTTTAAAAGATGGAAATAAATGTAAATACATCAAAAGGCATTCTTACCAAAAAGGATAGTTTATATATCATCATTTCCATTATGGCTTTATTTGTCTTCAACATGCTAGTAGTGGCAATAATTATGGCTCTTTCTTGAATGATGTGATTGTAACATAAATAACTACAGTCAATCATACTTGAAATCGGTCTACCGAAAATAGAAATGTGAAATAGGTGTAATCTGGGAAAATAGCATATCGAAAACCAATTTTTAAACCATCGAACTAAAATGAGCTCTCGGTCCAAATAGAGCTGGAAGTAATAGGACTCGTATATGGTAAAATGACAATAATTAATGAACATGAGTGATAATCGTAGAATAAGGAGAAAGAATGAAAGAAGTAAAAAAGCTTCCAAAAATGATATTACCAAGAAAGATAAAACGGTAGGGATACTAGCCATTGCATTGTTATTTCTTATGGCTGTAGTGCTGGTTTTATACTTTGCTCTTAACGGTGTTAAAATACGTTAGTAATATTAAAAATAAAAAAGAAGAGGAAATGCCTAATACCATCCACATAAAAAATATGGTCTGTCCCAGATGTATAACAGCAGTAACCAACATTTTGGAAGAGCTGGAAATCCCTTATATATCTATCAAATTAGGAGAAGTGGAATTACCTTCTGCTCTTGCTTTAAAGAAAAAATCATCATTTTCCATAGGACTTCAGGAATCCGGTTTCAGTTTAATCAACGACCGAAAAAGTCAGCTTATTGAACAAATGAAAACAATGGTGGTGGATAAAATCCATCACTCATCAGACGAATTAAATATTAAATGGGCAGATTATACAAGCGAAAAACTACATCTTGATTATAAATATCTAAGTTCCCTTTTCTCCTCCGTTGAAAGCATCACATTTGAACAATTCATTATCAACCAAAAGATTGAGCGTATTAAAGAATTGTTGGTGTACGACGAACTTACCTTGAGCGAAATCGCTTTTAAGCTGAACTATAGCAGCGTTGCCTATCTAAGCAACCAATTCAAAAAAGTTACGGGAATGACCCCTTCCATATTCAAAAAATCAATAGATAAAAATCGTAAATCTTTGGATGGTCTTTAGATAAAATTACTGCTATATCTGAAAATTCTACAAATCATTCAGCATATTACGTAACATATTAAAGCCCTTTAATCCTGAAATTTGTAGTATACAAATAAGAATAGGATTATGGAGACAGTTAGCATATTTGAAAGCAAAGAAAAGAACCGTAAACAGGGAATTAAAAAATCCTTTCCTGTTACAGGAATGACTTGTGCTGCTTGTGCGTCAAGTGTTGAATCCATCCTGTCTCATACCGAAGGGGTCAATAATGCTAGTGTTAATTTTGCGAGCAGCTCGGTACTCGTAGATTATGATGAAAACGTTACCGAAGAAAAATTGCAAAACGCTTTACGTCAGGTGGGCTATGACATTATCATAGATGCTGAAGACCCTTCGGAAGTTCAACAAGAACTTCAACAAAAGCACTATCAGGATATAAAAAAGCGTACTATCTGGTCGGCAATACTTACGTTTCCAATTTTTGTGTTAGGAATGTTTTTTATGCAATGGGAACCTGGAAAATGGATATCCTTGGTTTTAACTTTTCCTGTCCTCTTTTGGTTCGGTCGTAGCTTTTTCATTAATGCTTATAAACAAGCTAAATATGGGAAGGCGAATATGGATACCCTAGTAGCTTTAAGCACAGGAATAGCTTTTCTCTTCAGTGTATTCAATACTTTTTTTCCTGAATTCTGGTTAAGTCGTGGTATTGAACCCCATGTGTATTATGAAGCGGCTACGGTAATCATAACCTTTATTTCCTTGGGAAAACTATTGGAAGAAAAGGCAAAATCCAATACCTCTTCGGCCATTAAAAAACTAATGGGATTGCAGCCCAAAACACTGAAAATGATTGAGAATGGGGAAGAAAAAGAAATCCCTATTTCGTCCGTGCAAGTTGGCCAAACCATTTTGGTGCGCCCGGGAGAAAAGATTCCCGTGGATGGGGAAGTTTCCAAAGGGAGTTCGTATGTAGATGAAAGTATGATTACCGGAGAACCTGTTCCCGTGGAAAAATCAGATGGTGGAAAAGTATTTGCAGGTACGGTAAACCAAAAAGGGAGCTTTCAATTTACCGCTGAGAAAGTAGGAGGGGAAACCTTGCTGTCCCAAATCATTAAAATGGTGCAGGAAGCACAAGGAAGCAAGGCACCCGTTCAAAAACTGGTAGACAAGATAGCGGGTATTTTCGTTCCAGTAGTACTCGGTATTTCCATTGTTACGTTCATTGTCTGGATGTCAGCAGGAGGGGAGAATGCATTTTCGCAGGCTTTATTGACCTCAGTAGCAGTGTTGGTAATTGCTTGCCCCTGTGCGCTAGGGTTGGCAACACCTACTGCCATAATGGTGGGTATTGGCAAAGGAGCTGAAAACAATATTCTTATAAAAGATGCCGAAAGTTTAGAGCTCGGTCATAAAGTTGATGCGGTCATTCTTGATAAAACAGGTACAATTACCGAGGGAAAACCTTTAGTTACTGACATACTTTGGAAGGATAAACTTAAAAATAACAAGGAATATAAAAAAGTTCTTTTAGCTATTGAAGCGCAATCAGAACATCCTTTGGCGGAGGCAGTTGTTAACCTTTTGAAAGAGGAAGATATTGAACAATCTGAAATTGATTCCTTCGAAAGTATTACAGGTATGGGCGTGAAAGCCCAAGCAGAAAATGGGTCAAAATATTTTGTGGGAAACCATAAGCTAATGCTTGATAAAAATATTCAAATCGACGCTACCTTAATGCAAACGGCAGAAAGTCTCGAAGAGCAAGCAAAAACAGTCATATTCTTTGGTAATGAAGAACAAGTGCTTGCGATACTCGCCATTGCAGACAAAATAAAGGAAACATCTAAAAAGGCGATAGCGACCCTTCAAGGAAGGGGCATTGAGGTCTATATGCTGACAGGAGACAATAATAAAACTGCAGCAGCAGTAGCACAAGAAGTAGGAATAACAAATTACCAAGGAGAAGTAATGCCTTCAGAGAAAGCAGCTTTTGTTGAAAAATTACAAGCAGAAGGAAAGATAGTAGCTATGGTTGGCGATGGTATCAATGATTCTCACGCTTTAGCACAAGCCAATGTTAGTATCGCAATGGGTAAAGGTTCAGACATAGCAATGGATGTCGCAAAAATGACATTGATAACGTCAGATTTGCAATCGATTCCCAAAGCATTGGAACTTTCAAAAAGAACCGTGTTAGGTATCCGTCAGAATCTATTTTGGGCATTCATATATAATATCATTGGAATACCAATTGCGGCAGGAGTTCTGTATCCCGTAAATGGTTTTTTATTGGACCCAATGATCGCAGGTGCTGCAATGGCTTTTAGTAGTGTGTCGGTTGTAGCTAACAGCTTACGGTTAAAAGGAGTAAAGCTTTAATACTAATTAAAAATTTAAATACGATGAAAACTTTAAAATTTAAAACAAATATCAATTGTGGTGGATGTGTATCTAAGGTCACACCTTTTCTAAACAAACAAGAAGGGATTGACAAGTGGGAAGTAGATACCGATAATCCAGATAAAATCCTAACGGTGGTGAGTAACGGAGCATCCGAAGAGGATATTAAAACTACCCTGCAAAAAACTGGATTTGAGGCGGAAAGTGTGAGTTCGAATTAGCAGAACTTCGCAAACTGATTTTTCAATTATGTTATACACTATAATTCTTACGCTCATTATTGTACTCGCCGTTTATTTTTTTTCAAGAATAGGAAAGAAAAAGGTAAAGCCCTTCCCAAAACGTTGGCATCCGTTACTGATGGAACATGTGCTCTTTTACCGGAATCTTTCCGAGAGTAAGCAGGTAGTTTTTCAACAAAGAATGATGCAATTTTTAAGTGAAGTCTACATTGACGGAGTACAACTGGAATTACAGGAACTCGATAAAATATTGATTGCCGCAAGCGCCGTGATTCCAGTTTTTGGTTTTGAGGAATGGCATTACACCAACCTAAGCGGGATACTTTTATATCCGGACCATTTCAACGAAGATTTAGAATTTAACAGTAAAGGACAATTACGAAATATTGGAGGACTTGTCGGTAATGGAAGATTCGAAAAACAGATGATTCTATCAAAAAAAGCCTTGTATCATGGCTTTGCCAATACTACCGATAAAAGCAACACTGGTATTCACGAATTTGTACACCTAATAGATAAAATAGACGATGTGACCGACGGAGTTCCAGAACGTTTGTTGTTGGCACATCAATATGCGATTCCTTGGCTAAAATTGATTCATAAGGAAATGGAAGCCATAAACGACAACCAATCGGATATCCGAAAATATGGCGGCACCAACGAGGCCGAGTTTTTTGCCGTTGCTTCTGAATACTTTTTTGAACGTCCCGATTTACTAAAGAAGAAGCACCCTGAACTATATAAAATGCTAGTGGAATGTTTTAGGCAAGACCCTAATAGTTAAAATAATTTTGGCTAATCTAATTGAAGGTATTATCGAAATGTTTGTTGATGGTTTTTCAATTAGAATGGAATTAAAAACGTGCCGCAGCAAGGCATGTAGAGGAAGTAGCGATTTGAATTTAAACTCAAATCGCTCTTATTTTTTATTTTGTGCATTTCATTCTTAAAAGTAGTAGGTATAAATTATCATACTAATAGACAACATTAGTCCCAGAAAGAGGATTTATGGGAATGTTACCTTCCTTTCCAATCGAGGCCTATCAATCTGAAGTTTTATAGAATTAAAAATTTAACATATTCCTGTATTTAAGCAAATACTAAAATACATACCTTTATCTTATGGGAAAACAGATTTGTATAAGATTAGAAGCAGACGCAAAACAGATAATGGACTGTAGGTCTTCAATCGAGGAGTTGGACAGTTCATTAAGTTTTGTATCCGAAGTTCTAAACTTGGCAGGAAACAAAGTTCGGCTTCAAATTCTCTTTTTGCTCCAAAAGGAGAAAAGACTCTGCGTTTGTGATTTGAGTGATATACTTCAAATGAATGTATCTGCAATTTCACAACACCTTAGAAAGCTAAAGGATAGAGATTTGGTCTACGCAACAAAAGAAGCGCAGACGATTTTTTATGCGCTTAACAAGGACAAGTTGATGACATTGAGTCCAATTCTCGATTTATTGAAAAACAAAAATATTGCGGTTTGATTGGAGATAAAAAATTAATCGGAACGTCGGTTCTAACGGCTCTCGCTGCATCTTTATGTTGCATAACCCCTGTACTTGCGGTATTAGCAGGAACTACGGGTTTAGCCTCTACTTTTTCTTGGATAGAACCTTATAAGCCCTATTTAATCGGTTTTACTGTTTTGGTTCTAGCTTTTGCATGGTACCAAAAATTCAAACCTAAAACCGAAGCCGAAATTGACTGTGAATGTGACGATGAAAAACCAAAATTTATAAATTCCAAGGGTTTTTTGTTTTTGATAACAATATTTGCCTTGGCCATGTTGGCATTTCCGTCCTACTCCCATATTTTTTATTCCAGACCAGATTCAAGTAAGCAAATCGTTTACGTGGAGCAATCGAACGTTAAAGAAATCAAGGTGATAATTGAAGGGATGACCTGTGAAGGCTGCGAAGCACATATCGAAAGTGAAGTTAATAAACTAGACGGCATACTAAAGGTCAATGCAGATTATGAAGCGGCTAATACAATCGTAAAATATGATGAAACTAAAGTCGACCTTGAAAAAATAGAAGCTGCTATTCTTAAAACAGGATACAAAATAGTGAAGTAATGGAGATAAAATTGGAATCAACAATTACCTGCCCCAAATGTGGTCATGAAGCCAAGGAGGAGATGCCCACAACAGCATGCCAGTTTTTCTATGAATGCGAAAATTGTAAAACTTTGCTGAAACCGAAAGAAGGCGATTGCTGTGTTTATTGTTCATATGGCACTGTGGCCTGTCCTCCTATTCAAGAAGGCTCAAGTTGTTGTAATTAGGCATGACAAAAGTTTAAAAACATAAGCTCCCTCGACTCTATCCCCACTTCATCTTCTGCAACCGCACCGCGTTCAATATCGCTAACAACGCCACACCCACATCGGCAAAAACAGCTTCCCACATTGTAGCCAGACCACCCGCACCCAAAATGAGTACTATGATTTTAACTCCAAAAGCTAAGGCAATATTTTGCCAAACGATACTTCTTGTTGAGCGACCTATCTGAATAGCACGTGCAATCTTACTAGGCTGGTCGTTCTGGATAATGACATCAGCAGTCTCGATTGCGACATCGCTGCCAAGACCTCCCATTGCAATCCCTACATCACTTGCAGCTAAAACGGGAGCATCGTTAATTCCATCGCCAATAAAAGCAACTTTGGAATCGGGCTGCTTTTTTAGTTTTTCGACTTCGTTTAGTTTATCTTCAGGTAATAGACCACCCTTCGCCCAATCGATTTTCAAATCCTTTGCTATCTGTTGGGTTATGGAATCCTTATCACCAGAAAGCATAATGATTTCCGAAATTCTTGATTCCCTAATTTGTTTTATGGCTTGATGCGCATCTTCCTTCAATTCATCGGCAATGGTCACGTAGCCTGCGAATTTCCCATCAATGGCGACTATTACAATTGATTCTACAATGTCATTGGTTGTGGATGGAACTTCGATACTATTTGAGGTCATCAACGCTTTATTCCCTACCAGAACAGTCTTACCATTAACCGTACCTTTTAAACCCTTTCCTGCAACTTCAGAAACATTCGTAGCCTCTAAATCTGCCCCCTTGGCTTTGTGTTCCAATATGGCTTTGGCAATGGGATGAGTAGATTGTTCTTCCATTGCCATCAAGTATTTCATAAATTCCGTTTCCGAGAAATCGGAACTATTTGCCACTTCCTTGATTTTAAAGACCCCCTTAGTTACAGTTCCAGTTTTGTCCATTACCACGGATGTTACTTTAGTCATTGCATCCAAGAAGGATGCGCCCTTAAATAGTATACCGTTGCGCGATGCCGCACCCAGACCACCGAAATAGCCAAGAGGAATGGAAATGACCAAAGCGCAGGGACAGGAAATCACGAGAAATATCAAAGCTCTGTACAGCCAATTGCGAAATACGTAATCATCTACAAAGAAATAGGGCAGAAACGTCAGAGCGATAGCGAGAAAGACAACGATTGGCGTATAAATCCTTGCGAACTTCCTAATAAATAATTCCGTCTTTGATTTCCTTGCGGTCGCATTCTGTACCATATCAAGAATACGTGCAATGGAACTGTCCTTAAACTCTTTGATGGTCTCAATTTCGATAACACCATCGAGATTGATACTACCTGCAAATACTTTATCATCCTTTGCAATGGTATCAGGTTTACTCTCGCCCGTTAGGGCAGCGGTATTAAAAGAGCCTTTCTCAGAAAGCAGTATACCGTCAAGTGGCACTTTCTCGCCCACACGTACCTGAATTTTCTCCCCAATCGCAACAGTTTCAGGACTTACAGAAATAAAATCGTTGTTGCGGAAAACAATTGCTTCGTTAGGGCGCACATCCAATAGTGCCTTTATATTCTCTTTGGAACTTTTTACAGCTGCTGCCTGAAACAATTCGCCAACGGCATAGAACAGCATAACGGCAACGCCCTCTGGGTATTCGCCTATCGCAAAAGCTCCCAAAGTGGCAATGGACATCAACAAAAATTCCGTAAAGAAATCGCCGTTCCTGATACTGTTCCAACCTTCCTTTATTACAGGAAGACCAACTGGAATATAAGCTACCGTATACCATACAACACGAATCCAACCTTTAAATAATGGTAACACATCGAAATAATCAACGGCAATACCTGCTATAAGCATCACAAAACTGAAAAGGGCAGGTAGATAGGTCTTTAAATTGGATAGCTGTTCAGGGCTACTATGGTTATGGCCATCATCGTGCCTGTGTTCTCCAGAATGTTTTTGCGTATCGATATCCCGTAAGTTTACTTTTTTCTTTTTCATAAGTGCAATTTCCAAATTTGTTTGATGCAACAGAAGTGCATTTATTGCCCGCTGCATTTATCACAGATTCCTTTCAAAACCAAGTTTGCATCCTCCGCAACGTAACCGTCAGGAAGGTTGATATGTGGAATTTTATGCTCGGTTAGACAGACCGTCTCATTGCAGTTGCTACAATGAAAATGCAGGTGTAAATCTTGTTCTATATCACAATTACAGCCCGCCTCGCAAAGCGCAAATTTTGAAATTCCCGTGCCATCGTCTATTTGGTGCACAATGCCGTTTTCCTCGAAAGTTTTAAGGGTACGGTACAAAGTGGTGCGTTCCGCTTTTGCAAAGGCGTTCTCAATATCGGTAAGGGCGATTGCGATTTCCTTTTCGGCCATATACTTATAAATCAAGATGCGCATTGCCGTAGGGCGTACATCCTTGTTCTCTAATGTTTTTTCTATTTCAGTCATAATTTTAAGTATATTTTAGTCCTCGTGCCCACCTTCGGATTTGTTCATTACCGCCTTTAAGGTAAACGCACCATTTAAAACAATTGCTGTAGTGTCCTGTATTTTATCATACTTTTTTATTTGAACATAGTCGTCCGATTTGATGCCCGGCTCAAAAGCGACTTTTTCATAATTGATTTCATCTCCTTCAGTTTCGGTTTTGACAAAGAAGTAGGAAGTTCCTTTGTCCGAGACTATTGCCGACGTTGGTAGTACCCGTGTCTTTTTGCTATCCTGCATAATCCTTGCTTCTGTGTACAAGCCTGGTATCAACCAATCATTTTCCTCGAAATGGGCGTGTACCCTAATGGTTTTAGAATCCATATCTAGGTTTCTACCTACCAAGGAAACCTCGCCTTCAAATACTGGGCTTTCTTCAAATGCCGGAATAGTAAACTGTACCTTTTGTCCCTTCTTGACCTTGGGAATATCCTTTTGGAATAGTTGAAGCTCCAAGTGCATATGTTCCCTGTTGATGACCTGCATTATTTCCTGTCCCGACATCACTTTCTGGCCGTTATGGGCTGAAACCGATGTGACGGTACCCCCAAATGGTGCCCTCAAATAAACACGGTTCTGAATCTTACCCTTTTCTATTGCGCTTGCGCTTATCCCAGCGTAATTCAATTGCTCTTTTAATACCGCCAATTCCGACTTTTTAGCAGAGAACTCGGACTGTGCCTGTTGCAAGTTTTTCTTTGCACCGACATCGGCGTCGTTTAAAATCTGTTGGCGTTCCAGTTCCTGCTCCAAGTAATTAAGGCGACCGTACACGCTCAAATATTCTTGTTGCATTTTTACATAGGCAGGGTCTTTCAATTCCACCAATACTTGGCCTTTTTTGACCACGTCGCCCTCCAAGAAATTGATTTTGACCACAAATCCATTCAAAAGGGAAGAAATGGAAGCCATATTGTTGGGCGGGAGCTCTATACTTCCGTTGGCCTCGATAGGTACTTTGATTTCCTCCTGAGCAAAGGTGCCATAGGCAAGTCCGGCATCTTCCGCCTGTGATTGCGTTAGGCTAATATGTCCTTCTTCGTGATGTTCTTCTTGAGCATTTTCTGCCATTATTTCAGCAGAATCGTTCTGATTCTCCTTACAGGCGGTCAACGAAATTACCGCAAATCCCAAGACCGCTATTTTTGATAAATCTTTCATTTGTATATATTTTTAATGCCCATGATGAGCTAATTTTTTACTTTTTTGCAGTTAAGTATTCGAGTTCTACCACCGACAGGTTGTAATTGAGCAGGGCACCGAACCAATTGGTTTTTATATTGGTTGCCTCGGAAAGACTCTGGATGTATTCGATATAATCAATACCGCCCACTCGGAAGGAAAGCGAAGCTCCGCTTAGTAGTTCCTCGCTCATTGGTAGTCCAGTTTCCTTATAATAGGCTACTTGTTGCAACCATTGGTCATAATTTGCTGTGGCCGTTGCTAGGCTTTTGTTTATGGTCATTCTTTCGCTTTTCAACAATTCCTCTTGACGCATCTTATCGATTTTCAAGGCTTGTACATTTGCCTTCTGAGAATTGAATAGTATTGGAACGCTGATTCCCGCCTGAAAACCATAAAATCCACTTGTACCGTCAACGGACTGTAACGAATATTGCAGGTTGATATCAGGTAACCATTGCGAC
>TARA_R110002060_G_scaffold45405_3_pt1 | contig 10988 bp, 5 predicted proteins | sample TARA_R110002060 | Tara Oceans TARA_R110002060 (sample SAMEA4397091) | marine metagenome | biome: Polar Biome; feature: [MES] marine water layer (ENVO:01000295) within the mesopelagic zone...; material: water (ENVO:00002006), including particulate matter (ENVO:01000060) such as...... | reverse complement strand
AATTTAATTACAATAACCCAATTGAAGTCCTAAACAACAAAGTTGTTACACTTATGGGTTGAACTCAGCATTTACTATCTTCGAAAAAACATTCTTTATAATTCATGCTACACCTCATCCAAATCATAGAAGATTCCAAAGTACCAAAATACAAGCAAATTATTAACTCCTTGTTTACAGCTATTGAAAACGGCGATATTAAGAAAAACGACAAACTGCCCTCTGTTAATGAGTTATTGATAGAATTTGATATTTCAAGGGATACTATAGTGAGGGCCTATGACCATTTAAAAAAACTGAAGGTCATAGAATCTGTGCCGGGTAAAGGCTATTACATAAAAAAAGATGACCTTGTTTTAAAGGCGAAGGTATTTTTACTCTTTAACAAACTAAGTGCACACAAAAAAATAATTTATGATGCCTTTGCCAAGGAACTTGGGGACAATGCCACGATTGATTTTTTTATTTATGACAATAACTACCGGCAGTTTAAAAATATAATTAAGGAAAGTAAATCAAGGGATTACACACATTACGCCATTATTTGCCATTTTGAGGAAGGGGGTGAAGACCTCATCAATTTTATTAAACAGCAAATCCCTTTAGAAAAGTTAGTTATTCTAGATAAAAAGGTTGATCTCTTAGGAACTTCAGTAGGATGTATTTATCAAGATTTTGAAAAAAATATTTATGATGCCCTAGCAGAACTAAACCCCTTATTAAAAAAATATAGACAAATAAAACTATTGTTACGAAAGAGAACCTACCATCCTGTGGAGATCAAAAAAGGGTTTATAAAGTTCTGTGGCCAGTATGCCTATGAATTTAATATTGTAGAGGAAATAGAAAATGAAATTATTGAAAAAGACACCGCCTACATCAACTTAATGGAAAATGACCTGGTTATTTTGATTAAAAAAATAAAGGAAACAACATTCACTCTTGGTAAGGATGTGGGTATCATTTCTTACAATGATACTCCTTTAAAAGAAATTCTTTTGGATGGTATTACCGTAATATCAACCGACTTTGAAAAATTAGGGAGGGAAGCTGCCAAACAAATTGTTGAAAAACAAAAACAGCAACTAGAAAATCCTTTTTATGTAATTCCCAGAAAATCACTTTAAAGTCATTCTTATAAAGAAAAACATATACCTAAAACCCTAACGCACTCATGAAAACAAAACCAAGCATAAATACAACATTATTATCCATTGAGCAAAAATTTAAGAATTGTCACATCAAAAATGCCTTAATAATTCTTCTTGTAGCGCTATGTTTTCCTACAATCGTTCAATCTCAAATTAATAACAATACCAACGATGCGGAACCCTGGAATGCCCAATGGATAACAGGCCCAGGAATTTCAATTAATTCATGGACCGCCTCAAGAGACGCCAGTTTAAAAGAATATGGTGTTTTCAAGTTCAGAAAAACATTGGAATTAGAGCATGTACCGACTTCTTTCGTAGTACATCTGTCAGGCGACAATAGGTACAAACTATATGTGAATGGCGAATTGACCTCCCAAGGCCCAGCCCGTGGAGACCTTTACTTTTGGAATTACGAAACAGTGGACCTCGCCCCATTTTTAAAAAAAGGCAATAACCTTATTGCGGCAGTGGTCTGGAACGACGGCCCCGTTAAACCAGAAGCACAGATAACCCATTTAACGGGTTTTATTTTACAAGGTGATACGAAAATTGAAGAAGTCATCAACACGAATGATTCATGGAAAACCATAGAAGATGAAAGTTACGAACCCCTACCGGTTCGTGTTGGCGGTTATTATGTAGCTGGCCCAGGCGAATTGGTAGACATGTCCATAAACATCCAAGGATGGGAAAAATTGGATTACAATGACAAACAATGGGTTCAGGCTCGTGTTATGGGTACAGGGAACTTAAAACAATTTGCGGTCAACTCCTCTGGATGGATGTTGGTGCCGTCCCCTATTCCACAAATGGAAATGACAAAGGAACGATTGGCGTCCACTAGATTATCGAGTGGTGTGGTTGTACCAAAATCATTTCCAGCAGAAAAAGCGGATTTCTCTATACCGGCCAATTCAGAAGCTACCCTTTTATTGGACCAAGGTCATTTGACCAATGCCTACCCTACCCTTGTTTTCAGTGGTGGAAAAAATACCAAGATAGGCATGAGCTATGCGGAAAGTCTTTTTATCCATACTGATGAAGACCTTAGCGGCTTCAGAGTACCTGAACTTCCCAAGGGGAATAGAAATGAAGTTGAGGGTAAAATATTTATTGGTAAAAAAGACAGTATCATTTCCAGTGGAGCAGCAAATCAAACGTATGCACCCCTTTGGTGGCGTACATACAGATATGTACAAGTAACTATTAAAACCGAAGAGGAACCATTGACCATAAATGACATCTATGGGATATTTACGGGATACCCTTTTACCCAAAATGCCAGTTTAAATACCGGTAATGGAGAAATGGATAAAATAATGGAAATAGGATGGCGTACCGCAAGATTATGTGCTTTTGAGACCTATATGGACTGCCCTTATTACGAGCAACTTCAATATATTGGCGATGCAAGGATTCAAGCACTTGTTTCTTATTTTAATGCCGGAGATGACCGTTTGGCAAGATATGGACTAACATTAATGGACCACTCCCGTATTCCCGAGGGGATTACCATGAGCCGGTACCCCACAGATCTAGATCAGCAGATACCTACATTTTCACTATGGTGGGTGGCCATGTTACACGATTATTACAAGTATAGACCAGATGCTGATTTCATAAAGAACAAACTTCCAGGTGCCAGGGAGGTGATGTCCTTCTTTGCTTCCTATCAACAGGAAGATGGATCTTTGAAAAATGTACCCTATTGGGTGTTTACCGATTGGGCAAACGGTGATGGTTGGAATTTTGGTATGGCGCCCAAGGGAGCAAATGGCGAATCTGCTATTTTGGACCTTCAACTACTTTGGGTATACCAACAAGCTGCCGAACTTGAAGGTGATTTGGGCCTAAAGGATTTTCAAAAACTATACAATGAACGCGCAGAACAGTTAAAGCAGACCATAAGACAAAAGTATTGGGACACGAGCAGACAACTATTTGCGGATACACCAGATAAAAAATATTTCTCACAACATGTAAATTCCTTGGCCATTTTATCCGGTGTCAGTACAGGTGAGAAGGCAACAGTATTGGCCATGAATATTTTGAAAGACAAAAGTTTGGTACAAGCATCTATATATTATAAGTTCTACCTGCATCAAGCCTTGGCCAAAGCCGGTTTAGGGGATAATTATTTAGATTGGCTAGACAAATGGCGAGAAAACATAGCGATGGGGCTAACTACATGGGCGGAAGATTCTGAAGTAAGTACCGCTCGATCGGACTCCCACGCCTGGGGCTCAAGTCCAAACGTTGAGTTTTATCGCATTTTATTGGGTATTGACAGTGATGCACCAGGTTTTGCGAAAGTGCGGATTGAGCCACATTTGGGAGATATCAAAGAAATTAGTGGATCAATGCCCCATCCCTCAGGTGAAATATCTGTTCACTATAAACAGAGAAAAAATAAGTTGGAGGCAGAAGTGATATTACCTCAAGATTTAGAAGGAACATTTATTTGGAACGGAAATGAACATATCTTAAAATCAGGAACTAATAATCTTAGTTTATAATCTTGTGAAAATTTGTTTTCGTCCTTATATAGTTCCCAATTTTTTTAAATTTTCATTCTCCATTCATAACAGTACGGAATAGAAGTCATTGGTTATTTAAGTATTCTTGTCTTCTTTTATACACGAGACATTATGAAACTATCCAACTATTTACTATCAGGATTGTTATTATTAAGTATTCTAATCAGTTGCAATAAAGAATCAGCATCTTTAGAAACTTCCATAAACAGCGAAGAACTATTACAAAACTTTCAAAACCCACCAAATGAAGCTAAACCAAGGGTTTGGTGGCATTGGATGAATGGGAACATTACCAAAGAAGGTATTCGCAAAGATCTGGAATGGATGCATCGAACGGGCATCGGTGGTTTTCAAAATTTTGATGCCAATTTGTTTACACCTGTCGTGGTAGAAAAAAAGTTGGTCTTTATGGAGCCCGACTGGAAAGACGCCTTTAAGTTCACTACAGATTTGGCAGATAGCCTTAACCTTGAAATGGCTATTGCGGGATCACCTGGATGGAGTGTTACCGGTGGCCCCTGGGTAGAACCAAAAGATGGTATGAAAAAATATGTTTGGTCTGAACTTGAGGTTGAGGGCGGGCAAACATTTGCAGGAAAACTACCGGAGTCACCAAAGATAACTTCCTCCTTTCAAAATGTAGCAGCATCTACAGGTTTTTCAACGGATGAAGGTAAAAAAAAGGAAATACCCGAGTATTATGCCGATGCAGCCGTGGTTGCTTATAAAATTCCCGATAATTATACATCTTTGGCTAGCCTAAAACCAAAAGTGAGTTCTAGCGGTGGAAATTTCAATTTAGAAAACCTAACCGATAAAAATTTAAGTAACGGCATCTATTTGCCACCGGCCGGTGTTGGCGAAAAAACATGGATTCAATATACGTTTAACACACCAACCACTTTTAAAGCCTATACCGTAGTTGGTGCAGAAGTTGGAGAACTTGCCGTTTTCAATGGAATGCCCGAGAATAGGTCTATCGAAATTAGCGATGATGGAAAAACGTTTAAAAAAATAGCAGATATACCAGGTAATATTGTAGCTGAAACCTCGGGTGTTTTCCCTGACACTACGAGCAAATATTGGAGATTTGTATACGAAACGCTTCAACCAACCCCATCTGGTATTGCAGCTATGTTCGGCGCACCTACCGACACTAATCCAAAAGGGGTACATGTTGCTGAATTTGAATTATACAATACGGATCGTATCGGTGAATTTGAGGACAAAGCTGGGTTTTCTCCTTTTAAGGAAACTGGTGCTTTAATTGTTAATGCAGCTACCAATCCGATTTCGAAAGAAGGTGTTGTTGATTTGACTGCAAAAGTTGATGCCGAAGGGAATTTGAATTGGGACGTACCAGAAGGTCGTTGGCGAATCATCCGTTTGGGGTATTCCTTGACAGGTCGTGAAAATCATCCAGCTTCACCGGAAGCCACTGGCTTGGAAGTCGATAAATTAGATGAAGATGCTGTTCGCCGTTACATAAACTACTATCTAGACCTTTATAAAGATGCTACTGGTGGTAAAATGGGTGCAGAAGGTCTGGGCTATATTATTTTAGATAGTTATGAGGCGGGTCATATGAACTGGACACATGACATGCCCGCAGAATTTGAACAGCGCCGTGGTTATAGTATTTTACCTTGGTTGCCCGTTCTTACGGGCCGTACCGTAGAAAGCACTGAAGCTTCAGAGAAATTTCTTTGGGATTTTAGAAAAACAATCGGTGAAATGATCGTTGATAATCATTATACCATTATTGGCGAGGAATTAAAAAAACGTGGTATGGGCAGGTATACCGAATCTCATGAAAATGGTCGTGTATATTTAGCAGATGGTATGGATGTAAAACGTGATGCAGATATACCTATGAGTGCAATGTGGACACCGGGTGGTTTGGCTCCGGGCCCAGATGAGCAGGTTCGTAGCGAAGCAGATATTCGAGAAGCGGCCTCTGTAGCCAATATTTATGGCAAACCTTATGTTGCGGCAGAATCTATGACTTCCATTATGAATGCATTTAGTTGGCATCCAGAGAAGTTAAAACGTACGGCAGATTTAGAATTGGCATCGGGTTTAAACCGTTACGTAATACATACTTCTGTACATCAGCCTTTAGATGATAAAATGCCCGGTTTTTCTTTAGGTCCGTTTGGGCAATACTTTACAAGGCAAGAAACATGGTCTGGTGCAGGTGCAAAAGCATGGATAGATTACCTAAGTCGTAGTTCTTACATGCTACAACAAGGTAAGAATGTAGCAGATGTTTTATACCTCTATGGAGAAAATAACAACATTACATGGATATCTAAAGACACCCTACCTTCTATTCCCCAAGGTTTAGAATTTGATTATGTTAATGCCACCATTCTTAAAGCCGATATCACCGCTAAAGATGGAAATTTAGTCGCGCCAAGTGATGCTACCTATAAAGTGCTGGTACTCGACGAATCTACAAAAGAAATGTCTTTAGGTGTACTGAAAAAAATAAAGGAATTACAAGATGCAGGTGTCGCGGTAGTGGGTACCAAACCACGGTCCACGCCTAGTCTTGGTGATGATGCTGAAGAATTTTCACAGTTAGTTAGTTTGGTTGCTTCTAAAATGACAAGCTTTGACCAAATAAACCTTTCTGCGGATGTTTTAATTTCAAATACAGAAAATAAGGTTTTGTTCAGGCATAGAAATATTGGCAAAAACCAAGATATTTATTGGTTAAACAACCGATCGGAAAACCCCACTACATTAAAAGCCGATTTTAGGGTAAAAGGTAAAAAACCAGAACTATGGAACCCCATTACGGGCGAAGTAAGCGAGTTGTCTTATACTATTAATAATGAACGTACAGTAGTTGAGCTAGACCTAGATTCTTGGGGAACAGCTTTTATTGTTTTTGTAGATGACACCTCAAGAAATTCCTATTCAACTACCAAATCAGCCAAAGAACAAATTGCCGTATTAAAAGGACCATGGCGAGTAGATTTCCAGGAAAATAGAGGTGTACCTGCTATTGCAACTTTTGAAATTTTGCAAAGTTGGACCGAAAATACTGATGAAAACATCAAACATTTTTCAGGTACCGCTACTTATACCCATACGTTCGACCTTGCCAAAAAAATGGAAGGAAGTACATATCAAATTGATCTAGGATCCGTTAAAAATATTGCTGAAGTAATTCTTAATGGTGAAGTTGTTGGGACCGTTTGGAAAACCCCTTTTACTTTAAATATCACGGAAATGCTAAAAAGTGGTGAAAACAAATTAGAAATAAAAGTGACTAATACATGGGTTAACCGTTTGATCGGTGATGCCCAAAAGAAACCGGAAGAAAGAATTACCTTTACTACTATGCCCTTTTACCAAGGACATGAACCCTTGTTAACATCTGGACTACTGGGTCCGGTTGAAATAAAATCAATCCAAAAAAAGAGCAATTCATATTAAAAATATATTCAATGATTTCAAGTACAAAAAAGTTTACACATGTGGATTACCTCTGGGACGATGAGAAGGCAACCGCTTTGGGAGACGATCAGGTAGCTTTATTTCTTTATAGATCCAATATTTTAGGTGCTGATTTAAGAATAACCAATTACGGCGGTGGTAATACCAGTTGTAAAACAATAGAAAAAGATCCGTTGACCAATGAAGATGTTGAGGTAATGTGGATCAAAGGTTCCGGCGGTGATATCGGCACATTGAATAGGGCGGGAATTGCAGGTCTATACACGGAAAGATTACGCAACCTTAAAAACGTATATGGTGGTTTAGCAGATGAAGACCGTATGGTAGGCTTATTTAATCATTGTATTTATGATTTGGATAGCCGTGCACCTTCTATTGACACGCCTTTACATGGTCTTTTGCCTTTTAAGCATATAGACCATTTACACCCCGATGCGCTAATTGCAGTGGCTGCTGCCAAGGATAGTAAAAAAGTGACCAAAGAAATATGGGGAGACACCATGGGATGGGTTCCTTGGCAAAGACCTGGTTTTGACCTTGGTCTGCAATTAGAAAAATGTTTGAATGACAATCCAGGAATTAGAGGAATAGTTTTAGGTAGCCACGGTCTATTTACTTGGGGAGATACTTCGTTCGAAAGTTATATTAACAGCTTGGAAGTTATTGAAATGGCTTCTGAATATATTGAGAAAAAAATAAAGGAAAAGGGAAGTGTTTTTGGTGGACCAAAAGTAAAGTCCTTACCTGCTAATGAGCGAAAAGAAAAAGCTGCAGAGTTAATGCCCTTGTTAAGAGGTCTATGTTCTTCGGAAGCTAGAATGATTGGTCATTTTAACGATAGTGATGTCGTATTGGAATATATCAACAGTAATGATTTGGAACGGTTGGCACCCATGGGCACTTCCTGTCCCGATCATTTCTTACGAACCAAAATTCAACCCTTGGTACTACAACTAGATACCAATGAAGACTTAACACAAACGGATAGCGTTCTAGACAAATTAAACCCGGCTTTTGAACAATACCGCCAAGAGTATAAGGAGTATTATGACACCTGTAAAAAGGATAATAGTCCGGCCATGCGAGACCCTAATCCTGTTATAATTATCTATCCAGGTGTGGGCATGTTCAGTTTTGCAAAAAATAAACAAACTACCCGTGTAGCGAGTGAATTTTATATTAATGCTATCAATGTGATGCGAGGCGCGGAAGCTATAACATCCTACACCTCACTTCCCAGACAAGAAGCTTTTGATATTGAATATTGGTTGTTGGAGGAAGCAAAATTACAACGGATGCCAAAAGAAAAACCACTATCAAGAAAAGTGGCTTTTGTTACTGGTGCTGGTGGAGGAATTGGTAAGGCCATTGCAGATAAATTGGCAGAGGAGGGAGCTAATGTTGTACTCAGTGATATTGCCGAAGATAGATTAAAAGTGGCCGTAGAAACCTATGCTAGAGATATCGCAAGTTATGCGGTTTGTGATGTCACTAAAAGTGAATCTATAGCCGAAGCCTATAAAAATGCATGTTTGGAGTTTGGTGGAGTTGATATTGTAGTACACAGTGCAGGATTGGCCATATCCAAACCATTGACAGAAACAACCGATAAAGATTGGGAAATCTTACAGAATGTATTGGTAAAAGGGCAGTTTGATCTTGCAAAACAAGGAGTTGCCATCATGAGACAACAAGGACTTGGTGGTGATTTTATCAATATAGCTAGCAAGAACGGATTGGTTTCAGGACCTAACAATGTAGGATATGGTACTGCAAAAGCAGCACAACAACACATGTCTAGATTATTGGCAGCGGAACTTGCATCCGATAAGATTAGGGTAAATGTTGTAAATCCGGATGGCGTTATCGTTGGTAGTAAAATTTGGGAAGGCGAATGGGCCGAAGGCCGTGCAAAAGCTTACGGTATTACTGTAGAGGAACTTCCTGCCCATTATGCAAAAAGAAATTTATTGAACGAAATCATCTATCCAGAAGATATTGCAAACGGGGTATTTGCCCTTGTAGGAATTTTGGATAAATCCACAGGAAACATCATTAATGTAGATGGTGGTATGGCAAATGCTTTTGTAAGATAAATTGAATTGTAAATATCCCTCGTGGTAAGCCCACTAGGAATTCGAAGGAAATAATATTTAAATTTCGACGCAAGCGTCGGAGCATATAAATCTCGATTATCGAGTTAATTAGATTGAGTTAATGTACATGTTTCCCCAGGTCTAAAGATCTGGGGTTGCACTAGCCACAAAGTAGATGATATGATAGTAGAGAATTCCGCCATTGCGGCCGATAATAAAAATTTAGTGCAAGCTCAAAATGAGAAATTCGATTTTCTTGCCAATCAACTAACTAAATCGGGTATTGATGTTAATGGCGTTATAAAAAAGCTGGCTGAATTCCAAGTCGCCATACCCAGTTGGGCCTTAGGGGCCGGTGGTACTCGTTTTGGCCGATTTTCCTTTGGTGGTGAACCTGCCTCCTTAGAGCAAAAAATTGATGATGTGGGAATCATTCACGCTCTTACGCAAACGGCAGGCGCTATTTCATTACATATTCCTTGGGATATTCCTACCGATTATAATGCCATTAAGGAAAAGGCTGCCCAACACAATTTGATTTTCGATGCCGTAAATTCCAATACTTTCCAAGATCAGAAAAATACCAGGGAAAGCTACAAGCATGGTTCATTAAGCAATATCAGTATTGCTTCTCGTGAACAGGCTGTGCAACATAATATTGATGTTATAAGAATTGGCGAAAAACTAGGTTCCAAGAGCCTAACCGTTTGGTTATCTGACGGTGCTAATTTTCCTGGGCAAACTAATTTTCAATCTTCTTTGTTACATACAGAAGACAGTTTGAAGAAAATATACAAGTCAATGCCCAAAGATTGGAGCTTGTTTATTGAATACAAACCGTACGAACCTAACTTTTACAGCACGGTTATACAAGACTGGGGTACCTCGTTTATGTTGGCCAACGCCTGCGGAGATAGAGCATATACCTTGGTAGATTTGGGTCACCATTTACCCAACACCAATATCGAGCAAATAGTTGCCACTTTAATGTTAAAGGGTAAATTAGGGGGATTCCATTTTAATGATAGTAAATACGGTGATGATGACCTTACGGTGGGCAGTATTAAACCTTATGCCCTCTTTCTTATTTTCAATGAGTTGGTTCAGGGGATGCAGCACAATCCTCAAAATCCATATCCTGCTTGGATGATAGATGCCAGTCACAATATCAAAGATCCATTGGAAGATCTGATCCAATCTTTAGAGGCTATTCAAGAGGCTTACGCAAAAGCAATGCTCATAGATCAGACAAAATTGAAAGAAGCACAAACTGCTCAAGACGTTACGCTTTGTCAAGAAATTATCCAAACAGCTTATAGAACAGATGTTAGGCCCTTATTGGCCAAAGCTAGATTGGAGAAAGGTGGCGCCATTTCCCCAATTTCAACGTATCGAAATCTTAAGGTCAGGGGAAATTTGATAAAAGAAAGAGGAGCTGACTCCATAGCAACCGGACTATAATTTGACCATCATGAAAATTAAAGTAACGGCTGTATTCGATATTGGAAGGACGAATAAAAAATTCTTTCTTTTTGACGAGAGTTTCCAAGAAGTACATCGTGAATATATTCGATTTGATGAAATCGAAGATGAGGATGGATACCCAACTGAAAACCTTGAAGCCATAGAAGAATGGGCTAAGAAAGTATTTGATAATATGCTCAATTCTTCGAAATATGAGATAGAAGCCTTAAATTTTTCATGTTACGGGGCAAGCCTGGTACATATAGATG
>TARA_R110002060_G_scaffold40123_3_pt1 | contig 11047 bp, 7 predicted proteins | sample TARA_R110002060 | Tara Oceans TARA_R110002060 (sample SAMEA4397091) | marine metagenome | biome: Polar Biome; feature: [MES] marine water layer (ENVO:01000295) within the mesopelagic zone...; material: water (ENVO:00002006), including particulate matter (ENVO:01000060) such as...... | reverse complement strand
AAAGAGGAACGCAAGTTTGTTTTGAACGGACTTACTGCTTTGGGGGTGAAATATTGGCCAACACAGGGTAATTTTGTGCTAATCGATCCGCCAGTATCAGATACGGAGTTCACAGCTTTTTTAGAGCAAAGGGGAATTATGGTACGCCCAGTAGGTAATTTTGGTGCCCCGGGTAAAGTGCGAATTTCATTTGGTATTAGAGAGGCCAATACGGCATTTTTGGATGCTTTAGAAATTTTAATGAAAACCCAAACTACAATAGCCTAATATTTTTTAACACACATGTTGCATAAGCAACAATAAACAAGATAAAAATTTAAATTCATAGACTATGTCAACGTCAACAGCGGTAGAAAACAAACACAAAGAGGCACAAGATTTTATGCCGATCAATGGTACAGATTATTTAGAGCTGTACGTAAGCAACTCAAAACAAGCTGCACATTATTATAAAACTGCATTCGGTTTCAAGTCTTTAGCATATAGAGGTTTAGAGACTGGTAGTAGAGAGTTTGAGTCCTATGTGATAGAGCAAGACAAAATTAGATTAGTATTGACCTCTCCATTAAAAAGTGGAACAGATGTAGGTAGACATATCGACAAACATGGCGACGGTGTAAAAGTAACGGCTCTTTGGGTAGATGATGCTACATATGCATATGAAGAGGCAGTGAGAAGAGGGGCTAAAAGTTATATGGAGCCAGTAGCGGAAGAGGATGAGCATGGAAAGGTAGTTCGTTCCGGAATCTATTCTTACGGTGAAGTGGTTCATATTTTTGTAGAGCGAAAAGATTATAAGGGTACTTTTCTTCCTGGTTATAAAAAATGGGAAAGTGACTACCAGCCTCCTTCAACAGGTTTAAAGTTTGTAGACCATATGGTAGGTAATGTGAATGAGGGTCAAATGAATTATTGGGTAGATTTCTATGCCAATGTAATGGGCTTTAAGCAGATAATGTCCTTTGATGATAAAGACATTTCAACAGAATTTACTGCATTAATGAGCAAGGTAATGAGTAACGGAAACGGTCGTATCAAGTTTCCTATCAATGAACCGGCACCAGGAATGAAAAAATCTCAAGTAGATGAATATTTAGAATTCTACGAAGGTGAAGGCGTACAACATATTGCTGTAGCTACAGATGATATTGTAAAAACGGTTTCTGACTTAAAAAGTAGGGGGATAGAGTTTCTTACCATACCAACAACGTATTACGATGTTCTGACGGAAAGAGTTGGTGAAATTGATGAGGATATAGAGTCTTTACGTAAGTTAGGTATTTTAGTTGACCGTGATGATGAAGGGTATTTGCTTCAAATATTCACTAAAACCGTTCAAGCAAGACCAACAATGTTTTTTGAAATTATTCAGAGAAAAGGAGCTACTTCTTTTGGGAAAGGAAATTTCAAGGCATTATTTGAGGCTATTGAGCGTGAGCAAGAATTAAGAGGAACTTTATAGGTTAAACAGATTTCTTGAGCAACCAAGAATAGTGTATTTTTAAAAGAAGGATCAAGAATTCTTAAACTACCTCGCGGCAAGTTCGTAAGGTGTTCTTAAGAATCAACTTTAGAATTTCGAGGTAAGCCTCGTAGTATTTAATCTCGATAATCGAGTAAAACGAACGTATATGCCTATATATCATAAACAAGGAGCATTACCTCCTAAGCGACATACGCAGTTTAGAAAACCAAATGATGAGTTGTATTCAGAGCAATTGTTCGGTACAATTGGGTTCGATGGTATGTCTTCTATATTATATCACCATAATAGACCTACTATGGTCAAGGAGATTTTAAAGAGTACCAACGTCTCTCCTAAAATTGCCTTGGAGAAGAATATACGTTCGTTAAAACTGGTAAGTTTTAACGCTCCTGCTAAAGATGATTTTTTAGAAGCTCGTGAACCTTTATTAGTAAATAGTGATATTATTATAGGGGTTGCAGCACCAAGAAAATCGCTACGAGAGTATTTTTATAAGAATACCGATGCCGATGAAATGTTGTTCATTCATAAGGGTACTGGTACTTTAAGAACCATTTTCGGACAAATACCCTTTGTATATGGAGATTATTTAATAATTCCCCGAGGAACAATTTATCAGATAGATTTCGATAGTGAAGATAATCGCATATTGTATGCTGAATCGTTTTCACCAATTTATACACCAAAGCGTTATCGTAATTGGTTTGGTCAGTTATTGGAACATTCCCCATTTTGTGAGCGAGATTATAAATTGCCACAGAACCTAGAAACGTTCACCGATACCAATGAGCATTTAATAAAGGTGAAGAAGCAAGGTGTTATACATGAAATGGTCTATATAGGGCATCCTTTTGATGTTGTGGGATGGGATGGTTATAATTTCCCTTACGGATTTTCCATTCATAATTTTGAGCCTATTACAGGGCGAATTCATCAACCACCTCCGGTGCATCAGACTTTTGAGACGAATGCCTTTGTCATATGTTCTTTTGTGCCTCGTTTGTACGATTATCATCCGCTTTCTATACCAGCTCCTTATAATCATTCGAATATAGATTCTGATGAGATGTTGTACTATGTAGATGGTGATTTTATGAGTAGAAACGGCGTACAACCAGGTAATATATCATTGCATCCGGCAGGTATACCTCATGGTCCGCACCCTGGTGCTGCAGAACGTAGTATAGGTCAAAAAGGTTCTGAGGAATTAGCGGTAATGATAGATACGTTTAAACCTTTAATGGTCACCGAAAATGCATTAAAATTAGATGACGGCGACTATTATCAATCTTGGTTATAACAGAAATAAGGAAACACTTGGCAAAACTAAAAACATGGGTGTCTATACCTAAAAATTCAGATTTTTCAATCTATAATCTTCCCTTTGGAATCTTCTCATTAAAAGGTGATCGGCCAAGGGCAGGTATTGCTATTGGAGAACAGATAGTTGATTTATCCGTTTTGGCAAATTTAGGCTTGTTAGAAGTTAATGCTTCCTATTTTAAGAATTCCGCTTTAAACGATTTCATTTCTTTAGGAAAGAAAATCACTAATAAGGTACGTTTAGATGTACAACGATTGTTGACCATTGAAAACTCTCCGCTAAAAATTCATTCAGCAGCTTTTATTTTTCAGAAGGATGTAAAAATGCATTTGCCAATACATGTCGGCGATTATACCGATTTCTATTCAAGTATAGAACATGCTACCAATGTGGGAAAAATGTTTCGTGACCCAGAGAATGCATTGTTACCGAACTGGAGACATATACCGATAGGGTATCATGGTCGTGCTTCTTCGATAGTGATAAGCGGTACAAATATTCATAGACCCATGGGGCAAGTGAAGACCAATGATATGAAAGTACCAGTTTTTAAAGCATCCGGTAATCTAGATTTCGAATTGGAAATGGGCTTTATAGTCGGTAAAGGCACCAATTTAGGAGAGCGTATTTCAACCAAAAATGCCGCTGAACATATTTTCGGTTTAGTTTTATTCAATGACTGGTCTGCACGCGATATCCAGAAATGGGAATATGTACCATTGGGTCCATTTTTAGGTAAAAGCTTTGCGTCATCTATGTCTCCATGGATTGTAACTCTTGAGGCATTAGCACCTTTTAAAGTTCAAGGTCCGTTGCAAAAACCTGAGGTGTTATCTTATTTGCAATATGAAGGGGAAAATAATTATGATATAAAATTAGAAGTGTCGATGTCTTCGCAATCTTCTGGTGATACTGTAATCAGTACATCTAATTTTAAATTCATGTATTGGAATATGATGCAGCAATTAGCGCACCATACAGTTAATGGGTGTAATGTAAATGTAGGCGATGTAATGGCTTCTGGAACAATATCAGGAAAAGATGAAAGTTCTTTTGGCTCACTTTTAGAAATTTCATGGGGCGGTAAAAAACCTTTTAAATTGAAAGATGGGAGTGAACGCACTTTTATTGAAGATAACGATACCGTAACTATGCGTGGTTTCGCTGAAAAAGAGGGAAAGCGAGTAGGTTTTGGAGAAGTATCGGGAACTATATTACCAAGTAAATAAATTAGAACACTAAAGCAATGTCAAATAAGGAGGAAATAAATTCTATAGATCCAAACAGTATTTCACAACAAGAGTTACATGGCTATTTATTGTCTGCCGTGGCGCCAAGACCAATCTGTTTTGCTAGTACGATAGATAAGGATGGAAATGTAAATTTGAGTCCTTTTAGCTATTTTAATCTTTTTAGTGTGAATCCGCCAATCATGATATTCTCTCCTTCTCGAAGAGGCCGTGATAATACAACCAAACATACATTAGAAAATGTTCTAGAAGTAAAAGAGACAGTCATCAATATTGTAAATTATGATATGGTAGAACAAATGTCTTTATCAAGTACCGAATATCACAAAGGCGAAAATGAATTCGTAAAAGCAGGCTTTACACAAGTACCAAGTGATAAAGTACAACCACCAAGAGTAGGGGAAGCTCCTGTTGCTTTTGAATGTGTGGTCGATAAGGTAATAGCACTGGGCGATGGTCCAGGGGCAGGTAACTTGGTACTGGCAAAAGTGGTACAGATTCATATAAAGAAAGCTTATCTCGATGCGGAAGGAAATTTAGACACTCCGAAGTTAGATTTAGTGGCGCGAATGGGGGGTAATTGGTACTGCAGAGCAAATGGTGATGCCTTATTTGAAATACCTAAACCAATACGAACAAAAGGAATCGGAGTAGATAGGTTGCCTGAAGCTGTTCGTAATAGCTCAGTTTTAACGGGTAATAATTTAGGTCGATTAGGAAATTTAGAAGAATTGCCTACAAAAGAATCTATTAGCCGAATTGCAGAACATCACGAAGTAAAATCCATTTTAAAAGGAGGTATAAAAGTTTCTGAAATTCATAAGCTAGCCCAAAAATGGTTAGAAGAAGGTAAGACGGAAGATGCTTTGGCATTACTACATCTTTAAAATTTTCAGGTATTTATTGAAATTCCTTATATGGGTAGTTTTCTATGCTAAACTAAAGGTTATCTGGTTCTATATGAATTAATACATGACAGAGATTAGGAATCTCGGCCTTTAAATGGTCTTGAAGCAAGTGGGCGATATCGTGCCCTTTGGTTACTGAAATATCACCATCTACCATAGCATGTAAATCTACATGAAACTGCATACCGGCTTTACGAATAAAGCATTTTTCTGTTCCTGATACTCCCGGGACTTCTAATGATTTTATACGTATGATCTCTAAAAGGTCATCGTAACGTTGTTCATCCATAATCTCACCAAGGGCAGGTCTCAAAATTAAATAGCTATTATAAAGAATAAAGCCCGATGCAAGTAATGCAGCCCAATCGTCTGCAGTTTCGTAGCCTTTGCCAAAAATAACAGCAATAGAAATTCCAATAAAAGCCATAACAGAAGTAATTGCATCGCTTCTATGGTGCCAAGCATCTGCTTTTAAAGAGGTGCTATTGGTTTCCTCACTTTTCTTGATGACGATTCGATATGAGATTTCTTTCCACACAATTATTAAACCTAGCACGATTAATGTCCATTTTTTTGGAACTTTATGTGGAGTCTGAATATTCTCTATACTTTCATAGGCAATAACCGTTGCAGAAATCACCAAAAATGCTACTACTAAAAATGTAATAATCGGTTCTATTTTTCCGTGTCCGTATGGGTGATTTTCATCTGCTGGGCGTTCTGCGTATTTGAATCCCAAGAGCACTAAAATGGAAGAAAAAATATCGGTAGTAGATTCAATAGCATCTGCTATAAGTGCATAGGAATTACCAAAAAAACCAGCAAACCCTTTAATTAATGCCAAGGCAATGCTTCCGATAATACTAAAATAAGTGGTCTTGATAGCAGTTTGTTCGATACTCATGAAGCAAAGGTAATGGTCTCAGAAATCACAGAATATTTTTAAGTGAATTTAATCTCATTTTTAAATAAAATATACCGTTGTTAATTTGCCTTTTCGTATGCTTCTTTTAACCATCCAATTAATTCATTGTCGACTTGCGCGGCATCGGTGAGTTGAACTCTATGAGTGCACATGGTGCCAAAAGGGCCAGAAGATTCTAACCGGTCGTTTTTAGGTTTATCTTTTATTTTAAGTCCGAGGTCAATTCGGGTTTTAGTGGCAGGGTTTATAAGAGCGAATTGCCTTTTTCGTATCAAACTAACAGTGGTTTTTTTAGGGGTAATAGTAATGTCGTTGCCAAATCTTCTTATTACTTTTAAAAGGGCATTGTAGATAGGGATTAAACTCTCTTTTCCTTTGTACTGTTGTTCAACAAGATTGGCTGGACTACTGCTTTCTTCCTTGGATAAAGTGACTATTGTATTAGCAAAACCGTGGGTGACACCATGTTCTTTTTTTAGGAAATTAACGCCTTCAGAATGTTTGGTGAAAGACTTTGATTTTAGAACTGATTTCCATTCGTTTAAAGACTTACCAGTTTTTTCGGGCATATTGTCAATCATGGTTAGTAGCGCCTTGTCCATTTTGATGTTGATTTGAAATTTAATTTACGAAAATTAATATTGATTTTATTTTTTATCTACACAGATTAGTTTCTCCAATATATTTTAAATACTTGATTTTTAAGTGCTTTGTTCATAGAAAAAATACAAAATCAATCACAAGATTATCAATCTAGCAATAAAAAACGGCACAGTTATTTTATGAATAAAAATAAGACGATTAACTTATTTACATATACACTTACAATTATTAGTGCTTATATTAGGTAAGACAGAAATACGACGAACACATGGCATTAAAAGTTGCAATTAAACATAAGACAAAATATATCTACGATAGAAGCATAAATCTATCTCCACACATATTTAGATTGCGACCTGCACCACATAGTAGAACCCCTATTGAAGCCTACTCCATAAAAATAAAACCAGAAAATCATTTCTTTAATTGGCAGCAAGATCCGTTCGGTAATTATTTGGCCCGAATTGTATTTCCAGATAAGACTACCGAACTTTCTATAGATGTCGAAATAATTGCTGATTTAAAAACAATTAATCCGTTCGATTTCTTTGTTGAGGAAACAGTAGAAGAGTTTCCATTTACCTATTCTGAAGAGTTGAAAAAAGAGCTTTTACCTTATTTGGAGAAGGTAGAAAGTGGTCCACTTTTAAAAGATTGGTTGGCAAAAATTGATATGACACCTAAACGTAGTATCGATTTTTTAATTGGATTGAACAGCAATTTGTACAATTATTTGAACTATACCTTGCGTATGGATCCTGGGGTGCAAACGTGTGAAGAAACTTTAAGCAGTAAACTAGGTTCTTGTAGGGATTATGCTTGGTTGTTAGTACAAACATTACGTCATTTAGGCTTAGCTTCACGTTTTGTTTCTGGGTATTTAGTTCAATTGAAGTCCGACGAAAAATCTATAGATGGCCCATCGGGTCCTGAAGAAGATTTTACGGATTTACATGCGTGGGCCGAAGTGTATTTACCTGGTGCGGGATGGATCGGCTTAGACGCCACATCTGGTCTATTGGCTGGTGAAGGTCATATTCCTTTAGCATGTACACCTTCTTATGAAAGTGCAGCACCTGTTAGCGGATTTGCTGATTTTGCCGAAACTACCTTTGAATTCGAAAATTCAGTTACCCGTATTTTCGAATCTCCCCGAGTTACCAAACCTTACACTGAAGAGCAATGGAAAGCCATTTATGATTTAGGCTTTGTGGTCGAAGATGAATTACAGGCGAATGACGTTCGATTAACCATGGGTGGTGAACCAACTTTTGTTTCTGTAGATGATATGGAGTCAGGGGAATGGAATACCGAGGCTGATGGTGATCACAAACGCAAGCTGGCAAGTAAATTGTCTTTAAGATTAATGGATGTGTTCGGTACAGGAGGAGTCTTACATCATGCGCAAGGAAAATGGTATCCTGGTGAACCTTTACCACGGTGGTTAATTGGTATCCATTGGCGTAAAGATGGATACCCTATTTGGAGAGAACCGAAATTATTGGCCTCCTTTGCAGAAAGTTATAAATTACCCGTAAATATTACGGAGGCATTCTTAAAAACATTGTCCAAATTTTTAGGGACTGACGATGAATCTGTTACCCCTGCATACGAAGATGCTTTTTACTTTTTATGGGAAGAAGGTAAATTACCTATAGATGTAGATCCTAAAAAGTACAATAAAAACGATACACATTTACGACGGAAGTTGGGTGATATTTTAGAGCAAGGTATCGGTAAGGCCGTAGGTCATGTTTTCCCATTGGTAAAGAAAAATGGTAGATGGATTACCAATCGATGGGAGTTTAGAGGAAAGCATTTATTATTGACACCTGGTAATTCATCTATAGGGTTGCGATTACCATTAGACTCTTTGCCAAAAAATCCAGAGATTCCATCAGAGCCAACTGCAGAGCCAGAACTTTTTGAGAAACGCCCTGAATTACCTGCTTATGGTATCGATTTAAAGCGAAGAAAAAGAAGTAAATCGCAAAAGAGAGATAAAAATCAACCTTTTGTTCGAACAGCAATTTGTGCTGAGGTTCGAGAAGATAAATTATACTTGTACTTACCACCTTTAGATAGCGCAGAAGACTTTCTAGATTTAGTGGCGAGTATAGAGGCAACCGCTAAAAAATTAAATGCTCCGATAATTTTAGAAGGCTATGAGCCGCCACGCGATAACCGTTTGGAGGTATTGAAAGTTACACCTGATCCGGGTGTTATCGAAATAAATGTTCATCCAGCAAATAACTGGCAAGAACTAACGGATAATACGTTGACGCTTTATACTGAGGCTAAAAAAGCGCGTTTAGGCACAGAGAAATTTATGCTCGACGGTAAGCATACCGGTACTGGAGGGGGAAATCACGTTACCTTGGGTGGGGTTACCCCAGCGGATAGTCCACTACTTCGAAATCCACAATTATTGAGAAGTTTATTGACGTTCTGGCAACATCATCCGGGACTTTCTTATCTGTTTTCTGGAGCGTTTATAGGGCCAACGAGTCAAGCACCGCGAGTTGATGAGACTAGATTAGAAAACTTGTATGAGCTAGAGATTGCATTTTCGCAAATACCCGAAGATAAAGAAGTGCCATTTTGGTTGACCGACCGTTTGTTTCGTCATTTATTGACCGATATTACAGGAAACACCCATAGGGCAGAATTTTGTATCGATAAATTATATTCCCCAGATTCTTCTTCAGGCAGGTTGGGCATATTGGAACTTCGTGCCTTTGATATGCCACCGCATGCACAAATGAGCTTAATGCAGATGTTATTGGTGCGTACATTGGTATCTTGGTTTTGGAAAAAACCATATAAGCATAAATTGGTTCGTTGGGGTTCTGAACTTCATGACAAATTTTTGTTAGAGCATTATGTGAAAGAAGATATAAAAGATATCGTTGAGCAATTAAACAATGCGGGCTATCCGTTTAGGTTAGATTGGTTCGACCCTTTTTTCGAGTTCCGTTTTCCTTTGTATGGCATGGTAGAAATAAATGCGATGCAATTAGAACTTCGAATGGCCATAGAACCTTGGAATGTATTGGGCGAAGAAATGACTGGGCGTGGTACTTCCCGTTATGTCGATTCTTCCTTAGAACGTATACAGGTAAAACTAAATAACTTCACGATAGAAAGGTATACGTTAACGTGTAATGGAATAAAAGTAGACCTTAGTCCTACAGGAACAAAAGGCGAGTATGTGGCAGGTGTTCGCTTTAAGGCGTGGGATCCTTGGTCTGCCTTACACCCAACTATTGGTGTAGATACACCCTTGGTATTTGATATTGTAGATGATTGGAACCAAAAATCTATTGGCGGTTGTACTTATTTTGTGGCACACCCTGGCGGACTCTCCTATGATAATTACCCTATAAATAGTCTTGAGGCCGAATCTCGAAGAATAAATAGGTTTTGGGATATTGGCTTAACCCAAGATGAAGAGACACCTAAAGAATTGATCGCTACAACAAATTTTACCGGTAGAATGGTAGAACCTAAATCAGGTTCAAATACATTTGTATATAAGGAGATGCCGGTAAATCCTGAGTATCCACATGTAACCGATTTACGTAAAAAGTAATTGAAAAAGGTAATGCCAACAACAAAGACCAGCTGGTTAAATAGCTACAAAACCTATCAGAGCAATGATGAAATGTATTCATTGAACGATGGGTTAAAACCATATTGGGATAAATTATTTAAGAGATTTGATGAGCTAGGAGTCAATGGATTAAAGGCCCGCCAGAAAGATATTGATTGGTTATTGTCTGAGAACGGCGTAACCTATAATGTTTATAATGACCCAAAAGGAATGCATAGGCCTTGGAGCTTAAATGTGGTGCCTTTTGTTTTGCATATAGAAGAATGGAAAAAGGTAGAAGTGGGTTTAAAACAACGTTCCGAACTACTTAATTTGGTTTTAAAGGATGTTTACGGCGAGCGAAAACTGATTAAAGATGGTATTGTTCCTTATGAGGTCATTTATGGACATCGTGGTTTTTTAAGACAATGCTCGGGTATGGAGCTTAATCTAGAAAAGTATTTATCCATATATGCAGCAGATTTATGTCGCGGCACCGATGGTCGTTTGTGGGTGGTTAATGATCGTACAGAAGCACCATCAGGAATGGGTTATGCCTTAGAGAATAGATCTACGAGCAGTAGAATTCTTCCTGAAATGTTTGCAAAAATGCACGTTAAACGGTTGTCTGGTTTCTTTCAAAAATTCAATCAGATGCTTATTGATGCGGCCCCAGGTAAAAAAGAGAATCCGAATATCGTAATTCTAACTCCAGGTTCACATAATGAAACGTATTTTGAACATGCCTACATGGCTTCCTTTTTAGGATATCCATTAGTTCAAGGCAATGATTTGGTAGTTCGCGATGGTTATCTTTGGATGAAATCATTGCAAGGTTTAAAACAGATAGATGTAGTATTGCGCAGAGTAGATGACGCATTTACAGATCCATTGGAATTACGTGAAGATTCACATTTAGGCGTCGCAGGATTATTAGATGTGGTGAGAAGAAAAAATGT
>TARA_R110002060_G_scaffold19332_2_pt1 | contig 11063 bp, 5 predicted proteins | sample TARA_R110002060 | Tara Oceans TARA_R110002060 (sample SAMEA4397091) | marine metagenome | biome: Polar Biome; feature: [MES] marine water layer (ENVO:01000295) within the mesopelagic zone...; material: water (ENVO:00002006), including particulate matter (ENVO:01000060) such as...... | reverse complement strand
CCCTAGTTGAATTACTTTTGGGCGAGCAAGCCGAAGTATATAACAGGGAGAAAGAACGTGCCAAGAATACGAGCACTCCTGGTGTCAAGGTTAAAAGCCGCCGTGAGCGTAGAAAATCTGGTCGCTCTGCAAAAACGAAGAACAAGCAGAAATCGAAGTCAGGTTCCTCAGTTCAAAAAATGGAGCAACTAAGGGTAGCCAAGCAACGCCAGGAAAAAAGAAAGCAGGCTTTATTAAAATACCAGACACAAGAAGGTCAAAAAAAGATTGTACCTACATCTGGTCAAGCCGGGGACTCACCTGCTTCAAAAAGAGCAGATAAGAAAAAGGCAGAACAGGCTTCTAACTCTATAGAAATCAATCCTGCATTACGACCTACTATCCTTGGCTTAATAGATTTTAAGCCAGTATTCGATTCAGAAAAAAATGTCACGTCAGCCGGAAATGCCATTAAGGCAAAAAGGGCTTCTCGAGCTTTACATGTAGAGAACCTGCTCGATATTGATACTTCTAAAGAGTTAATCGGCGAATTAGATTGGTTGAATGCGCACATATCAAACCTAACACAACAGCAAACTTTTCTAGATTCTTTATCTATTACAAATATAGAGATGTATGAAGACGCATTATCTGCGTTTGAGCTAGACCCTGCATCAGTTGGCTCTGCTTCAAATACAGAAGTATTATACACACTCATACGTGACTACTGCTACTCTTTAACATCCTGTGCCCCTCGAGTTCTTGAAGAATCTACCAGGGAGTTTGAGGCTGGTGCAAAATTGGTCAAATACCCAAGCGGCCCCAATAGGGTCAGGCAGGCATTAAAGAATTCTAATACTTGTATGGGCGGTCTTTATGAGAGGTTATCAGAGGATAATGAAATATCTCTCCGTCACTTATTAGCTACAGTTTCTCGAGAGTTGTTATTATCTTATAATAAAACAAAGAATGAAATCGCGGATGGCGACAAAGATATATATCCCACCAACGTCGGTCTAGCCTCACCAGGCTACGCCTTTTGTAGTTACCTTAACGTCTACCCTGTCGCAACCTCAATGACTACAAGGAAAAACTCTGTAACACCTGCAAATCCGTTTGGCGTCTATAATATGCATGGCCTATTATACCCTACAACAGTCGATAATCAAAAAGTAAGAGTTTTTCCTTATGAGCAATCAGAACTTGTGTCTGCCACAAATTATAAAAGCTCTGATTCAGCGCCTGACCAAATTAAGAAGTTATATTCGGGTATCAAACCGACCGCAGGTATGGGCCCTTATTCAAGCATTTCCTCTAGATGGACTGACGCAAAGGAAATCGTTGATAACTTTCTAGGGATAGACGAACTAGAATTTTCTTCTTCTCCAGGTTCTGAAGTTTTAGAACTTATTTGCAGAAATATAGTCTTAAATTGCTTGGAGCAATTACCGGAATCTTCATCATCGTCTGCTGGAAAATCTACCTCTATACAAATCGCGTGGTTATGCGCAGCGGGTAGAGATGAAGAAGCGTGGAAGTGGTTATTCTTGTACTTGGCTTTTTTACAAGACCAATTATCTGGTGTGACAATAACTGGCGAACAGTTAGATCCCGCAGCTCTTTCATACGCCGTAAAACGAGATTCAACGCTTATAGGTCTTCTAGGGAAACCAAGTAGCAAATCAACGAAACTACACTTTTTTGATGTTCCTGAATCTAGAATATCCCTATCACCTCAACCCTCTGGTGATGACTGGAGTAATCCCCAAACTATTGATGCCATGCAAGTCCAACAAGAAGTTGATGTAGCAGATGGTGAAGATGCTTCCACCGACTCATCCTTACAATCATTTTTTGGATTAAGCTGGGAAGAAGTATGTGATAAGTGTACGATGGGTATGCGTACTAAGCTTTCAACCTCAACCGAAACCGCGAACGTTGATGATGAGTCTGATCAGACATCTGTAAAGCTGGATGATATTAAAGATTCATTGATGTCTTTATCTACTTCTGGCGATTCAATCTTTAGCAGTCTGTTAACATTACTGGACGACGTTAGCTTCTTATTCTTAAATGGGTGTTTCGACACCTCAGCGCTAACAACATTCACACAAATACCAGCTAATCGCATTCATGGTGCTTTGATCCTAACAGCAGCAAAGGTTACTTCACACTACATCGATGACCTCACCCGCACAGAGGGAACTACTTCATCTGTATATGAAGCAACTGGCGGCCTAACATCACTGACTGCAGCTGCGCTAGTGAGACCGTCTATGACATCTGCTGCTATAAAAGGTCCCCGAGCCTCACAGTCATGGACGTCAGCCACTACTCAAGAACCAATCTCTCCCGCCGGCCTAAGCATAAAGTTTTCTTATTCTAAAGTATCAGAAAGAAAAGATGTCCTTCAAACATTTCTAAACTCTGAAGAGCAAGACTATTCTATTCTGGAAGAGGCATCCTCCGTTATATCTCGTTCATTCTCAGCGATGGATGAAGATCATGATTTTGCTTCTGGATTTATTTCTTCTCTTGATACGTACTTCGCAAATGTTAGAGACAATTACTCTGCGATAGTTGAGTCAATAACTTCTGACATTGATTTAGAGACAGACGGTATACAAACGTTAAACGAAAGAATAAAGGAAGGCTTGCCAATGTCAACTGACATGTGCAAGATGCTATTGAATTATATCAGGGTTTACGATTCTTCTGACTCGACGTATCGAGATGTACGAACAAGGGATAAAGCTCTTATTTGCTCTAACATGACGCTCATGTCTACGATTCTGCAAGAAGAAGATTATTGCGAGCCTGATAAGCTAAAGTATGTTGTTGTGGGTCTTCCCGCAGGCCTCCTTGATATAACGAAACAAGAGCCAGTCGACTTAGACGACGTTGATAGAGAAATTTCTAAACCATCCACTAGCGATTTTTCCATATCAATAGAGAAAGTTGATCTTACTCGCCCCGAGCTTGAATATGTCGATAAGGAATATTCATTTTCTAGAAATCTTTTCATTAATAAAGTAGATGATAGTACAGAGGGAGAACTGATAATAAGCTTTGACAGCATTAACAAAGATTTTTCTATAACCGAAGAATCCGAATCCGCGCTATCATCAGAGTCTTTTACTGACGAACAAATCAACAATCTAAAAAATGATTTTGCACTGAAGTTGTATTCAGATATTTTTCTTGATCTAGACTTTTTTCCTGATGCTTATCCAAATGGTAAAATGCAGCGTAAGAACGTCTTAACCGGCTCTATTTCGTTACCCTCTCTTGGCGATGTGAATAAAGACTCAAATGAATTTTTGTCTGGAAGTAATATAGCGTTTGATACTGATGATAGGAAGATTGAGGCATTTACATTCTATACAGAAGGTCTTGAGACTCTTAATATGAATTTATTCAAGGGTTTAGATCCAGTGGCACACTCTGTATATTCTTACTTAAACTCTTATGGTACTGTTGCTGCTGCAGCTGCGAAAAAGGATTCGCTAAAATATGGTACAATATTTGAACGCGTCCTTGCGATCCCATTTGACCCTTCATCATTTGAAGTAGAAACGCAATCTGAAGAGGAGACGTCTGGTGAGACAAATGCAAAGAATGAAAAGCTCACAGAGGCACAAAATGAAGTTGGGATTGGTCTCGAAACATCTCAAGGTGTAGAGTTAGCCAATTATAGGGTATATGTAACCATACCAGACACCGGTAATGAGGAGAGCGAATAGCTATGAGCGTAGAATCCATACCATCTCAACCCCTTCCTATTTTTGATGTTCCAGAAATGCAAGATGTGGAAGCAAAGTTTACGTATAACTTTTTTGTTGCTGATGAAACTATTAATGAAACCGGTAATGATGCTATAAATGGTAATCTATCTTCTAGATTTTTGCGGAAGGGTACTGTAGATACAACTAACCTAAACGCTAGACAGCCTCGTTATGCGATGTTGACATTTGGGCTTAAAGATACTAAGAAGAGTATGTTGGCTACAAAGAATTCATCTATAAAATCAAGCATCGATGAAATCAAATATGCGTTAAGCGCCGGTAAAATATTTACCGAAGATGACGCTGCAGGACTAAACTTTTCTGCCTTGTGCGCTGGTAACCAACAGCTTCCAAGCAACATAGAAAATATGATAAGGATGCGACTTAACTCGATCGGCACAGACGAAGCCACACCGCTAGAGCTCCTCACAACAGTCGCAGAAACAAGCGATGTTGATTCTAATTTATTAGAAAGCCTACTTCCACCGTCTCTAAATGAAGATAGCGAATCTTCTTCTTCATACTCTAATTTCTTTAATCAGGAATCTAAGACATCAACTTTGATGCAATTAAACACAGCATACGCCCCATTCATGAGGCGAACGTCTGCACAAAGAGGTACATCTTTAGGAATGTCTCAGATAGTAGAAGACTATCTTTCATCGCTAAAAAAGTCAAAAGCTGTTTCTGACAACGCGGCGCTGCTTAGCAACGATGAATATCTTTTTGATATTCCCTACGTTGATCTAGAGCAAGTTGAGACCGAAGACTTTATTGCAGAGGCAGATGTAGTGGGATTTGTAATACAAAAGAAAAGAGTCTATAAAGGTGTTCGCTATCCAATGCCTCCTATTATAGCTATGGGTCAAAAAATCAGGACTGTATACGATTCACAAATAGCCTATGGTCAATCCTACGAATACACTGGGCATACTATAGCCAAGTTTAGGGTACCGGCAACGAATACTGAGGGTGACACATTCATCAAAACATTTTTGGTGTCCTCTAAACCTGCTCCCTTAGTCTCTATAACAGTTAAAGAGACCAGACGACCAGATCCCCCTTCTGATGTTAATTTTCATTTTGAATATGATAAAGAGAACCTTATCATTACATGGGCTCCACCAGTGAATCCCCAAAGGGATGTAAAGTATATTCAGGTTTTCCGTAGAAAGTCGATCCATGACGCGTTTACATTGATTAAACATTTTGATTTTGATGACTCTGTTGTAAGGTCAAATCCAAAAGAGCATGTCGACCCAGGTTTAGATAAGTCTATAATTACTATGCCGACCTATTATATAGACAGTGAGTTTGACAAGACACAAACGTATATCTACGCATTAGTTGCTATAGACGCTCGTCAAATTAGCTCCAATTATTCTACCCAAATAAAGATTAGTTTTGATAAATCGAAGAATAAGATAAAAAAGGAATTTGTTTCGTACCTCGGCGCGCCGAAGCAGTACCCAAATTGGTTTCTAAAACAGAGCTTCTTTGTTGACACTATGAAAGATAGTTCACATCGTGCCGTTCAGATTTACTTTAATCCAGAAGCTTATACACTTCTTAAGAATGGAAGGGAAGTAATTCCAGCTTTTTGTACAACATCATTGGACCCATTGTCAAAATACGTATTTCAGTTTATAAATACTGACAGATTGTTGGACCAAAAGTTAGAAGTTACTATTGACGATTCTATTAGAGTAGATACACCAACTAAGCAAAAAACCACATTAGAGCAAGATATAAGTGAGTGAATGTTTACTACGTTTTTAGAGATGTATAATTAAACCCTGAAGGGTGGAGGAAGCACATGGGCTTTTTAGATAACAGTACAAATAATATTATAGTCGATGCCGTTCTTACCGACTATGGTAGGGAATTACTGGCAAGAAATGATGGCAGCTTTTCAATTGTGAAGTTCGCTTTTGGAGATGATGAGGTGGATTATTCCACAGTACAAAAGTTCGGAAGGACTGTTGGTAAGGAAAAAATAGAAAAAAATACTCCTGTTTTTGAAGCTCAGACAAATCAAAATTACGCTTTAAAGAATAAGTTGATAAGTCTTTCTAATCCAACCCTCGTTAAGCTTCCAAGCGTATCATTATCTGGTGACGGAGTAAGCGGCGGAGCAATTTCTTTTAAGAGAACCGGCTCGACTTCTCAACGCGCTATTACATTTACCCAAACAGTTACAGACGAAAATACGTTAGATCCTGAATTAAGGGACCAAACTTTCTTGGTAAAACTTCCTTATCGTTTCTTGGAACTGGTGGGTACAGATAACACTCCAGATTCTATTGACTCTAATGATATCGCGACGTATATCGTAACCAGGGATAGCTCAACTACTGCAATAGGTGGTTCTAAGCTGACTCTTAACATTAAAACAAGGTCTATCTCTGATAGCGTATTCACCTATTACGGTGATGCAGATAATAAGTCCCAGATTTCCAGCACACTTCGAGTTGTTGGTGTTCAATCGGGTGTAGTTTCAGAAATGACTGTTTCGGTACAGAAGTGAGGAAAGATTAGTGGCTACCTTTAAAGAAATTTCAGCAGCAGACGTTAAGACATCGCGTTCTGTGTTAAATCAGCTGGTTGATGTAATCCAAGAAGATATATCTGGCTCAGCGACAAGAAGAACATATCAAATGTGGGTAACCGGTGGCATCGGACCCGGTGTTACTTCTTCGTTATACCAGACAGTGTATGACCAAGACTTCTCTTTACAAACCGCAAACCCGATTTTAGACATGACATGTGGAATGTGGGTTTCAGGCTCAACAGTCCTTAGTTGTTCATCTGGTTTAGATGCTAATGGAAAGATGTTATTTCCTTCTAGTTCTCTAATGATGCGCGAAAAGATAGATGTCTATAAGCAATACGCTGCAAGCTTATTGGGGAATGCTGAGTCATCTTTTGCTACTCCTTTTGGTAGCGGAGTTGCAGCAGATCAGGTTGATGCTGCGGTCTTCCTTTCTTTTAAGAGGCTGTTTACTCGTGATAAGGTAAAAAGAGAAACATTTGCTATTAAAATGTACGCTTCCGCCTCTGAAGCACAGTTCCCATCATGCGGTCAAGGTGCCTTCTTGACCCCATCGGACGTCGGTGCAAACCCCACCGCGAAAGCAGCACATGCGCTCGCAAATCCATATATGGGCAAAGCGAATATAAATAAGACTTCAACAGGTTCGGTACGTATTTATACTGACTTTGGCTCATCGCAAAATAGAAGACGTACATTTGGTGGTGAGGTAGGAGATTTAGTAGATTCTAGCGATACAACAAAGAAGATTGGCTTAATATTCTATGATGCCGGTACGATCGTTCTAAACGTTGCAAACGCTATTAACGCTTCGCAGTACATAAGTGGTACAATCGACGGTATGACTGCAACCGCACGACCTAAAAATGCCGATATCTCTCGCGGGAAGATGCTTTTAGGTCATGGTAACGGAACAATGGCTAGAAATAATGTCGCAGCCACTTCTTGTCTTGGTAGTAAAGCGCAAGTTGTTCCAGACTTATTTACTTCTGGATCAATTGACGATATTGTCAAACATTTTTCAACTACAAGATTTAGCTCTGGCTCATTAACAGCGGCTACATTTCAAAATAATACGAATATTAATTCAACGTTGATATTCTGCAGAGCAACAGCTGATGAGTTTAATTATTCATCAAATCCTACATACACTGATTCGAATAACAGAATAAGAGTCATTGATGAAGGTCAAGAAGATGTACAGCGATCCTTTAGTTTTGCAACAACTGTTGGATTGTATGACGTGAATGATAACCTCTTGGCTGTTGCTAAGCTTTCAAGACCTATCGAGAAGAATGACGAAAAGGACTTGACTGTTAGGGTAAGGCTGGACTTCTAGCGGGGGTATAAATGTCCCTTTTTAGGCTTGACAAAAATTACTTTGACACTTTCAAGATTCTCACAAAACCAAAACGGAAATTTGTTTCCGGTTCGGGTGAGCTTGTTGGTGCTGTAAAAGTATTCCCATTAGCTGCTATTGGAATGAAGGAAGTCCCCAAGGGAGCAGCTCCTGATTCACCGCCACTTGGCGATAGCTTGGAAGAGTATCGGCTCCAAGTGCTATCACCAACGTTACCAGCTTCTTCCTCTGTTCCATCGCATTGGCAAACGGAGGCACGCCACGTATTTCTTGCCCCGACAGCTTCTATTTCATTCGGTGAGCTTGACCGATATATGCTGCTGGTAAATTCTGTAAGTACAACTGGAAGAAGAAACAAAGAAGTAGAAATTCTTCGCTTTGAACCATCATTTAAATTCACTAGCGATACTCTAAGAAAAAGAACGATACAAAAAGTTCTGTTCCCATTTTATAGACCGCAGTATGGTTCAACTTGTAACTGGGCTTTCACGAATTACCACACTCTTAATTTTTTCAATACTGCTGAGCGCACAGCCGGCGCGCCTGAAAACCACCCGTTAGCATCAGAGATCAATAAAATTCCTTCTAGCTCTGTAATGATATATCCCGCAATGTCATCTAGTGCAACAGGTGTTGTCCGGTCAGCCAACAGTCAGGTTAATGGATTGGCCCCATATCGTCCTACCGGGTCATTTTCTTTTGAGTTTTATATCAACCCAAGATACTCTTCTTTTGAAAGAGGGGGTGAATTTAAGGCTGGTACAATCTTTCACATGTCTAGCTCTTTTGCTTTATCATTGGTCGCAGGTGACTCAAAAGATGATAACGGCTACGTAGATGGATATAGACTGTTATTACAGCTATCTCATAGCGCAGATATTCCGCCATCTCAAATAGCAATGGATTCATTGGCAGCTCCTAGCGCTGGACATCTAGTTTATTCATCCTCGAATAACTCACTAAAAAGAAATCATTGGCATTATTGCTGTGTTAGGTGGGGCCGCCATGACCAGAATTCAACTGGATCATTTTTCATTGATGGTGAAGAAAAGGGAACATTCTTGGTTAGAGATATGTTTCTCACAGCTAGTGGCTTAACTAATTCTGGCAGCTGGCTACAAGCAACCAATTTAGGACTTCCCACTTCTGCAGACACCGGTGGTAACCCAGGCCGCGCCCGTCCAGGTGGCTTAGGAATGAAGCGCGGGGCTCCAGATGCTTTATTTCTCGGTAATTATTACGAGGGACCGAATAGCGATGCACCAAGTTGGGGTGGTTCAGGTACCGACTCTTATATAGCACAGTTTTTTAATCCTCAAGCCGCGTATACTGACGGTATAAAAGACTTTTATCCTACTGTTGATAGAGAGTCTGTTGATGCACCAACAAATCCAACCACCCATTATTTCCGTCATCCGCTGCAAGCAGAGCTTCATGAGCTTAAGATCTATAGCAGATATAGAAATGACGGTGAAATACTGACTGCTAGCATCTCCGGTATCGAAAATCTCTATACTGCGTCTTTAGATGGCTTAGAATTCTACGTGCCCCCATTCTTTATGAAGGACACAAAACTTCGAGATATTTTTCAAACACCATTCCAGACAGTTCGTGGTTCTACTGACGATCCGTTCAATGTACCGCTTTCTTTTGGGGTTGGTGGTCACTATCTTAATCTAGAGAACTTTACAAAAGAGTTAGTGAAAAAAGAATGGCCACGACTATGGAACCTAACTGGAAGTACAATAGACACTTCAACAGGTTGGCAAAGTTGTAACTACTTTCTATTTACGACCGGAAGTGTAAGAAAAAGAAATCTGACGATACTCCCTAACGATAACGGTCGTTTTTCTCAAAACTTCGATCTGCTGGAACAAGCAGTTACCTCCTCTAATTCTTTGAGCTTGTTTGTAGATGATAGAGGAACAAGAAGACTCAGTCTGATTAGTTTGAATAATCTTCTCCCAACAGGATCCATTGGTGAAGGTTTACTGGGCGCAGAGAAAGCAGGTTCAATTTCTTCAGCTTTAGCGGGTCCTACTCCTGATGATCCCTCCATACCAGCTGGGTCTATATTAACGATCTATAATCGCACTCGAGATCCTTCTTCGAACGAAGTCTCCTTCTTCGATGCTAGCAATCTTTTTTACGGTAACAAAATCGATCCTGGATCTTACACCCTAAGAGATCCTGCTATAACAGGCTCAGCGGGTCGTGTTAAGATTACTGTAAAAGACAACCACCGCGGAAATCTTTACAGATGTGATACAACTGGTAGCCACGCAACGTGGTCTACTGTAGGCACCCTGATGTACGAGGAAGGCTTAGCTGTTATAAAGACACCAGTTATACCTCGCTTCGGTCGGGATCGTTTTGAGGTTAGTCTAACCGGCCAGCAAAACATTCATAATTTAAGAATGAGTGTACCGGCGGAAGAAGGAAACTTAGACCTGTCTATTAATCCAACATTCAAGAGTTTAGCGCCATCAGGTCTAACAGCTGATTCGCTCTCTAGCTTTACCTATATAACAAGCGTTAACTTTTTAGATGAGAATCTTAATGTTATACTCAAGTCAAATTTCTCTCAAGCGATTGTGAAGAGAGTTGATGACAGATTTGTTGTAAGAGTTAAACTGGATTTTTAGTGTCTTTTGTCCTCGGTCTAGATATATCAACGTCTAATGTAGGCTGGTGTATCTTAGAAGAAAATACTGGTAAGTTTTTAGATGCTGGAGCGATTGTTCTTGGCAAGATACCCTGTGTATTTCAGAAAGCAGAGCTTGTACGAGAACAATTGAAAAAGCTAAAGAAACAGTATATTATTAAACATGTAGCAATAGAAGAGAATCTTCAGGCATTTCGTCCAGGATTTTCTAGCGCTAAAACTATAGTAACTCTTGCAAGGTTTAATGGAATGGTAAGTTTAGTTTCTTACAACATTTTTGATATGTCGCCGTCTTTTATTAACGTGAACCACGCAAGAAAGACAGTCGGATTGAAGATAGACAGAAAATCTGAAGTGAGTACAAAAGATCAAGTACTCGCTTTTGCAAGAAGAAAAATAGCTAATTTTGACTGGCCCATGAGGACCATGAAGTCAGGAAAGAGAAAGGGTCTTGTACTCTTTGCCGATAGCTGTTATGATATATCAGATGCATATATTATAGCTTCTTCTTGCGTGCAAAATGAATGATGACCACTTATTAAGAAAAAGAATCAGTTTAATCCAGAGAGCGTTCGGCACCTCTATCCTCGATAGAGATGGGGTTAACGTTGCGGTAAGCTGTATAAACAGCAAATGTTCTTCTTTTGGAAGTCAAGCAAAGAAGAAGCTTACGCTTCGAGTTGATAATGAGTTTTTCCATTGCTGGGTTTGTGGCTTGCGAGG
>TARA_R110002060_G_scaffold9524_2_pt1 | contig 11191 bp, 12 predicted proteins | sample TARA_R110002060 | Tara Oceans TARA_R110002060 (sample SAMEA4397091) | marine metagenome | biome: Polar Biome; feature: [MES] marine water layer (ENVO:01000295) within the mesopelagic zone...; material: water (ENVO:00002006), including particulate matter (ENVO:01000060) such as...... | reverse complement strand
CAAATTCATTAGAAAATCTTTGCGCTAATTGCTTGTTGGGTTCAACTGTACCCACCATTTTAATGTCAGATTGTGATTCTCTACTAAGTATCCATCCAACATGGCCATGTGTAAGACCGGCAACTCCCAATTTCAGTACACTATCTTGAGCAATAGTACTATTTATGGTCAGTATGAATAACATGGTTACGAAAAATTGTTTCATAAGAAGGTTTTTAAATTTTAAATAGGTTTTTCAATAGTTATATGTTCTATTAGATTTATACTTGTGGTAAAATTAAATTTACTGCCATTATGATCTTCAGACTCCACCCGGATTTGACCTTAGTGGTGATTATTTTTTTTTAATACCGTAGTCCGATGCCATAGCCTTCAAATTTTGCCGAGTTATGTTATTAATGAAAGACTTAAAAATATTGTCTTGTTTATTTATAGGAATGCCTATGCCATTCTCTTCGACGTTAAATTTAAAAAAAGCCAGATACTTTAACAGAACTAATTGTAATAGACGTCACTTTATTCGATGATTAAAATTTTTAGGGCATTATGATTGAAATTTTGGAATACCATTCTAAGGTCATTAAATCTACCGATTTTAATTGGCATCTCCTCCATAATTTAATACAGCCAGTTCCTTGTTTTATTTTTTAAATCGATCTGTGTTTTTTTAAGATTCAATTCACCTTCTTTTAATGATTTATTATTTTTTTCCATAGCGGAGGGGTATAAATACTAGAGCTCTATTTTATCTAAATATAAGAAAGTAGCCACTTAAAAAAACAAAAGACGCCTTAAGTTGGCGTCTTTTTTACACAATAATTAACTCTGATTTTAATGAAGACTACAAAATAGCTAATTACTCATGGGTACTTCTATTACCAATACTTTGGCATCACTATTACTATGTAATGTAAAGGAGTCGGTTTCCCAAATTCCATAACCATCTCGTTTATTTAAGATTTGGCTATTTACTTCTATGTCACCTTCCAAAACAAAGATATAAACACCATTTCCTTCTTTTTTTATAGAATAGTAATCCGTTTTATCGGATTCATAATCTCCTAAATGAAACCATGCATCTTGGTGAATCCAAACTCCATTATCATTCTCATTTGGAGAGAGAATTTGATATAGGCTATTTTTGGTTTCTATATTTTTTATAGAAATTTGATCATATCTAGGAGTTACATCTCTTTTATTTGGAATTACCCAAATTTGCAGAAATTTAACAATTTTATTTTTGTTTTTATTATGCTCGCTGTGCGAGACTCCTGTGCCAGCGCTCATTACCTGCACATCACCAGATTTAATGATAGTAGAATTCCCCATATCGTCCATATGTTGAAGATCACCTTCTAGAGGTATGGAAATTATTTCCATATTACTGTGAGGATGAGTTCCAAATCCACGACCTGAAGCAACCATGTCGTCATTTAATACTCGTAGTACCCCAAAATTCATACGTTCGGGGTTATGATAGTTCGCAAAACTAAAGCTATGATATGAGTTTAACCATCCATGATCAGCATGTCCTCTAGTGTCTGATTTATGTAAAATTGTTTTCATTTTTAATTTTTTTGATATATAAAATTAGTCGTTTTTTTGTTCCTAGCTTTACAAGTAATGTATGGGTGAAAATTGGTCATGATAGTTTTTAAAAGTAGGGTTTATCGCAGTTGGAATGTTTATTATTACAATGAGTGCCTAACATAATATATCTAGCCAATAAACGTTTTCCACAAAAATTCCCTTTTAAAATGAAATCTGTAGCTTTTTTATATTTATTATTTTCAATTTCAACGATATATGCTCAAAAAAGTACTGATGCTGTTAAACATTTAGGTGCTGGTATTGTTATTGGCGGAGTTGGAGGATATGCTGCGTATAAGATTTCGAACGGTCAACGAGGATGGACTTGGGCTGGTGCTGTGGGAAGTAGCTTAGCTGCCGGATTGGCAAAAGAGGCTATTTATGATAAACCAAAGGGTGCTGAATGGGAAACAAGAGATGTAGTTTTCACTACACTAGGTGGTATGGTTTCAGCTTTAGTTTTAGAAGTATTTACGGGAAATGATGGTGGTAGAAGAGGAAGAAGTGGTAGTGGCAAAAAATGTGGTTGTTTGGTAGCGGAATTAGAGTTTAATCAAGAATTAGATTTGCCGATATTTGTAGAAAAAGGAACGGGAGATATTACCTCAGAATTACAGGCTGCCTATATTTTAAGATAAGCTCATAAAAGTCCCTTTGCCTTTATTTCTAAATATTTATTTATAGTATTGATAGTCAAATCTCCTGGTTTTGTAAGCATGGTCTGTATACCATACTTTCGTAGTTCATGTACTACCAATTGTTTTTCATAGATGAATTTCTCTGCAATGGTTTGTTCAAAAATTTCTAAAGTGTTATTTGATTTTTACTGGGTATAAGAAATGAGTTCTGTGTTCCCTTTTAGTGAATGTAATAGGCGATGCTATCGGCTATATTTATGAAGACGGCTGGACACAAAGAGGATTAATGGCTTTAATTTTCTTACCGGCAATGTTCTATAGCTTATTAATGCATATTATTTTTAATGGCAGAACGGTTGGTAAAATGTTGCTTAAAATGAGGGTGGTAAAGTTAGATGGCTCACCAGTACATTGGAGTAATTATTTAGTTCGTTGGATGCTGCGCTTGGTTGATATTTGGCTTTTTGTAGGCTCAATTGGTATTTTAACCATTCTATTTTCAGAAAAGAGACAGCGTTTAGGTGATGCCGCTGCGGGTACTGTGGTCATTAGTACAAAGAACAAAACAACCGTGTCGCATACTATATTGGAAGAAGTGGAAGATGCATATGTACCTCAATTTACCAACGTTACGATATTGACCGATAAGGATATTCGTTTGATCAAAGAAACTTTTAACATAGCCAAAAAAAGCAGTAATTTTAAGACATTAAAGGCGTTAAGAGAAAAGGTTGATAGTATCTTGCAAACAAATTCTGAATTATTCGACATGGAGTATTTAGAAACTGTTCTTAAAGACTATAATTACTTCACCCAAAAGTTATAAGTGATGTTTTATTTTATCATTGATATATTAGGAACAATTGCATTTGCCATATCTGGTGTTCTAGTAGCTATGGATAAAAAGTTAGACGTCTTTGGTGTGTTGATAATTGCTTTTGTTACTGCTGTTGGTGGCGGTACTTTGAGCGATTTGTTAATAGGTATTAGACCTGTGGGATGGTTAAATACACCAATGCACCTACTTATAATAATCATTACCGTTTTACTGGCAATATTATTTGTAAAACAATTAAAGCATGTCAGAAAATCGCTATTTCTATTCGATACCATTGGTATTGGTCTTTATACCATGATGGGTGTTGAAAAAGGGTTGGCTGCTGAGTTATCACCAGTCATGTGCATAGCCTTAGGTACCATTACAGCTTGTTTTGGTGGAGTAATACGAGATATATTATGTAATGAAATACCAGTAATTTTTAGAAAGGAAATTTATGCTACAGTTTGTATTTTAGGCGGATTAGTTTATTTTCTTTTAATTCAATTTCCTATGGACAATACCATATCCTATTCTATGGCAATCCTAACCATAATTATTACTAGGGTCTTGGTTGTTCGGTTTAAGATTTCATTACCGAATATATATCGCAATAGCAATAAATATTGAGATAACCGCTCATCTTATAAAAGACTGTTTTACCAACATCTACTACTCAACGACTTCTGCTTTTTCAATATAAATATTCTGCATGGGCCAATCTCCTTCACCAACCGGCTGATTATTTATTTTGTCAACAATGTCCATTCCTTCAATGACCCTGCCGAATGGTGTGTACTCATCGTCTAGGTGATAAGAACCTGGATCTGTAACCACTATAAAAAACTCAAAGGGTGATGCTAGCATATGCGGGTTATCCATTTCACTACTTGGCATAGAAATAGTTCCTCGGTCGTGTTTATGTCCTTTTCTGGTATCGGGTGGTAGTAGGTATCTGCCGATATCAGCTCTTTTCTTTCCGGTTTTTCGATCATCTGAATTTCCTCCTTGAATAATGAAATCCTTAACGACCCTATGGAATTGGGTATAATTAAAATATCCTTTTCGGGTTAGGTAAATGAAATTTGCACGGTGATATGGTACATTGTCATATAATTCTACGGTAAAGCTTCCTAAATTTGTAGTGATTTTTACTTTATTGGAGTTCAAGGTTTTTTCATAGTTGAAAAAGAAGTCTATGGCATTGTCCTCAGTAAGCTGGAATTTTTCTTCATTTTCTTGTTCTGATAGGGAAACTGTTTCAAGTTGGGTCGAATCTATAGTTGCCGTTGGTACAAATGTTACACTTTCAGATTTCTTAGAAGTATCTTTGCATCCTAAGGTAATAATTACGATACTAAAAAAATATAAATAGAATTTTGGTGAATTCATGGACTTTAATTTTTTTGAACAACGGATATCAAAAATAAAACATCTACCGCTTCCGGGGGAGGCTTCACAGTATAAAATGGCACCTGAAGGCCGATTCGAAGAATTTAAAGAAATAAATCTAAAAATTCGAAACCCGAGAAAGGCGGCTGTTATGGCATTGTTTTATCCAACAATTAGCCAAAATACCAATTTATTGCTAATTCTTCGTAAGACCTATAAAGGAGTTCACTCTAATCAAGTAGGATTTCCTGGTGGTAAAGCTGAAAAATATGACGACGGACTTTTATCTACCGCGTTGCGAGAAACGCATGAAGAAGTAGGGGTAAAGCCAACTGATGTAATGGTGATTAAAGAGATGTCAGAAATATTTATACCTCCAAGTAACTTTATTGTACAACCATTTATCGGTTTGTATAAAAATCCAAAACCATTTGTTAAGCAGGATCATGAAGTTGAATTGATTTTAGAGGTGCCTTTATTAGATTTTTTAGACGAAAATAAAATCGTATCAAAAAAAATAACTACTTCACATGCAGTCGATATTGAAGTACCTGCCTTTGAATTAAACGGTTATATCGTTTGGGGAGCCACCGCTATGATGTTAAACGAGATTAAAGAGTTATTAAAGCAGGTGTTGTAAGGCATATTTATTTATTTTAGCATTCTATGGGAATATTTAAGACAAACCCTTTTGGGCATAATTTATTTATCAAAAAATGGCTTATTCGTATTCTAGCATTGCTATCGCATCAACGTTATAAACGTTTTAACACTTTAGAGATAGAGGGGTCAGAAGTTATTCGAAATTTACCAGATAGAAATGTACTATTTGTTAGTAATCACCAAACATATTTTGCTGATGTGGTAGCAATGTTTCACGTATTCAATGCAAGTTTAAGTGGTCGTGAAGATTCAATAAAAAATTTGGGATATATATGGCAGCCTAAATTGAACATGTATTATGTTGCTGCAGCCGAAACGATGAAGAAAAGTCTTTTGACCAAGATTATGGCCTATGCAGGGTCAGTAAGCGTCGAGAGAACTTGGCGAGCAGAAGGGCAAGATGTGAAAAGGCAAGTGAAAATGAGTGATATTTCGAGTATTGGAAAAGCATTGACCGATGGGTGGGTAATTACTTTTCCTCAAGGTACAACAACACCATGGAAACCATTACGAAAAGGTACTGCCCATATTATTAAAAAATATAAACCTGTAGTTGTACCAGTAGTAATTGATGGTTTTCGTCGTTCATTTGATAAGAAAGGACTTCGTATTAAGAAAAAGGGAATTTTACAATCCATGGTTATCAAAGAACCTTTGGAAATTGATTATGAAAATGAATCTTTTGAGGCTATCATAGAAAAACTAGAGTACGCTATTGAGCAGCACCCTTCTTTTTTAAAGGTGATTTCTAAGAAAGACTTATTAGCGTACGAAGAGGAGAATAAGAAGCGTAAATGGAAACAATCTTAAAATTCCAATTGTCTTAACTCACTATAATTCTTCTTTAATTTTCTTAGCAATAGACCATATAATAGAAAATAAATACCTCCCATAAACAAGGTTAGTATTATTCCAAAAATACCTATTGATAGCATTACTGTTATTTTTAATTTTTCTTGGGATACGTTTTTGAGACCATCTTTTAATTCAGGAAAAGCTTGGGTGATATTGTCATTCAAATAAACACCTATAACCATTATGATTACAGTAACCATAATCATCGATAATGAGAAAATAACATAGTGCTTAACTGTTCTTCGTGTTTTAATAATTTTCCTCATTAAATTCTTAGAATTATCAAGTACTGAAATTTCTTTAAATCTTTGATAAAACTGAAAAATAAAGTAAAATGCAACGGTATACGTTAATATAGAAAGAACAAAGAGATATTTGGAAACTCCAATCTTTTTGTACACCTCCATGCCCTCCTGCATTGATGGTAAAAGGTATAACAAATGAGGTAGTGTAAATTCTAAGATACTTATGATAAGTATCCATTTTACGATAGAGGAAGATTTTTCCCATATCATTTTATGTATATCCTCATAGCTTAATTTAGGAATATCAAACTCCTTTTTTTGCCAGTCTTTCTTTAATAATTCCAGTTCATCCGTCATACCCTTATGGATTCAAAATGGTTTTTAATTTTGTTTTTATACGGTTCATTTTAACGCGTGCATTTACTTCTGTTATACCTAATGTTTCTGAGATTTCGGTATAATTTTTATCCTCGAGATATAAAAAGACCAAGGCTTTGTCAATATCACCTAATTGTTTAACTGCTTTATACATCAATTTTAATTGTATTTCTTCTGTTTCATCATACTCATCTGCTTTTACCTTAAAAATTATGGATTCATAATCAGCGGTATCAATTCTTCTTTTGTGCTTTCGATACAGGGTAATTGCTGTATTTAAAGCTACACGATACATCCAAGTGCTAAATTTTGCATCACCTCTAAATTTGGGATATGCTTTCCATAATTGTATGGTAATTTCTTGAAACAAATCGTTGTGAGAGTCGCGGTCATTTGTATACAGCGTACACACTTTATGAACAATGTTTTGGTTGTCCTGTAGCTCGGTCACAAATTTGTGTTCAAGTTCTTTGTTCACTTTTGGTTGGTTGATCTTATTTGGTTAGTCATATAAAAGGATTATTTGTTACAATACATCTTAAAATAAATAAAAAAGTGCTCAAGGAAACCTTGGCACTTTTTCTTAACTATACTATGGGAAATCTAATTTCTATAATCCAATGCAGGTGCTCTATTACCTAAGAGAGGTATATATTTAAAATCAGCACCTCTTTGCTCTAGAAATTCAGCTTTTGCCATTTCAATCAATTTTTTGTCCTTGAAGAGGTCAATTGCAGTTTTGGTCAACGTTTTTGCTGCCACCATCATACCTTTTCTACCAATCGATGTTCCACCGGCAGCAACTGCTTGCCAGCTATGTGCAGGGGTGCCAGGTACCCATGTTGCAGTTCCAAATCCAACTGTAGGTACAGTAAAACTAACGTCGCCAACATCGGTAGAGCCATAAGCTCTAGCTTCCGTTTTATAAGGTTGAACATTTTTTGCAGTATCTAAATCTGCATGATCCATTCCTAATGACATAGCAATTTTATCAGCAAAGACATTTTCTTCAGCAGTGTATACAATACCGCCTACTTCAGAAAGATTCTGGTGCATCAATTTCTGTAAAGTAAGGTTTGGTAATAGTTCATGCGTGCCACCAATCATTTCATAATCCATTGTCGTGCCAGTACCTAAAGCAGCACCTTCAGCAGCTTTTACCATCCGGTCGAAAATATCAATTACAACATCGCGTTTATTATGGCGAGCATAATAGTATACTTCAGCAAAATCAGGAACCACATTTGGGGCTTTACCGCCATCTGTGATCACATAATGTATTCGTGCTTCTTGAGGAATATGCTCACGCATCATATTTACCATTATATCCATAGCTTCAACGCCATCTAGGGCAGAACGACCTTTTTCAGGAGAACCCGCCGCGTGGGCCGAGATACCATGAAATCTGAATTTCGCGGATTTATTCGCCAATGCTGCACCAGCATTTGCTTCGTTTTCGTCTCCAGGGTGCCAGTGAAGTGCAATATCCACATCATTGAAAAGACCTTCGCGAACCATATATACTTTACCTGAACCACCTTCCTCGGCAGGTGTTCCATAAAATCGAATTGTTCCTTGCATTTTGTTTGCCACCAACCATTCTTTAGTTGAAATGGCTGCAGCTGTTGAGGCAGTGCCGAACAGGTGATGTCCGCAAGCATGACCAGCCGCTTTACCTGCTGATTCTTTATCAGCTATAGCTTTTTGAGATAGGCCTGGTAGCGCATCAAATTCACCCAGAATGGCAATGACAGGTGTTCCACTGCCGTATTCAGCTATAAATGCGGTCGGTATTCCTGCAACTCCTTTTTTAATAGTAAAGCCTGCATCTTGTAATGTTTTTTGTAATAGTCCAGAACTCTGCTCTTCTTGGTAGCCCATTTCCGCGAATTCCCAAATATTCTGGGCTATATTTCCATAATCTTCACTTTTTTCCTCTAGATTTTTAAGAATTTCTTTTTCACTCTTTTGAGCTTGCATTGAAAAAAAGGAAGTACTTAGTATTGCCAATAAAAATAAGGTTTTATGCATTTTTGGAGTTGTTTGTAGTTAGACCTTAAATATACTAAAAACAGAATATTATTTTAAAGAAGAAAGGCATTTGTTTAATTTTACGCTTAAGTAATAAATTATGAACATACCACTTTCAAGCTATCCTAGAATTGTAATTATAGGTGGTGGTTTTGGCGGAGTTACTTTAGCCAAAAAACTAAGTAAAAAAGAAGTACAGGTAGTTCTTTTAGATAAGAATAATTACCATACTTTTCAACCCTTATTATACCAAGTTTCAACAGGTGGTCTCGAACCAGATTCCATTGCCTACCCTTTAAGAAAGGTTTTAATTGGATATGATAATTTTTATTTTCGTTTAGCTGAGGTAGATAATGTTGATCCGCTTAAAAAGAAAATTAATACCAATATAGGCGAACTTTCATATGATTATTTGGTTGTAGCTACTGGCTCTGAAACCAATTTTTTTGGGAATGAAGAGATTGAAAAGAATGCCATGTCGATGAAATCTATACCCCAGTCGCTTAATCTTAGAAGTTTAATTCTTGAAAATTTTGAGCAAGCACTTTTAACAGATGACTATCATGAGCGAGATGCATTAATGAATTTTGTTATCGTAGGTGGTGGGCCAACAGGGGTAGAGCTATCTGGGGCATTGGCAGAAATAAAGAAGGGTATTCTCCCTAAAGATTATCCAGATTTAGATACCAGAAGGGCGCAAATTAATATAGTGCAAGGGGGCGATTGTCTTTTACCTGGTTTTAGTGTTCAGGCTTCAAAAAAGGCTGAAGAATTTTTAGAGGAATTGGGAGTTCAAGTTTGGAAAGGGGTTCGGGTTACTGGTTACAATGGTAAAACAGTTACGACCAAGACCGATTTGGTTTTCGAAACTGCAACTGTGGTATGGGCTGCAGGTGTAAGAGCCGTGGGAATTAAAGGATTGGATGCAGAAGATTTATTAGCAGGCGGCAACAGAATCAATGTTAATGAATTTAATCAAGTTAAAGGTCATCCAGATATTTTTGCCATAGGTGATATTGCTTGTATGGTAACTGAAGATAATCCTAGTGGTCATCCTATGGTGGCACAACCTGCAATTCAGCAAGGTAGATTATTAGCAGAGAACTTAGAGCGGTTGCTGGCACGTAAATCGATGAAACCTTTTGAGTATATTGACAAAGGTAGTATGGCGACAATTGGTCGAAATAAAGCCGTTTGTGATATAAAAGGGTATAGATTTCAAGGTGTTTTTGCATGGTTTGTATGGATGTTCGTTCACTTGTTCTTTCTAATTGGATTTAGGAATAAAATGGTCGTATTCATCAATTGGGTGTATAACTATATTCGGTTTGATCGTGAAGCTCGTTTGATTATAAGACCTTTTAAAAGAGACTACAGTCAATTTAAAGATTAAGTCAATTGATATCTTTTATATTTATTCAGAATATTAGGTTTTAATGTCTAAAAGTCTGTCGGTTAAAGTTTTGCTAAGTATTTCTTTTGGTGTTATTATTAAAATACCTTTTACAGGAAATCAACTTCCATTGAAAAACCTGTAATATGAAAGTATTGGTATTTAGCTATCTGTTTTTTGTTTGTAATTATAGCTATTGGGCAGACTATCGAAGAACTACCATAAGCAAATAGCCATACATCAGTAACAGGCTTATCAATTTCTGGACATGCTTATCATCCCATTTCAGCAATTGGTAATGTGCATAAGTCGTTTATTGTGCAATATGGAATATCTAAATCTACACAAATTGAACTTCAAGGGTTTTATGATACATATTTGTTAACTGAAAGGTTTAGGTCAAGTTTTATAGGTAAGGCGTATTTAAATGAAAAAGTATACTTACTCTCTTGTTTAGAAGTGGAAGTGGTTACCGAATATGCAGGTAAAGTAGAAGTTCCATATCGACTTGGTTTTGTGGCAGGTGCAGTTTATGATATTAGTGATGATTTTATGATTGAAGTGAAAAGTAATGTTCGGCTCAACAATTCCAACATTGGCGCTTTTGGAGAAGCTTTGGTAAAAATGCCATCAGTTTATGATAAAGGCAGTAAGTGGAAGCTTTAATCGCTTTTTCGGGGGTGATAGGTATTCATAACCTCGGCTAAATGTGAGCGATCCACATGCATATAAATTTCTGTAGTGGTAATACTTTCGTGACCAAGCATTTGCTGAATGGCACGTAAATCGGCTCCATTTTCAAGTAAATGAGTAGCAAAGGAATGTCTGAATGTATGCGGACTTATATTTTTATGTAACCCAATAGTAACCGCTAAGTTTTTTACAATGGTGAAGATCATTGCTCGTGTAAGTTGTTTTCCTCGTCGGTTAAGAAAAAGTATATCTTGAAATCCTTCTTGAATATTTAAATGAACCCTAATTTCATTTCTATAGATATTAATATACTTTTTGTTCACAGTACTAATGGGAACAAAACGTTGTTTATCACCTTTACCGGTAACTTTAATAAAATCTTCCTCAAAAAATAGATCCGATATTTTTAAGTCAATAAGTTCAGAAACCCGTAAACCACAACCATACAAAGTTTCAAGCATCGCACGATTACGTTCCCCTTCATTAGTAGCTAAAT
>TARA_R110002060_G_scaffold78202_1_pt1 | contig 11287 bp, 13 predicted proteins | sample TARA_R110002060 | Tara Oceans TARA_R110002060 (sample SAMEA4397091) | marine metagenome | biome: Polar Biome; feature: [MES] marine water layer (ENVO:01000295) within the mesopelagic zone...; material: water (ENVO:00002006), including particulate matter (ENVO:01000060) such as...... | reverse complement strand
GACATGCAAGGTGTCACTGGTTCGAGTCCAGTAGCGAGCACCATATTCCGAGTTAGTAGTTACTAACTCGAAGCCATTGTGTACACACCTCTGTACACAACGGCTTTTTTTATGACCTCTAGAATGTTTACTTATTTTGATTGGCTTGTATAAATAACGTATTTGGCAGTCATAGATACCGACTTAGCTATCGACAATAAAATTAAACAGATGCTAAAACTAAACAGAACAGATACTGTTAAAATTGGATTAAATACCCATTCAAGATTCACTGAAGTTGAATATGATGAGGGGACATAAGATAATTGTCCTCCTACAAGCGCAACAATATGTAATAGCCAAATAAATACACTTAACACACCAATCATGTCTTTATTTTCTTTCATTGATTCAAGATCAACCCTAGCTTGTGCCATGTTTTTAGCCTTTTGGCTCACCTCTGGATTATTTCCACTCACTTCAGTTTTATCATTACTTACTTCAGATGATATATTCACACTTTCCTCGACTCTAACTTGAGGAGAAGACTCCATAGCCTTATCCAAAATTGCTAAAACCTCGTCATGACCTAAATTTTTGGCTCTACTTCTAGCTGTCATACCACTATCATCAGTAATATGAGGATTAGCCCCTAAGTTAAGTAAATTATTTACTTCATTTAAATCGCCACTTGCAGCAGCTTCCATTAATAGAGTATTTCCATTTTTATTTAATGCGTTAATTGATTCCATTTATTTAAATTCCTTTATAGGTATGAATGCACTTAGAGACTAATAAATATAAAGTTAAACTTCAATAACTTACTAAATAATAAATAAAAAAGTCAGTACAAAATGTTAGTTAACTTTTAACTATCACATCATCCTTATACATTTCAGCTAACTCTGCCGAGCCAAATATTTTCTCTATCTTTTGTTCAATTAAATATTTGTGTTCTTGGGGTAAGTCATCAGCTTTAATCAACTGCAACCATGTACGGACTAGCACTTTAGGTGGGTAGTTTGAGTTCATAAGTAACATCCTTGTTGCTCTATCATTATTATGAGTATAGACAAAAAAAAGCCCTTATTGGTGGTCAGCAATAAGAGCTACAAGGAAAACGTATAAAGAAGAACAAAACTCTGACTAAACATAGCATAAATATGCAAAAAACACACAATTAAATGCATAAAACTATCATTAAGTGAATATATATGCATAATTACCTTTATCTAGTGAATTATTATTCATTAACTAAATTAAAGGTAATAAAAATGAAGAATTTATTAAAACTACGTCAAAACAAAGCCGAATTAATTGCTCAATCAAAAAATATCCTATCTAAAGCTGAAACTGAAAAGCGCTCAATCAATGAAGCGGAAAACGCACAGTTATCAGAATTACGTTCACAATTAACCGCAATTGGTACTCATATTGAACATGCACAATTAGTAGCTGATGAAGAACGCTCGTTAATTGGTGAAGTAACTGAAAAGCGAGCAACTGATAAACCTAGTAATGCTGAATTACGTGCATTTGTCCAAACAGGTGATATTCGCTCTTTATCTGTCGGTGTTAATGCTGATGGTGGCTTTGCAGTGATACCGACGCTTGATAGAAACATCGAAGTATTATTACGTGAAGAATCAGTTTTTCGTAAAAATGCCATGGTTAAGCCCTGCTCTAGTAAATCATATAAAAAGCTTGTTTCTGTTGGTGGTACTGCTACTGATTGGGCTGCTGAAAGTGATACTCGTAACGAAACAGCTACCAGCAAGCTTGAAGAAGTTGAAATTCCAGTAAACTCTTTATACGCCTATCCTAAGACTACACAAGAGTTGCTCGATTGGTCAGATTTTGATGTGTCCGGTTGGTTAGAAAGTGAAGTCTCAGCCGAAAGTAGTTTAAAAGAAGAAACTGCATTTTTTGTTGGTGATGGCGTTAAAAAAGCAAAAGGTATTTTAACTTACACCCGATCACTTGATGTTGATGGTGTACGTGCTTTTGGTCAAGTTCAAGAAATCTTAAGTACTGCCAGTGGTGTTATAGATTTTGATGATCTAATTAACCTTCAGCATAGCATTGCTGTTGCATACCGTAAAAACTGTAAGTGGTATATGTCTGATGCCATGGCGTTGGTACTACGTAAAATTAAAAATGCTGATGGTGATTACATTTGGAAAGATTCACTTGTTGAAGGTCAGCCAGATACTCTATTAGGTAAGCCAGTAGAGATTAGCGATCACATGGGGCAAGAAGTTATGTTTGCCGATTTGTCTAAAGCTTATTACATCATTGATGGCACAACAGGTACGCGATTAATCAAAGACAATTTAACACAGCCAGGCTATGTAAAAGTCCATGCCTCTCGATATGTAGGCGGTGGCTTAGTGAATGATCGTGCTGTAAAAATCCTTAAGAAAGCAGCTTAGGGGTTAGTCATGGAAATTAGAGCAACCAATATCAAAGCCGATAACATGAAACTTGTCGGCATGGTTGCTTTTAATTCTGTCAGTCATGATCTCGGTGGTTTTGTTGAAGTAATCAAACCATTAGCTTTTAGTGATAGCTTGTCTAGTGCTGAACCTATTAAAGCGATTGTTGAACACAATCACGATTTACTTTTAGGCAAAACCACCAGTGGCACACTCGAATTAAAAGAAACTGCAGCAGGGTTAGAAGTAACTATTCATTTATCTGAAAGCATTCAGGCCCATAAAGATATTTACGAACAAGTAAAACGTGGCGATCTTGATTCTTTGTCATTTGGTTTTAATGCCTCAGAAGAAAATTGGGATCATGATGTATCACCACCAACTCGGTTTATTTTAAAAGCTCGACTTTATGAAGTCACTGTTTGTGCTGTTGGTGCATACCCTGCCAATAAAATTGATGCTCGTACTTTAGATATTGCTATGACCAACATCAAAACAATTCAACATTTACGCACTGAAATCGAATTAATGGAGCTGTTTTAATGTGGCCATTTAAAAAGAAAGAAGAACGAAACAAAACACTCGATCAACTCTTAGCTACAGGAACACTGACAAGTAGCGGACAACATGTAAACGCAGAAAATGCTCAGTCACTGCCAGCCGTTTTATGTGCTGTTTCAACTATAAGTGAAGCAATAGCCAGTTTACCTATCCATGTTTACCAACGTGATCAAAATGGTGACAAACAACGCGATATAAATCACCATGCCGAGCTTTTATTAAATACTTGCCCTAACGTGTACCAAACAGCTTATGACTTTAAAATAGCATTGTTACGTGCTGTTTTATTACGTGGGAATGGCTTTGCTCAGATTGAATATAATCGTTCGGGTATACCAACCGCTTTGCATTGGTTGCACCCTGATAGTGTCATCGTGAAAAAGTTAGCTAATAACCGTTTAGGTTATCAAGTAACATTCGATGCCGGTAAAATTACAACATTTCATCAAGAAGAAATCATTCATATCAAGTATATGTCTGATGATGGCATTATGGGGAAAAGCCCCATTCAAATAGCGCGTGAAACTATCGGTTTAGGGATAGCTCAACAGCTGCATGGTGCTAGACTTTTCGAGAAAGGTGCAATGCCATCAGGTGTACTTGAAACAGAAGCTGCCTTTAAAGATCCAAAAGCTGCCGATCGCATTCGCCAAGAGTTCAAAGAAAAATATCAAGGCGTAGATAAAAGCGGTGAAGTAGTATTTCTTGAACAAGGCCTAAAATACAAGCCATTAAGCATTACTAACAGTGATGCACAATGGTTAGAGTCTAGAGCTTTTACTATTGCTGATATTGCTCGAATGTTTAAGTTAAGTCCCCTACTACTTCAAGACCTATCACATGGTACGTACAGTAATTTTAGTGAAGCTCAACGCTCGTTTCTTAGTCAGACTTTACGGCCTTGGCTTACAAACTTGCAGCAAGCATTTAGCAGCAGACTTGTAGCAATAAACACCCAAGGTATTACCTTTATTGAATTTGAAACTAAGGACTTGTTAAGGGCTAGTACAGAGGAAAGGTTTGCAGCTTATGATGTGGCAATTCGAAACGGTATTATGTCGCCTAATGACGCTAGGAAAGCTGAGAATATGCCTGTTCGTATTGGTGGTGATGAATATTCGCAGGCTTGGTTGAATCAGGTGTCTAAATCTTCTAATAATTGATCTTAGAATTGGAAAATCACATTATATTACTGTCAAAGAGTGCCACATTCGATACATTAGCTTTTAAAAACATTAACACTTTGGATTAGGTTTTTTATCGATAGCGCCGCAATAAAGGGGTAATTATAGTTTGCTAAAATGTGTAGCGAAGCGATACTAGCCAACTTTACGTGTCACGCTTGATTGCCTTACTAGCTGCTTATCTCCCTAATTACAAGAGGTACGGCAACCCAACCCTTAAATGAAGTTTTAGCAGGAATAACGCGAACTAACGCTTTAACTTTAAAATTAATTACATTAACAACTACTTCTGTAAACTTTAATAGGTCAGAAAGGTTGGATGTAAAATAATCATCGTTAGCTAACAGCGCCAAATCATTTTCAAATTCATCTTGAACAGAGAAGTAAGTTTCTTCTGCTTCTCCCTTTTTAGTTTCTAAAGTAGTAGTTTGGACAGTCATGACTCCAGAAACCCAGTAATAACTTGAGCATTCCCTATCAGAAGTCAATTTTTGTTTTAGTAAGTCAAAATTTTCCAGGTCGCCTTTAAGCTTTTCCAGCATTTTCGTTGTAGAAACTTTATATGCTTTAGTTTCGGTTGAGCTCACGCCAGCACTAAACATTGGAACCTTTGCTCCGGCATTCATTGCCTGAGCTTTAGTTATAAATACTTCAGGCGATTCGTCGAACTTACTTTCGTAAAGTGATGATATAAAATCTTTATCTAAATACACTAGATCACGAAATGACATGCTATGCCTCCAATGACAGCTTCAAAGCGCACCTAAGGTGCTGTAAATAGTTTCTAAAATCGAAACCAAACTTTTATAAACCCCTCTGCAAATGCTTACCATGCATCGACTAAATTACTGCTTATTAGGTTTATTTTTGTTTCATTACCTAAATCATCCATTATAGGCAGAGTTTTAGTATTATTTTTTAAAATATCTTTACACCACTGAAAGCATATATCTGCGAAATCTTCATAAGCAGGAGTTGAATAGATTTGATATATTAAGCGTTCAGTAAGACTTTCATTGGCACAAAAATAAAAGTCGCCAACATCGTTTAGGGAATATGGATCAGTTGACATAGCATGCTTATTTTTTTGAAACATTTTTTTGGGTATAATTTGGTTATGTTTTTTACACACCGCTGTTTCACTATACTCAGGGGCCGTAAAGTCAATGAAACTATTTTCAGTTTCAACCCAACAATGAAATCCATTTGGACTGCTATAAAATTTGTCACCATCTTTTTCTGCAAAAGATAGGATGAATTTGTTGTCATTTAATAAAATAAAGGCAGCTCCCATCACAGGGCGAGCCTCAATATTGAAAATACTTTTAATAAGGTAAGCCGCATTTACGTTATAAAATTGACAAGAGCTACCAGCACCATGTGAAAATTTAGAGCCAAGACTGGACACAACTCTATATATGATCTCATATTGCTCTAAAGATAAATCAAATTTCATTGTCAACTTGATACTCCATTCCTAAGCTAAGCGGAAAATAATGGTGGTTTTTTTAATCACGCATAAATGATTCTTTAGAATGAGCGTCTGACGATGCTTGACCTTCACAACTATCACAGTACTTACCATCATTTTGATAATATTCAACAAGATCTTCATCATTTAAAGTAGCTGGACACTCACGTGGAGCCTCTTCAAACTCATGATTATAACCAGAACATTGAACATCTTCGATTAGCGGTCTAATACAATTATCAAAATGATATTTTTGAGGTTCGGTTAAACTATCGTAACCGTTGTTTGCAGCAAATAAGGCTATGCCTGTTACGGTGCTTGCACTTACATTATTATCTCTTGCGGATTGTTCTAATATTTCAGGATTATTCGTATTGATTTCTTTTAGTGCATCTAAGTTCATTTTAAACTCCTTGTAAAGGTTGATGGTATATCAGGCTGACTTGTCCACTAACAGCTTAGTCGTGGTGATTTCTCAGTAATGTCCGTTCCATAATCTTTATTTAATTGACATTAATATCACACAATTTAATAGCTGTAAGAAACATAAATATAAAATATTGGTCAGAACTTGGATATTACAGAGAAGTCTCTGTAATATCCAATAGAATATTCTTCGATATTATCTATATTATCAATTGGTTAAAATAAAAACAGAGTATTATTAAGACTTCTCAGTGATATGACTCGAAAAATCATAAGAAAATATATGAAAATTTTTATAAGTTGATTTACTTAGCGCACAATAAAGAATTAGCAATGGGGCTTGTATTAATCACGATTCATAGATCGGTATCGACCCCAGTCTTCCTTTAATTTGAGTGGATTTTGCTAATTATTGCTCCCCCATAAATAAAAGTAAGCCTAAATATACTCATATAAACAATCATTTTGTTATGAACCATATTGAACCACAAGTGAACCATATCATCTGGTTCAATATAAGCCCCGTTCTATATAGGATATATATATAATGAACCAGATATACGTATATATACCCTGTGTTATTTTTATATATATAATTATTGATATTTTTATATATGCACAGGGGTTGCATGGATATCTGGTTCAAACATAGTCAAGCCCATATAGGACGTAGCTTAAACTGAACCACACCATGAGGTTTAACTCTGGTTCAATCCTATAAATCTGGTTCACTTTTAGATGCTATATTTAACTTTAGCGTTTCTTATGTCCTTAACTTGATGAATTTCATTTTTAATTAATAGAACGTCAACAGTATGCTTCACTGCTTCAGTCTTATTTGAGCTCATATTTTTAAATGGACAAACCTTTATTCGGCTTTGAGTGATTTCACGCATGTTTAACGGTCGGTTTTTACTTTGGAATAGTTGAAGTACAGATTCTTCTTGTGCTGTTAAACCTATGATATTCATATCATGTAGCAACTTATAAATACGCTCAATACAAACATAAAATATCTTTAAAGCTAGGCTCACCCAGTGAAATGAAATTGTTTCAGGTATTTTCCCATCACTAGAATCAAGCGCATGAAAAGAGCCATGAAGTGTTGCTGATAACTTCATTACGTGAATGTCTAACTTCCCAATAAAACCTCTCATGATGCTATGTGAGTACTTTGCACCATCAGCTATTAATGGTTCCATAGAGTCTCGGAATTTTCTAACCTCCAGCCAGCTACGATCATTTAGCTTCAATATAGTAAGCTCCTTTAACGATGGAGCTTTAGTTGGAAGTTGGTCTATTTGACGTACAATTCTGGCTATGGCTTCTTCATAAAGATAAACATCTTCTTCTAGTGTTATAGTTTCATGAGAAGTAAAGTTTCGATCACCCAACATATTAGGTTCAACATATAAGATAAATCGTTCTGCAATCCCTGTTGATTGTGTCTGGCTCAAAATCGTATTGATCGATCCATCTTGAGCAATACAAAGAAAATTACCATGTACCATACCGCTATACCCAGAGCGAGTTATCCTGTCTGAACTGTGCCACTCGCCATTAAAGGCTTTCAATAATAGATCATTGTCATTGCTGCGATCATTGCCCCGAGTTAAGCCCAAAAAAGTATTTAATAGCCCTTGTTCTGCTGATGCTAGAGAAAAGTAGCCTGCGTTTGAATTACAGTGTCTTTGCTCTAAGGCTTCTGGTGTAATATTCCCACTCAACACTTTAATTATTGGGAGCAAGTCGTTTTCAGATGGCTTTGATTCACTTGCTTCTTTGTTATGTTTCAGTCGGCTTTGATTCAGGTTTGATACAGCCTCCTGAACTGGTGCGTTAAAAAAATTCAGTACCCGCGACTTTGCACTACTAGGCGGTTGCTCCCCGACAAAATACAGCCCTAAAGGCATTCTTGTGCCATCAGGATATGATGTGCAATAACTCAAACCTAAGGTGGCACTGAATGAAGTCAAGGCCACTAAAATAGCTGTTGATGGTGGAAACTGGGCATCGTGAGCTTGTTTTATCGCTAAATCGAGAAGTGGGTGTGTAATTCCATATCTCTCAATAACTTCTATTATGCTACAGGGTCTTTCCTCTAATGGCGCAGCTTCGCCTGAAAAGAACGCTTCGTCACTTAGTTGGCTAATATCTTCATTAAGATCATCATCAATAGTTGAGATATAAGACTGCTCACTTTGTTGTTCAATCACTTTGTTTTACCCCTTGCAGCATACAGTTGTCTGTATACTGCGAGTTTATTATTTTTATTAGTAACTAAACTAAGTCCCAATCGTAACTTCTCTCAGAATTCCCTAAGTGATACCGAGTAAATTTTTTTCCATTAAGCTTATGAGCCTGGGGAAGATTAAAAACCCACTCAGTAACAACGCTTGAGAGGTAATAAGCCTGTCCATTAATGAAGCTGAACAATGGTGCTCTCACCCCGAGTAAAGCACCTGTTACTCTTGAAGCCGATAAATCGTCAATACTGACAGGAATGATCTCAATAACTTGTTCTGCCGTTAATAACCGAACATTATTGATATCAATAATCTGAACAACTGAACCATTACGTAAATTAACGTCAATTTCTTTTATATCATCTTCAATAAACATTATTTAATCCCCGCGGCTATGAAATCCATATGAAAAATTGCATTGGTTATTTTGACGTAGGCGTCTTTTTCATACTCTGTTGGGAAAGGACTACAAACAATTTCTGTAAGGCCTCTGTATATTTGATTGAATTCAGCCTTAAGATCATCAACGTAAAACCGGTAGTTGATGAAAGAACCATCTGCCTTTTTGAATAAGAACCTAAAGTCTGGGGCTGCTTTGTTGTCGCGAGCGTAAACCTCCTTTTCGATATCAGATAATGGCAACAATAATCTATCAAACCAGCAATCGTCTTTTTTTAATAGTTCAACACGAGCTGCAATGTTTAAGTGTTCCTCTACGTTTTCGCTAATTTCAGTACCTACTTCCATGGTGAGCTCTGATAAGTCTTCCAAACCTCCAACGAGAATGAAAATTTGCTCTTTTATTAATTCAACATCATTCATGTTTAGTAAATTGGTCAATCTTGGTAATAAATGGCCATGAATTTCGGCATTGATACGGCATTGTTTATTAATCATCATTTTTACTCCCGATTGGTTGAATAGAGTAGCCTTCAAGCGATTCAAGCCAGTCATTTAAAACTGAAGCTTGATAACGTATTGTTCGACCAAGCTTTAAGTACTTAGGAGCAGGCAAACCAAATAGTTCCCCTGTACATCTTGATTTTCTTAAGGTGGGTGTCGCTGCTCCAATTATTAGTGAAGCTTCTTTTTCGTCTAGTAATTTACGAGTTGACGTATATAACCTTGTTTCTGTTTTCATGTTTGTAGCTCTCTTTGCGGTGGCTTATTGTTGATGTATTTCATACTGCCAGACCGAAACAAAGATCGCAAACCACTGATATACAAGACAAAATAAACACACTTATATTTAAATATGTTTAAATATGTTTAAATAGAGCAAAAATTAACCACATATAATGATTTTTTGTAAAAAATAAATACGGTTGTGTTTACCTGATATTCTTTTACTGCATGGTTAAAGTTGTTTTTAGTAGAAAAAATTATAAAGATAATTTTAAATATATTAACTTTTGGTACTATGAATGAAGGAGGTGACACAAATACATTGTGCAAAGCCGGTAAAGGCTATCCAATTTTAGCTTGTTTTTTAAACATGCCACCTACGATAAACCATATCTGAACTACTCACTATCACCTATACAAGACCTTATTTTATCAGCCCATTTTTCCATTGCTTTAAGCTTCTTTTCATTTAAGTTTGCATGATTATAAACATCACTCATATTTCCAATTGAATGATTAATCATTTGTTTCATTACAATATATTCTATGCCGATCTCGGTTAGTTTCGTTTCAAACGTATGGCGTAAAGCGTGTGGGGTGAATTTTGGAATTGGTTCACCATTTTCGCCTTTCCAATGTCCACGCTCACAATGTCTTCTAACTGCATTAGTAACAGATCGTGGTGTAATTGGTAATGAAGGGTCTTTTATACTTGGAAATAGCCACTTACTACCACCCAACTGAATGCAATAATCACGTTGATTTTCTAAGACTTCCAACAACAACGATGAAATCATTACTTCGTTTTCTCGATCACTTTTGTTATTTTCTTTAGGAATAGTCCAGACTCTATTATCAAGATTAATATGCTTCCATTCAGCCAGATATGGCTCTGAACGTCTTAATCCGGTTAGAAACATTATCTTGATTGCGTTTATTGTTGGTGTTGCCATTTCGGAGCAATCAAGTCCATTCCAAACAATCCCTATTTCCTCATCATTTAAAAACCTATCTTTCGGTTTATATTTATATCCGATTGCCCTTGCACTAAAATTTTGGAGCGGATTAACTTGTATATAGTCGCGTTCAACTGACCAGTTCAATACTTGTTTGCATAATGCTCTGCACTTTTCCGCTTGAGTCATTGAGCCTCGTTCAATTATTGAATCCAGTAAATCCCTAAAATGAGCCTTTGTCATTTTATCTAATTTTATCGAGCCAATTTCAGGGATAATATCAGCATCAATTAGTTGCTTGGCATGCTCAGTGCTTTTACGGTTTTTTACACAATATTTATTGAACCAACTATTAAAAAGGTCTGCTACCATTTCTACACCCTTAGTAGATTCTTGATGTTTTTTGGGAAAAATACCTTGTGATATTTTATTCTTATTGATGTGATGTAGTTCACGAGCTTTAGCTAAAGTTAACTGCCCTTCTAAAGTACCAAAGTCACCATAGTCAAATCGCTGCTGTTTACCATCTTTTCTATAGCGATATTGAAATGTGAGCTTGCCAGTAGCAGAGACTCGAACCGACAGTCCGTCTTTGTCGGATACTTCAAACCTTTTGCCTATGGCTTTGATTGCTTCTATCTTTTTAACTGTGAGCGCCATATAATTGGATTCCTTTTGACAATGAAAGGTGTCGCATAAAGCGAGGTATGTACACAACTGTGCACACAAAAGATTATACAAGAGCAAAAACAAGAAGCAACAACAAGAAACAAAAAGAAAAACAAGCCATTGATATGAAAGAGAATAACATCAAATCAAGCAACATACAGAAACAACTAAAAATAGCAATAACTCACCATGACATGCAAGGTGTCACTGGTTCGAGTCCAGTAGCGAGCACCAT
>TARA_R110002060_G_scaffold29905_3_pt1 | contig 11580 bp, 9 predicted proteins | sample TARA_R110002060 | Tara Oceans TARA_R110002060 (sample SAMEA4397091) | marine metagenome | biome: Polar Biome; feature: [MES] marine water layer (ENVO:01000295) within the mesopelagic zone...; material: water (ENVO:00002006), including particulate matter (ENVO:01000060) such as...... | reverse complement strand
GTTTACAGGCTGTTCAATGGCATTTGACGCAAATCGAAGAAATACATATAATCCATTAATTTTCAAGTTATTGAAATTCAATGTGTTATACACTAAAAGGAATATGTAACGCGGCTCTGCCCGTTACCCTCTTGCTATTCCTTTTCGTTCGCTACAGGCGAACAAAAATTTCATACAATCTGGCTAAAAAGCCAATTGCCATTTTAAGGAAATGAATTTCCGATATGTTATTATTTCGATGTGTACGGTTATCGGCGAAAGTCGAAAAATGGATAACCCTACTTAAAACTGCATGCTGTATATCAGCAAACTAAAGATACAATTTTTTTCTTGATATGATATTGATTAAAAGCAAAACACCCCTGAATTTTCAGAGGTGTCAATTTAATTATTTTAAGATTTAAGGATTAAAAATAAACGTATAAGAATACAAATTTCGTATCGCTTCTTCCTCGATCATCGTTTCAAAACAGGGGTGATTTTCTTTTATATATTTTCGAATACTATCACCAAATTTTCGTTCTACGTCTTTTTTAGAATTTTCTAAAAGTCGGTTTTGCGCCTCTTCGCTCAGGTCCGTAAAATTGAGATAAACCATAGCTCAGGATTTTAATATTCGCTAGGTAACATCAACGTATCATTTACAAAAAACAACCGCAGTTCATCGAGTGGAAAATCGGTTACCCTATACCTTTGCTTTTGCAAAATAGTATCATTGCCGTCGCTGTAAATTATCTCCGCTTCGTATCCTTCAAAATCCTGTTTTTCTTTATGTAGCCTTTTGAAGTCTATCGTTATAAACTCGCTTCGGTTCATCAGATTTTTTGCGATTACTGAAGTGTCTGTTATAAGCCAAAAACATTCAGCGACTTCGGATAAATATTTTAATCCGTCCGTAAAACGGGTTTTTAATAATGGTATTTGATAGAACATTTCCGTTCCGTGAAAATGTTGCAATCCTTCTTTGATTTCGTTAACTTGTGCTTTCATTGTTTTCTACTTAAAAGGTTAATAATGAGAATTGAAAAAGGGCGTTTAATTTCGGGAACGCCCTTTGCTTTTTAAATAGTACTAGTCGTTCTTGCTTCCAAGTAAAAGGATTTCGTTCGCTTCGATTTCCGTAACATAGCGTTCATTTCCTTCATCGGTGGTATAGGTCCGTGTCTTAAGTTTCCCGGTTACCCCGATCTCCTTTCCTTTGCCTACAAATTTTTCGATGATTTCCGCGGTCTTGCCCCAAGCTACGACGGTGTGCCAATTGGTGTCCGTTTGTTTTTCCCCTTTGGCATCCTTGTAATACTCATTTGTTGCCAATGAAAAACGTGCTACTTTTTTACCGCTTTCAAGGTTTGTTATGGTTGGTTCTTGTCCAACATTTCCGATTAACTGTACGTGATTTTTTAAAGTACCCATAATAAAATATTTAAGAATTAATTAAAATCTATCTGAACCATTCAGATAGTTTTTGTTTCTGTTTTTTTGAAGTGATTTACTTATTATATCTTGAGCGTTTTCCTTTTTTGTTTTTTTTGGTGCCGCTTCCTTTTTGATGTTTTTGTAAGATTTCATAAGGTTTATTTTAGATTTACTTCCCATAGCGCCCTCGCTGTTACCTTTTTTTGTTGCTGATACATTTTCAATATTTGGAATTGATAAGGACTTATAAAAAAGAGCGAGGTACGAGCCTGGTTTATGCAGTGCGTTCAACTTCCCAATGTTGGTATTTTGCTGGCATAAAAAGGGAATAACAGTGATGGTACGAAAGATGAATCTAAAGGCCTTTGTGAAGTACAAAACCATAGGAAGCGACACCAATTGAATAATGGAATTCCGATTTGGCGGACTTAATTCACTATTTTAGCTCTGGAATGAAGTGTTCCTTTCCAGCGCAGGGGAAAGGGTTAACGGAATGGAAAGCTAAAATTGGGGATTGTGTCCAAGACATTGCTAGGGAAGCTCTTTTCTCGGAATGGAGCTTTTTGCAAATTGAAGGGGAATGTGCTGAACGGTTTATGAAAACATATTAAACTACTTTCATTGGATTTAAGGCGGACTTAATTTTAAAGATTTCGATTGGAATCGAAGCGTTCCTGCCTTTTTCTAGCAGGGTTAGCGCAAGGGAAATCGGAATCTTTGAAGTTGTGTTCAAGACCTTTTAATGAAGCGTATTCACTGAAATGAAGCTTTTCCCCGGAATGAAAGGGAATGGGCTGAATGAGTTCTAATTATCCTGACGTAAAATCAAATTGGATTTTTAAAAATTCTTGTAGTTTTAGTATCCTAAAAAAGGTGAATTAACGATACTACGATAAGAGACCAAGAATGTGACACTCTAAAAAGATATCGTATTTTGGAAAATTGGTTTCATAAATCGGTCGTGGCTGTTGCAGAATTGGTATAACACAAGAGATAGACTCGAGTAGGCTGTTTTTTTACAAAGCCTTCAGGAGAACCTGTCTTAATCGCATTTCTTGGCAAAAAATGGTCAGGCAGCCTTGGAAGTCATCCATAATGGTCTTGAAAATACCAAGGGAGGGCTTCCCTCCCCCTTTCTTAAGGTACTTCTTCAAGTTGAAGGCGATTGCCGCCATGAGCATGACCTTATGTGCACCGGCCTTGCCCAGTACGCCTATTTTTCTCAGACCGTAGAACTGGGTCAAACTACCGAATACGGGCTCCACCGTACTTTGCCTCAGCTTTTTCATCCGTTCGCCCTTTTCACTGTACTGTCTGGCGTAGGCCCTCAAGTATTGTTCGTCATAAATCGTTCTGATTATCTTTTTGCATTTTGTATTCGGCACACATTGGGGTTTCATGGGGCAGGCCTTGCAATCCTTCGGTGCCGCCCAGTAGTTTTTCAGTACGCTCCCGTCCCTGTTGGTATAGAATGCCTTGAAGGGCAGGGGCCTGTTCATCGGGCATCTATATTCGTCCTTTTCCTTATTATAGGGAAAGCCTTCTATTTTAGGTTTGTACTTTCCGAAAACGGGTATCCATCCGGTAACCTTCCGTTGTTCGAGAAAATGGTAGTTGGCGCAATTGGAATAACCTGCGTCCGCCAGGAGATTCGTCATTATGAGCTCGTTTTTCCTTAAGCGGTTCTGGACCCGCAGGCCTATATCGGTCAGGTACTGACTGTCCCTGCCGTCTGCAAAGTCCGCTTGGATATGCGAGATGACCCCTTCCGCGGTATCCACTGCCATGCTGCAATGGTAGTTCAATTTTCTGGCCTTGCCCGGCTTTACCGATATACGCGCATCCGGATCATGGGGGTTATAATGCGTTTTATTGCTAAGTAACCGTGCTTTTTTGTGGGATGCACCGGCAAGGCGTACCGGACTGTCCCTCAGATTTTGGTGGTGTTTCTCCACGCGCTTCAGCTCATGCACGGGAGCGGAGACACGTGCGGGGGATACGGTTCCTGCACGTTTTTTTGTGGTTTCCCCGTTTTCTTCCGACACTTTTTTCAAGTGGCTCTCCATCGGGGTAGCCGGCATTTTCGGCACTACGCTTTCCATGGATGCGTTCGCCTTTATCGGGGCCGAATCCACCGCCTGGGTGTGGCCGGACACCATCCCGCTATCGATACATAGGGCAAATACCTTGTTGAACAAGGTCACAAAAAGGGATTCCGGGTAAAGTTGCCTCGTCCTACTTATCGTCGAATGCCATGGCAGCTCCTCGTCCAGGTCATAGCCCAGAAAGTAGAGCACGTCCATTCGCATACCGCAGTGCTCCACCAGTTTTCGGTCGGAGGTAATGTTCTCGAGGTAACCCGTAATCAACAGCTTGAAAAAGACCACGGGGTCGATCGAGGGGTTGCCGGTCCTGCCATAGAGTTCCTTCGTGTCCTTATAGAGAAAACTCAGGTCAAGGGTTTCGCGGAGCCTTCTGTAAAGATTTTCCTTTGGGATCCGGTCCGACATCTGGAAACTGAGGAAAAGTTTTTCGGTATAATTCTTTCTGCCTTGTATACCTTTAATTTACGGATTTTCGCACATTGGTAAAAGCAAAAATTGATATTTATCGGAGTTCTGCAACAGCCACGGTCGTTTTATGAGATTCCTATAGATTCAACCTATAGTTTGTATAAGCTGGAAAGAACGGACATCGTATACCACCCCCGGCGGATTAAAGTGGGCATAACAATATTTATTGCAAACCCTTTTATAGCATAGTCTGAAACATTTTTTTTAAGTTGTTCAAATTAATCTGTTTTTAGCGGTTCACTATGACCGTTTTTTGCACTTAATGTAAACATCATATAACCTTTCAATATAATGAGTCGAAATCGTATTTATTTTCTTCCAGGATGGTTTTATTTTAGGGAGCCAGATATAATAAGAGCAGAACATCACAATTAGGATTAAGCTGGTTTAAAAGATTTTGAGCTAGAATTTGTAATTTTTAGAATCCGTTTAGAATAATCAAAACTAGTTTCGCGAGGCCGCCACTTTATGTTCCCAAATAAGATAATACGTTAAATACGCTTTCAAGAACAAAGTGTTAAAATAAGCATGTAAATACACAATAAACAAAAATTAATTTTATATTTGATTATGTTATACATAATACATATATGAAAAATTTGATTGCTGCCACCTATGCTCCAATGCTCGAAAATGGTGATTTAAACCTTGATATAATCCCATCCTATGCATTGTTTTTAAAATCAAACTTAATTGAAGGCGCCTTTGTTAATGGATCAACCGGAGATTTTGTTTCTCTTTCTACAGTTGAAAGAAAAAAACTAATAACAGCTTGGGCAAAGGCTAAACCAAACAACTTTTTTCTAACCAATCATGTAGGTCATACTAATATCAACGAAGCTAAAGAACTTGCTGCACACTCCAAAGACCTTGTTGATGCTATCTGCGTACTACCTCCATATTACTTTAAACCTAAAACTATAGAAAGTCTATTACACTACTGCAGTGAAATTGCGCTATCTGCACCTAACACCCCTTTCTATTATTACCATATACCTGTTCTTACCGGTGCTGAATTTTCAATGATAGATTTCATGAAGTTAGCAGTAGAACAAATTCCAAACTTCTCTGGCATTAAGTACTCTCAGTACAACCCTACTGATTTTGGCAAATGCCTGCATTTTGACCAAGGCTCAAAAAATATTCTTTTTGGTGTTGACGAGCAATTGGTAGACAGTCTTCCGCTTGGTGCCACAGGCTGGGTAGGTAGCACTTATAATCACTTGGCGCCTTTATATTATCAAATTATTTCCAATTTTAGGAACGGGGAAATAAGGGAGGCGAAACGTCTTCAACAAAAAGCTGTGTTTTTTGTTAAAACTCTAGATAAACTTAACGGATTTAATGGGGCGGGAAAAAGCTTTATGCGTTTATTTGGTCTGGATATGGGACCTAGCAGGTACCCACATAAAACTATGAGTAACGAACAGTTGACCCTTGCGCTGCAAATGATGCAGTCCAAGGAACTTACAACCTGTTTTAACTCGTCATTTTCGGAAAAACATCTTCACTAAGCTAAGCTAATCGTTTTGACTTGATCAAAATGAAGAATCAGCATAACACAAATACCGTCCATACTCGGTTAAAGGAATATTCCTCTTAATGTGCATAATGAACACCTGACATAAGGATTCATTGTATCACATCCAATAATAGAACCGGTTAAGAAAACCAACTCTTCATATAACTCCGAGTATTTTATATTGAGTTGCAGGTCATTGTAAAGAGAACTTAAAAAGACCATTAGCAGTAATTACATCCATGATGTAGCCTGTTTATGTTAAATTCTTAAGTTTTATTTGCATTATGTATAACATAATGCAAATTTTTATATATTCGTACTATCTTTTTTACAATTACTAACTTAAACTAAACTCTATGCAATGTTTTGTAAAGCAAAAGGACGCTAGATTACATGGCTTTAAAAAGCTTCTAGCTCCTATTCACAAAAAGCCCCACTTCTTTGTAATCCTACTTACATCATTATGCCTAAGCACTACTGCACTGGCGCAAGAAACTTCAATCTCCGGCACAGTTACCGATAATCAAGGAACTCCGTTGCCTGGTACCAGTATTGTTGTAAAGGGTACTACGAATGGTACACAAACCGATTTTGATGGTAATTTTACCATTAACGCAAGTAAAGGGGACATTATAGTATTCAGTTATTTAGGGTTCAATTCCCAAGAGGTGGTTGTTTCCAATAATTCCAATTATAACATTTCCTTGGGGGAAAACCCTGGAGTCCTTGACGAGGTTGTTGTAACCGGTTACGGTAGCCAGTCCAGAGGAAAACTAACAACATCCGTATCAAAATTGGATACAGATGTTTTACAATCGGCAACAAGATCTAACGTAGCAACTGCACTCCAAGGTACTATTGCTGGTTTAAGGGTAACCAATACTACCGGACAACCAGGGGCTACCCCCCAAATTGTTTTGCGTGGTGGTACTAATTTTGATGGCACAGGTTCTCCATTGATACTGATTGATGGCGTTCCAGGCTCGTTTTTTGGGCTGAATTCCGAGGATGTGGAATCTATTGAGGTACTTAAAGACGCTGCCGCAACGGCGATTTACGGAGCAAGATCTGCAAATGGTGTTGTTTTAGTAACGACAAAAACGGGAAAATCAGGTAAATCCTCCATTAATTATAGATATAACTATAGTATAAACGAGGAACGAAATGACCAACAATATCTTACCGCGGCAGATTTTCTAAATTATAACAGACAAGGTCATGCCTATTCTGAGCAAGCACGTGGAAATCCTAATTTTATCCGTCAATTCATAAACGGGGACAATTCTTTTGGTATCGGAGGTAACACCACAAATTCACCCTTCACTACTCAGCTGTTAACCCAAGATAATAGATATTTACTTAATCAACCTGGATGGAAATCCATACCGGATATATTAGACCCAACTAGAGATATTCTGTTTTTCGACAATAAAAATGTTGGTGATCGTATCTATCAGGACAGCGAGACAAAAGACCATTATATATCCTTCGATGGAGGAAATGAAAAAGGAACCTATTACTTAGGTTTAGGTATGTTAGATAACGACGGTCTTATTCTAGGATCTGGGTTTAAGCGATATTCCGGCAAGTTTTCTGGTTCCTATAAGGTTTCGGACAAAGTGAAAGTGAATTCCAATATTTTATACACGCACTCTAACCTAAGTAGAAGTCCTTTAGGCAGTGACGATACCGTATTTAGAAGATTCCAAGGTCAAGCGCCTACATCAAGAGATTTTGATAACAATCCCGATGGTACGTTTTCAGATATTTTTACAGTAGGGCAAAACCAAGGTTTCGGCAACCCATTATATTATCAGGATAAATTTGTTAGAAAAAACTTGGAACAGCGTTTAGCTGCTTCCGTTGGATTGGATTGGAATGTAGTTGACAACCTCATTTTTTCTGTAAATGCCAGTCACTTCACAATAAACAATCATAACGAAAATTTTAATAGAGCCTATAGGGTAGGTAGCAATGAAGGCCCAATACGAGCTGCTCGCGAGGCTTCTGTTCAATTGCAAAGAACATTACGAAACCAATTGACGGGTACGTTGAACTATACAAAACAATTCGGTAAGCATAATTTTAACGCATTGCTAGGTGCAGAATATTTTCAGGATAATTTCTTCACAACTTCCGCAGGAACTAGAAATTCCCCTACGGATTTGATTGAAACCTTGAATGCCGGTGCGGAAGCAGACGGTATTCCATCTAGTTTCGAGACGGAGTACGTGATTGCATCTGCTTTTGGTAGGTTATTATATGATTATGATGATAAATATCTTATAAATTTCACCTTTAGAAATGACGGTTCCTCTAGATTAGGAAATAACAAAACAGACTTTTTTCCCGGTGTTTCATTTGGTTGGAACCTACACAACGAAAGTTTCTTTTCGGAATCTGGAATTAGCAAAACCATTTCTAGAATTAAACCTAGGTTGAGTTATGGTGTTAATGGCAATCAAGATGTATTAAGCAATTATGGTGTTTTTGGTGCCTATGGAAGCCAAGGGGTTTATAATGGGCAAACCGGGTACGCTAACTCCCTACTACCTACTTTGGATTTACAATGGGAAAAATCTACAACCCTAAATATTGGTTTAGATGTTTCATTTTTCAATGAACGGCTTTCGATCATTACGGATGTCTATTCAAGGGACATTAAAGATAAGCTAGCAGACCTTACACTTCCTTTCTATACCGGGTTTAGTAGTATCCTAACTAATAACGGAACGATTAGAAACAAAGGTTTTGAACTACAAGTGAATGGTGACATTATTAGAAATGATAATTTAACATGGAATGTTGGTGCTACTTTTAGTAGAAATAGAAATTTTGTGATTGATCTTCCAGAAAACGATAATGATTTAAATAGACAAAATGGAACACTAATCTGGAATCCAAGTACAGGTGCGGAAGAATGGGTTGGTGGATTTCAGGAAGGGCAGCGATCAGGCAACGACCTTATTGTAGCCTTCGAGCAAGAACGTATTTATACCAATCAGGCCGATGCCGATGCAGACAATGCAATAACGGATGAGTTTATGCCAGCGGCAAGTAGAAACCAGCGTTGGGCAGGTGATTCTAAATGGGTGGATCAAAACAACGATGGTGTTATCAATGGCCTTGACAGAAAAGTAATTGGACGAACCACACCCCAGCTTGTAGGTGGTTTTACAACTAGCTTAAATTATAAAAACTTCAGTTTATTTGTTCAGACCGATTTCGCAACCGGGCATTTAGTATGGAATCATATTAGAGCTAAAGGGTATGGCCAAACACAAGGGAATCTAAACCAGCCCATAGAGGTGCTGGACTCTTGGACACCTACCAACACAGATACAAATTGGCCGCGTATGGTTTTTGTAAATGACGGGAAAAACGTGTGGAGAGGCAATGAAGGGAATGATTTTAGGGATTCTAACAGTTTGCAAAACGCAGGTAGTAATCAATTCTGGGAAAAAGGAGATTATCTTGCCATAAGGGAAGTTACCCTAAGATATAACGTGCCTAAGTCACTTTTCAACGATAATATTCAAAGACTTAATCTTTATGTAACAGGATCCAATCTACACTATTTTAAAAGCATGAGTGGTGATACACCAGAAATTGGTGGTGTACAGTATGGCGCCTTTCCTGTTCCAAGAACGGTTACCATTGGACTAAACATAACTTTATAAATTTTATCAAAATGAGAAAATATATATACATAGTAGTAGCAGTCATCTCAATGATCGCCTGCGACAAAGAATTAAATCTTACAAGTCCAAGTGAATTAACCACGGCAGGTTTTTGGGATACCGAAGAAGGAGCAAGAACGGCACACACAGGTTTATATGCTAACCTAAGGTCATCCGCACAAACCCTTTGGTTGTTGGGGGAAATGAGAAGTGATATTTGGGGAGGCCGTACGTACGAATCCGCCAGCAACACAAACCTAATAGAATCTAATTTTACCGAGGCGACCGCTCCTTTTGGTGGCTGGGCAGGACTTTACACAAGGATTCATAGAATAAACGATTTCTTGATCAATGCCCCTGAAGTTGATTTTATTAGCGAGGGCGATAAGAACCAATTAATAGCGCAAGCATACGGGCTTAGGGCGTTCTACTATTACACCCTCTTGAAAACATGGGGAGAAGTACCCATTATTGTAGAGCCTCTAGGCACTATAGACCCCTCAGATTTGACCAAACCTAGATCTTCACAAGAAGATGTCATGAGTTTGATCAAGTCTGATATTGAAGCCTCCTTGAACAGTTTTGGAGGAGATGATAGCTTTTGGGAAGGTAGTAGGAACTTTTGGTCAAAAGCTGCCACATTAGCTTTGAAAGGCGATGTTTACATTTGGTCCGGTAATTTGTTGGGAGGTGGTGCGTCAGATTTTAACGAGGCAAAAGCTGCATTGGAACAAATACCTTCATTGGGTGTTAGCCTTGCGCCGAGCATAGAGGAATTGTTCGGTATTGGTAACGAAGGTAACAGTGAGTTTATTTTTTCCATACAATACAAGCAGGATGAGGCCTCAAATTTTTACAATAGCTTAACAGGTAGAAGTACGGAAGTAAACCCTCAGTTTAACGACAAAGGAAACTCCATGACCGACTTTGTTATCGCCGGAGCGAATAGATATGGCCAGTCAGAAAAGACTATTTTATTGTTAGATGATAACAACGATAGCCGTAAAGACGCTACTTTTATTCGATTATATTTAGATGATAATGGAGGAACCGGTTACCCTACCTATAACGAACCTACTTATTTTGGTTCCGTATTCAACAAGTTTTTGGGCCAAGTAATTGGCACCGAACGTATATTTGAAAATGACGTGCCTGTCTACAGGTATGCAGATATACTTTTACTTTTGGCCGAAGCAAAAAATCTACTAGGTGAAGATCCATCAGCAGAAATCAACCAAATTCGCCAAAGAGCTTATGGTGCAAATTATGATGCGGCTACGCAGGGCCATGTAAATGGCTCACAGGTAGCCAATGCCAATGCTATATTGGAAGAACGTTACAAAGAATTCATAGGAGAAGGCAAAAGATGGTGGGATTTAAGAAGAGCTGGAAACAATTTTGTTCTAGATAATATTAGTTTTTTAAATCCAGGGGACGAATTTAAGTTGGTATTGCCCATCACTACGGATATGATAGGCAGAAACCCAGCCTTGGTACAAACACCGGGTTATAATTAGAATAGTTTTTGTTGAGTTAGTTTAGTACCTAAAACCCTTGGTTTCGTAAGTCAAGGGTTTTTTATTTACTTATTTAACGTTGAATACATGGTCAAAATGTGGCTCTAGATGTCTACGCATAGCACTACGGAATGTTTCGGGGGTTCCAATTTTAAGATTATCCATTAGCATACGGTGGCTTACAAATTTACCCGAAGAATATTGGTAGTCGCTATTGGTCTTTTTGGCATCCATAAGGTATTTATATTCAAAAGCAGGCAGCAATAGATTTTGGAAACCAAGCAGCGTGGAATTACCGGATATTTGATAAAGTTTGCCATGAAATGCCACCTCGCGGTCTAGGGAAAATCTATTCCTTTCGTAACTGGTCTCCTCCTCGGCGACTACAATTTCTTCCAGCTCATCCATATCTTTTTGGGTCTTATGCTCAAAAAGGAAATCGGCCATACCCATTTCCAAAATCAATCGCAACTCAAACAATTGTTTTAAGGTATCCTCACCTAAAAGTGTCGGGTCCATGATACGCTCAAAATTATTTATGATATCTGGCTGCTTTAGGATCATGCCTCTGTGCTTTTTAGAATCTACCAGACCCAAGGTTCGTAAACGAAGTAATGCCTCTCGAACTACGGTACGGCTAACGCCTAAGGATTCGGCAAACTCCAACTCTTTAGGTATGGCATCGCCTACCTTCAAATTATTCTCCTTAAAAAAGGCCAAAAGCCTAGTTTCTACTTTATCTACCAAAGAACCCGTATCTATCGGTTTCAGTTTCTTAAAATCCTTCATTTATTCTATTTAACTTAGTCCGTATATAAAAGCAGTGACATGGCTGTAGGTCTTTTCATTGCAAAAATAACAATTGTACTCGG
>TARA_R110002060_G_scaffold5604_7_pt1 | contig 11664 bp, 10 predicted proteins | sample TARA_R110002060 | Tara Oceans TARA_R110002060 (sample SAMEA4397091) | marine metagenome | biome: Polar Biome; feature: [MES] marine water layer (ENVO:01000295) within the mesopelagic zone...; material: water (ENVO:00002006), including particulate matter (ENVO:01000060) such as...... | reverse complement strand
TCTATTTTTAGTTTTCTACATATTTGATGATGATGGAGGCGATCATTATATTTCAATTTTTCAAACCATAGTCGCTTTTTCAACAACCTATATAATTATTACAGAATCACGATTCTTTGACAAATCTTGGGTTGCCGACAAATACGAGACCTTAGGTAAACCGATTAAAGAAATAGCATTTACTGATATTGAAAAATTTGTTGATGTTGAGTGTTATTATTTGTCCAAAAATACAAGTTTGAATGATTTGGCCAATCTTTTGAATATTCATCCCAATCAAATATCAAAATCAATAAACTCAGGGTTTGGCTCTAATTTTAACCATTATATCAATTCGAAAAGAATTGTTGTTGCTAAGGAAAGACTTGTTGATCCACAATACAATAAACTTACTATAGAAGCAATTGGAGATTCAGTAGGCTTCAAATCTAAGTCTGCTTTTTACAATGCTTTTAAAATTCAAACAGGCTACTCACCATCTCAGTACGTAAGGTCAATCTCTCCAAAATTGTAATTATGGACGAATTGTAAATGCTAAAATTTAATTTCCATATCATATTCCCTCAATTTTGACCAATTAAATATTGGGTCATGGAAAAAACATTTAGGAGGTACGATTTAGATTGGTTACGGGTAGTGGTCTTTTCGCTTTTGATTTTTTATCATGTCGGGATGTTCTTTGTCCCTTGGGGATGGCATCTAAAAAACAATATTATCTATGATTGGATTAAATGGCCAATGCTATTTTTGAATCAGTGGCGTTTACCCATTTTGTTCCTAATATCTGGTATGGGTACCTTCTACGCTTTATCAAAAAGAACTATTTGGCAGTTTAATAAGGAACGGTTTCTAAGATTAGGTATTCCACTACTATTTGGGATGTTGGTGGTAGTGCCACCACAAATATATTTTGAACGATTGGCAGAAGGTCAATTTCAAGGTTCCTATTTACATTATCTCAGTACCGTAGCTTATGAAGGTATCTATCCCGAAGGAAATATCAGCTGGCATCATCTCTGGTTTTTACCCTATCTATTTGTTTTCTCAGTGTTACTTTCACCCATCTTTGTGTATATCAAAAAAAGAAAAACCAAAATAGTTGATTGGTTTAGCAAAGTGATACAAAAGCCATTCGGACTCTATATTTTCACCCTACCCTTGTATTTATTAGAATCATTACTTGAACCTTTTTATGATATCACGCATGATTTAATTAATGACTGGTTTAATTTCTTTTCCTCAATGACCTTATTTTTCTTTGGATTTATCATGGTATCATGTGGTCAAATTCTTTGGATAGAGATAGAAAAAATACGTAAAAAAGCGTTTATTCTAGGCATTCTATGCTTCATAGGATTACTCATTATATGGCAATTTGAAGATGGTTATACTAGACATTTTACCGAAGCTTTTTTAAAAATTATTAATCTTTGGTCTTGGATATTGGTGCTATTGGGTTACGCCGCCAAACATCAAAATAAACCTAGTAAATTTTTGGGTTATGCGAATAGGGCCGTTTACCCTTTCTATATTCTTCATCAAACCGTAACTGTTGCGATAGCTTATTACCTGATGGATTTAGATTGGGGATTGTTACCAAAAGCGCTTATTCTTGTTATTGGAACATTTTTAATTAGCTGGATTATTTATCACTTTATCATTCTAAAAATAGGTCTTCTGCAACCACTATTTGGTATAAAAAATAAATGACAGAATTACGAACTAAACACTTTTGAGTTCGTATTGATACAGCGTTTTAAAAACAACTCATAAATCCTTTCTATGCAAAATTGAATCTACATTAGGTATTTATTAAACAAAATGGTTAAAATTATGTGACTTACGTAATGTTTTGATTTCTAAATAAATAGAAACCAAATAACCTTTTTAAAATGAAAAAAATAATAGCAGAATTTATTGGCACCCTTTGGTTGGTGCTAGGTGGCTGTGGTAGTGCCGTACTTGCCGCAGGATTTCCTGAATTAGGAATTGGCTTTGTTAGGGTTTCCCTTGCCTTCGGTTTAACTGTAATTACAATGGCTTTTGCCATTGGCCATATCTCTGGTTGTCACTTAAATCCCGCAGTCTCAATAGGCCTTTGGGTAGGTGGCCGTTTTGATGGAAATACGTACTACCTTATGTAATTGCCCAAGTCATAGGTGGTATTGCTGGGGCAGCAATACTTTTCTTAATCGCTTCAGGTAAGCCTGATTTTGTTATTGGTGGTTTTGCAGCCAATGGTTATGCCGAACAGTCCCCAGGCGGATTCAGTATGACATCAGCATTAATTATTGAGGTGGCAATGACTTTCATTTTCATATTTGTTATTTTAGGATCAACCTATACCAAGGCGCCAAGAGGTTTCGCAGGCTTGGCAATAGGACTCTGCCTTACGCTTATTCACCTTATTAGTATACCTGTCACCAATACTTCTGTGAACCCTGCCCGTAGTACAAGTCAAGCTCTATTTGTAGGTGATTGGGCACTAGATCAACTTTGGTTGTTTTGGCTTGCTCCTATAGTTGGCGCCATTTTAGCAGGTATTCTTTATAAAATTATTTCTCCAGAATTAACAGATCGTTAATAGAATTTTATTGAATAGGCTCAACGTATTTAGATAAAATATGTTGAGCCTTTTTTTTATGGTATATTTAGGTTTTCAACCTATCCAAACCAAATATAATATGCCGTTATTCATTGTTATTTTAGGAATTTTACTCCTCTTTATCCTCATTGCCAAATTCAAACTAAATGCTTTTATCACCTTTATAATTGTATCGTTATTCGTTGGTATCGCAGAAGGAATGGAACCTTTATCGGTAGTAGACTCCATTCAAAAAGGTATTGGCAGCATTCTTGGGTTTCTAGTTATAATATTGGGACTAGGGGCCATGCTAGGTAAACTCGTTGCAGATAGCGGTGCCGCGCAACGCATCACAACACAATTGGTAGAAAAATTTGGAAAGAAAAATATTCAATGGGCAGTTGTACTTACTGGTTTTATTGTAGGTATTCCTATGTTTTATTCTGTAGGGTTTGTCATTTTAGTGCCATTGGTATTTACCATTGCAGCTGCCACCGGTTTACCTCTTTTATATGTTGGCTTACCTATGCTGGCATCCCTTTCGGTAACGCACGGTTATTTACCACCTCACCCTGCCCCAACGGCTATTGCAGCAACATTTAATGCCGATATCGGCAAAACATTATTATATGGAATACTAGTAGCAATACCAGCTATTATTGTTGCAGGACCATTACTCTCCAGAACACTTAAAGGCATAAATGCTACTCCGCTTAAAGAATTTATAAATCCTGTTATATTAAAGGAAGAAGAAATGCCTAGTATGGCCAACAGCATTATAAGTGCACTTCTCCCTGTTATTCTAATTGCCATTGCTGCGTTAGCCGAGTTTTCACTACCAGATACTTTTTTCCTTAAGAAGGCATTAATATTTATCGGAAATCCGGCAATAGCTATGCTTATTTCTGTTTTAGTAGCGATTTACACTTTAGGTTTGGGGCGTGGTAAAAAAATGAAAGAAGTTATGGACTCTGTGGGTAGTGCTATTACAGGTATCACCATGGTTTTATTAATCATTGCAGGTTCTGGCGCATTAAAACAAGTGCTAATCGATAGTGGCGTAAGTGAATATATTGGCGCCATGCTAAAAGAATCATCCATTTCCCCATTAATTCTAGCATGGTTAATTGCAACGGTAATTCGTGTATGTGTTGGTTCTGCTACAGTTGCAGGTTTAACGGCTGCAGGTATTGTATTACCGCTTATTCAAGGAACAGGGGTTAGTCCTGAATTAATGGTATTGGCCATTGGCTCTGGTAGTTTAATGTTATCTCATGTAAACGATAGCGGATTTTGGTTGTTCAAAGAATACTTCAACCTTTCGGTGAAGGACACCCTAAAAAGCTGGACCGTTATGGAAACCACCGTTGGTGTTATGGGTCTAGTCGGTGTATTAGTTATAAACATTTTCATTTAAAATCTAAAGTAGCATGATGAAGAAACCTTCTGAAAGAATTAAGGAACTAGGTTTGGTCCTACCTCCTGCACCACCTCCTGCAGGCCTTTACAAACCTGTTTTAGTTGTAGACCATTTTTTATACATTTCTGGCCAAGGGCCAATGCAAAATGACGGCTCATTGATCATTGGTCGTGCTGGTCACAACATGACCATGGAAGAGGCTAAAATAGCGGCAAGACAAGTTGCCTTGACCATGCTATCTACCATACAAACCCATTTTGGCGACATTGATAAAATCAAACGAATCGTAAAAACTTTGGGCATGGTGAACTCGACCCCAGATTTTGGTCAGCAACCCCTTGTCATCAATGGGTTTAGTGAATTAATGGCCGATATTTTTGGTCCTGACAATGGTGTTGGTGTTCGTAGTGCAGTTGGTATGATTTTGCCTGGTGGAATTCCTGTTGAAATAGAAGCTCATTTCGAACTACATCACTAAACGCTTATGCAAAACAACGATTGGTATTCTTTGAATAATACAGAGGAAGTTATATCCCCTTCTTTGTTGGTCTATCCTGATAGAATTCAACATAATATTGAATTAATGATTTCTATGATTGGTGATGTAGATCGTCTGCGTCCTCATGTAAAAACATATAAGAACGCGAATATCATACACATGCAGATGGAACGCGGAATTAAGAAATTCAAATGCGCTACCATCGCAGAGGCTGAATTACTAGGTGATTGTAATGCACTAGATATTTTGTTGGCCATGCAACCAATTGGGCCAAATGCTCAACGGTTTATTCAATTAACAAAACAATACCCGAATTCAAAATTTTCTACCATAGTCGATAACGAGACAATGGTTACTATTTTAGGAGATTTAGCAGAGGCAAATAATATCAAAATTCATCTTTGGGTTGATATTAATAATGGGATGAACAGAACAGGTATTGCTCCTGATAAAAAAGCGTTAGAATTATTTAAGCAGATTCATAACCATCCCTATTTAATAGCAGAAGGCCTACATGTTTATGATGGTCATATAAGAAATACTGATCCAAAAATAAGAGAGGCAGATTGTAATGCTGCTTTTGAAGAGGTCGAATTATTAAAAAAATCTTTGGAACACCAAGACATTCCTAGCCCAAAAATCGTTGCTGGTGGGTCTCCGACTTTTCCTTTTCACTGCAAGCGCAAAAATGTAGAATCTAGTCCGGGCACAACCCTATTATGGGATTCAGGCTACGGCAGTCAATTTCCGGAGATGAACTTTCTACCAGCCGCTGTTCTATTAACTCGAATTATCAGCAAACCAACTACTGGCATCTTATGTTTTGATTTGGGACATAAATCAATAGCGCCAGAAATGCCTTTTCCACGGATTGAATTTCTAGACCTTGAGCACAGTAACCAAATTAGTCAATCAGAAGAACATTTAGTGGTAGAATATGATGATTTGACAATGCCAGAAATTGGTGATGTACATTATGCTATACCAAAACATATTTGCCCTACAGTAGCAAAGTACGATACCTTAACGGTTGTAAAAGATGAAGCTGTTATCGACCATTGGAAAGTAACAGCCAGAACCCATAAATTAACTATTTAGTTATGTTCATATTTGATGCACATTTAGACCTGTCCATGAATGCAATGGACTGGAATCGTGACCTTACTTGGTCAATAGAAGAAATACGAAAAAGTGAACAGGGTTTAACCGATAAGCCAGGTCGTGGCAACAACACGGTTTCATTAGAGGCAATGAGAGAAGGAAATATCGGACTCTGTATGGCTACCCAAATTGCACGTTATGTACACAAGGACAACACCTTACCAGGATGGAAATCACCTCAGCAGGCTTGGGCACATACGCAGGGACAATTGGCTTGGTACAAGAGTATGGAAGATTTAGGAGAAATGGTACAGATTACTAACAGAACTGAACTTGATGCCCACCTAGAACTTTGGAAATCTGATGAAGGAAAAAAGCCGATTGGTTATTTACTAAGCCTTGAGGGAGCAGATTCTATAGTCGACATATCTTACTTACAAAAATCGTATGACCTAGGTCTTCGCGCAATTGGACCTGCTCATTATGGCCCTGGAACATATGCTCATGGCACAAATTCTGTAGGTGGCATTGGTACGAAAGGAAGAGAACTATTAAAAGAAATTCAACGATTAGGAATTATATTAGATGTCACCCACTTATGTGACCTAAGCTTTTGGGAGACTATGGTGAATTATGACGGTCCTCTTTGGGCGAGCCATAATAATTGTAGAGCATTAGTAAATCATCATAGGCAATTTACCGATGAGCAGCTAAAAGAAATCATAGCTCGAAAAGGCGTAGTTGGAGTTGTTTTAGATGCTTGGATGATGACGGCAACATGGGAACGCGGAGTATCTACACCTGAATCTGCTAATGTAAGTTTACATCAAATACTAGATAATATTGACCATATATGTCAACTTTCTGGAAATGCAGACCATGTCGGTATAGGCTCTGACCTTGATGGCGGTTTTGGAAAAGAACAAGGGCCGGCGGATGTTGACACTATTGCCGACCTTCAAAAAATAGTGGGTTTGTTAGAAAACAGAGGATATGCCCAACAGGATATAGAAAAAATCATGAATGGTAATTTTATCGACTTTTTAAAAAGAAATTTAAAATAATTATACTTCGTTTATCGAATAATCATAGTATCGAAGTTAATTTAACGAAGCCTTAAGTACGCATGGCAGGGTATTTGTTATCTTTATTTCATCATATTGATAACCAAATGAGGAAACTTTTTTTTCTTTCTATTATTTTATTCTGTTTTAACGTGGTTATCGTTTCCGCACAAACAGATTTACCTACGTCTAAGCCACTTAAAATTGAAAGTGCAAATCCTATTGAGCCTTTAGGAAAACCAAGTGCGGGTCCTGTATTAAATATGCCTTCTCTTATTAAAGAGCAGCCAAATTTAAACATGACAGACCCTAATCCTGTTAAAATGTTACGGGATGAAGAATTGGTACAAGCAGGCACAGGATTGAAAATTGACCCTCGAATTGGTCCTGGTGAACGCTTGGGTGGGTCAGGACAATTTTTTGCTGACCAGTATTTAGGAGACGTTAAAAGCAGTGGAAAATTTATAGGTATTGTTTGTAGAGATCATGAATATGTAGATGGTGATCGCGTTAAAATCTACATGAACGACATGGTTGTAGAGCCAAATCTATTACTTACCGGTGCATTTAAAGGAGTGAATGTCGATTTGCAAGATGGTTTCAATCGTCTAGATTTCGAAGCACTAAATCACGGGTCTTCTGCACCAAATACTGCCCAGGTCGATGTGTATAATGATAAAGGAGAATTAATTTATTCGAACAAATGGCTTCTATCCGCAGGTTCGAAAGCTACGTTGATTGTAACCAAAGAATCTATGTAGGTCTACTACTTCTCTTTATTGGATATACCTACCATTAGTACATACCAATACGCTTAAATATTATCTTTTCCCTGGAGTATATGTTTCTTGCGCTCTTTTTAATACATCTTCTCGATAATAAGCCGCATCCTTCCAATCTATGTTTAGATACTTTTCGGTTTGATCGTCAAAATGAGGTGATGTTGGATCACCACTTTGTCCGCCTGCCAAAATGGTTTTTGCTTTTACTTTATCCCCAAATTCTACCGCGGCCACAAAACTATTGCCTCGTGTACCGTATATTTTTTTAGCGCCAGGTGCAGTATATCTTGCCCCATAAGCAGCTAAAGCACCCCAAGTTCCCGAAGCAAAACCTACACCAATACTAGGTAAACCATCATTGAAGGCTTGCCTAATATCACCATTTAAACGTTGGTATCGGTTGACTTCGCCCCAAGGCATTTTCCATGTTCCAAAATCATCATTTAAAATTTTTATAGTTTCTTTAAATACCGCCAGCTTTTCGGTATTAGGAGAATCACTTCCCCAATATTCGACCAACTCCATACTATTAAGACCCTTTGGTCGAACTGCTTTTTGGTAATTTAAGGTGCCATAGAAATGTGCTAAAGTCATCGCTACAGATTCTTTTGAAGTTTTATAGTCCCAATTGCGAAACACCTCAATCGCTTCTTTTAATTCCTTTTTTGGGCTAGCATCATATGCTTTTACCAAACCAGGAATTAGAGCCTTAAAAGCTGGTAAATACGGGTCATGAGCTAGTTGAATTAAACTATCGATGGTATATTCTTTTCTATCCGTTAGTAATTCAATGGCATGCACACCCCTAAAATTTTCTTGGTCTTTCGACATATAATTGGGATAATTCTCTTTTTTCGGACTGAACTCCAATGCCGAAGTATAGGGCGTAGAATTACAATTCTGAATCCATCCATTTTCCGGATTCAATACCAAAATATTTTCATCTACCGTGTGCAACCCTTGCCAGTCGGTTTTAGGATTACTACCGTCAACAGGCTCTTCATAATTAAACATTTCATCTCTTTTCGGAACAAAATTTCCGTGGAAATAAGCAATATTCCCCTCGGCATCCGCATACACGGTATTATTACTTGAATTAGTGCGAATGTCCATCATATCGCGAAAGCCTTTATATCCATTTTGTTTCGTTCTTACAAAAGACTGTTCAAGTGCTTTCACAGGCTCCCACATCATTGCAGAAGCTGTCCATTGGCCATCTACAACATGCGTTATTGGTCCGTGGTGCGTTCTATAAGTAGGATACTTTTTTTCTTTTAGCTCAGCACCATCAATATATTTAAGCACTATTTCAGATGATGTTACTGGGCGTAATTCCTCTCCATATTGATATAACAAATTATCATCATTCTTAACAATGGTCTCCTTAAATTCATCCATAACATCGGTGTAGGTCGAGGTATGCATCCAACCCGTCTTTTCATTGAACCCTTGGTATACGAAAAATTGCCCCCAGGTTACCGCTCCGTAGGCATTCAATCCTTCCTCTGAAACCACATGAACTTCCCCCCTAAAATAAAATGAAGTATGTGGATTAATCAATAACAACGGATTACCTGACTGCGTTAATTTTCCTGAAATTGCGATTCCGTTAGACCCTTGCGGTTCTTCTGCTTCCTTTTTCTTTTTCATTTGCAGTATTTCCATCTCTGGCAATGCCATATCACTTTCATAAAAAGCCGCCATTTTTTCTGTTGAAATTCGCTCAATATCCCCACCTATTGAACCTTCGCTAAAATACATGGGCATCCAAGGTTCAAAATGTGTTAATAACCTTGGTTTTACTTCAGGATGCGTGTAGAGATAATAATTAACCCCATCTGCAAAGGCATCACACAATTTCCTTAACCAATCGGGACTCTTTTCATAATTAGCTTTCGCCTCTGCTTCATTCATGAATAATTTAGCCCGCAAATCACTATACAACGCTTCTTCCCCATCTACTTCCGCAAGTCTGCCGGTTGCCCATATATAATTCTGTTCTACTCGGTTAAAATCGTCTTCACACTGCGCATATAATAATCCGAATACAGCATCAGCATCCGTTTTACCATAAATATGTGGAACACCATAATCGTCTCTAATAATTTCAATATTCTCTGCCTGAGCTTTCCATTTCTCAGCTTCCGGATTATTCGGTCTTTCTGCCTTACACGCAATAACCAAAACGAATAACAACAAGTATGTAATTCTTTTCATAATTGTACTTTTATCTATTTTTAATAAATGTTATTTTAAATGTACTTGAAATTTACCAGCTTCCACTAGAGCCCCCGCCGCCAGAACTTCCTCCTCCGCCAGAAAAAGAACTGGAACTACCACCTGAAGAACCACTACCCGAACTAAATGAATGTGTTCCTGAAGAAGAGAATGTTTTTCTATAATATATTTTATCGTTTTTTAACCAAGATATACCCAATTCTTCTTTACCCAACACCTTAATTTTTATAAAAGCTATGATTGCTGCAATGCCAAAATATGGTAATAACAACCACAGTAGAACAGTTGGCTCATCAAAAACCTGTTTAGCGGCTTCATGGTTAGACGCATATATACTGTAAGCTATAACTAGCGGAACCACCATAAAAATCAGTCCAAAAATGCTTGACAGAGACCCAGCTACAATCATAAAAAATCCAGGTATGACTCCTAGTTTACCCATAAAAATTCCCCTAAAAACTTCTATTATATTTTTATAGCTCTTATAGAAGAACAATCCACCTACGGAGGTAAAAATCAAAAGGAAAAAACCAAGAAATAGATACCCGATAAGCTGGTCGTTATCTTCTTCGTCGGCTATCTCTTTTTTAAATTCTTCTAAAGCATCCGGGTTATTTAAAAATTCTATTAATTGATCTGTAGCTTCATTTATACCTTGAAAATATTTCTCCTCCTTAAAATTAGGAATCATGGTATTTCTTATAATTCTTGAAGCGACGGCGTCTGTAATATAAGGTTCTAAACCATAACCCACTTCTATTCTCACCTCTCTATCCAATTCTGAAAATAAAATCAACAAACCATTGTCTTTACCTTCTTGTCCAATTCCATTTTCATTGAAAAGTCCATTGGCATATGTTTCAATGGTATCAAAACCCAATTCTCCTATAGCAACCACAACTAGCTGATTGGTGGTTGCATCTTCAAAATATACCAATTTTTGATTCAGACCTTCCACCTGTTCTTGAGTAAATATATGTGCACTATCTGTCACAAACTCCTGTAACTCATAATACTGTTGCTGGGCATTAGCATGCACTGAGCTTAATAAAAGAAAGAGTATGAGAATTTTATTGCTCATGGCTAGATAGATACCGACACTCAAATATAAAAACCTTTATCGATACTATACCCCAATTTCAAAACCTTATCAATAAACATTCAAATCTTTAGAATTGAAGTAACTTGCAGACTTTTAAAATCTCCTTTTCATGTCAGAAAAAAAAGTAACTATACTTTCCGCATTTAAAACTATCATTTGGCCCAGACGAAAGCTAGTCTTCATAGGATTACTGTTAATCGTAATCAGTAAAGCTGCAAGTTTTGTAGCACCCTTATCCCTTAAGTATTTAATGGATGATATTATACCCAATAAAAATGTAGACCTTTTAAAAATTCTGGTACTTTCCGTTGGTTTGGCAATATTAGTGCAAGCGGTTACTTCTTTTTTACTAACAAAAATACTAAGTGTTCAGGCTCAATATTTAATATCAGAGCTGAGGGCACAAGTACAAAAGAAGGTTCTTTCATTACCTATTCGATTTTTCGATAATACGAAATCAGGAGCATTGGTTTCTCGAATTATGAGCGATGTTGAAGGTGTTCGTAATTTAATAGGAACTGGATTAGTACAACTCGTTGGTGGCACTATAACAGCTATAGTATCCTTGATATTACTACTCCGAATTAGTTGGACAATGACTATTTTCACTTTAATACCCTTGGCTATTTTTGCTTTAATTGCATTAAAGGCATTTAAAGTTATTCGCCCCATATTTAGGAATAGAGGAAAAATAAATGCGGAAGTAACAGGTCGGCTAACCGAAACTTTAGGCGGTGTCCGTGTAATTAAAGGTTTTAATGCCGAGGAACAAGAAAATAGAATTTTTGAGGAAGGTGTAGAACGTCTTTTTCAAAATGTGAAGAAGAGTTTGACTGCAACTGCTTTTATGACAAGCTCATCTACTTTTTTATTA
>TARA_R110002060_G_scaffold25137_8_pt1 | contig 11752 bp, 14 predicted proteins | sample TARA_R110002060 | Tara Oceans TARA_R110002060 (sample SAMEA4397091) | marine metagenome | biome: Polar Biome; feature: [MES] marine water layer (ENVO:01000295) within the mesopelagic zone...; material: water (ENVO:00002006), including particulate matter (ENVO:01000060) such as...... | reverse complement strand
GGCTTGGTGCTATAAGATACGGAGCCGGAGCCATCTTGGTACATATCAGGATGCCTCTTCATATGTGTCGGGCTAGCAGTGTTGTCTTGATTTTTTAAACCATCCTTATTTATCAACCTCTGATAGTTTACATCAGCTTTATCCAGACGCGTCTTTATTACTATTGGTACATTTTGACCTGGTTGTGCGCCCTTCGTCGGATCTTGAACCACAGACTGTCTTTGCATGGATATCAGGGGTAAGATTAGTGCGCCGGTATCATCTCGTAAAGGGCGTTTTCGCCTCAAGATAGCAAAACGCTCACCGGTAGCAAATATAACAGGCACCCTTCGTGTCTCCCTGTTAATTTTGTAAAAGAAAGGTATTTCGTCATTGAATAAATTAAAAAACGCCCTGTCAATATCTTCTATTGTACATGGAGGTATGCTAAAGTCTTCAGGAACATTTGAACCTTCGAGACCAGTGCTAACAGATACGTCATCACTAACACGTTTTGTATACCTTGTTGACATTACTTACCTCCTAGGAATCAGCATAAAATGCAGAATCTATAGTACCTATCTCATTTTCGCTGCCGGTACCACCTTTCTCAGACACCTCAGCTGGTCCTGATATTGGTTTTGTTAATACGCCATTCTCTTGTAAAGATCTTACATCACCGGTGGGGCCTAAGCGATTTTCTTTAAACCCGCGCTGTTGTACAAACGTCTCTTGTACTGCCCCTGGGTCAGAATAATCTTCACCTAATGGTCCGATCAGGTTCTCATCTATTTGTCCTACCCTAGCCTGTTTCCCTGTCAGTTTTACCCCGGTGGCATGTTCAATCTCTCCATAAATTTGACTTTGTGTTACAACGGAAGTTATTTCAAAAAATGTAGTCCCATAACTAAAATAGTCACCGGCAGCGATGTCTAGTTCTTTATCAATCATATCACGATATTGGACATATGCGTCCATTGAGTAATAATATTCCATTCCAAACTCATTAGTCCGGACCTCTGAGGGTTCCCAGTCAACCTTACAATCAATCTCAACAGGCGGGTCAAAAACCTTATTAATAGACTCTTCGTATATATCATGTATATTAGATAAATCTTCACGAGTCTTATAAAAATATATTTTTTGGCCGATAACATCTTTGACTATCTCTTTATTGATGTCAGCGATAAAATCGATCTCTCTAGGGGTAATAAATAACCTAGCCACTTATATCTCCTATCCCATGATGATACACTTACCGTTAGGCACTGGTATATTTTTCAATACTCTCTGGAGTGCATCCCCCTGGTCTGCTTGTTTAGTTATCATGTTAACATATGTTAGTCCATCCAACGTTTCTCTGAGAGTTGTTTTCAGGCCATCTTTTTCTTCCCTAGCCTGACTGACTAACTCAGGCCCGTTTAACGTAAGGTCACCATCTGCCATAGGGACTGTAGAGAATTTTGACCTAACTAATCCCAACAACTCTTTAGACACCGCTAATGTGTATTGCCTAATCCATTGGCGGCCTATGCTATTGATCTTATCAAATGCTATATTACCATATGGAATGTTAGAGAGATTACTCACGCCATATATCGAGTCATCCTGATAGGCTGGCTTGAATGGATCATGGGTAAAACCTACTTTTATCCACAATTTCCTAGGATCATCCTGCGTTGGCTTAGGGTATATTCTTATCTTAGTGCCGAATGTTCTATATGAATAATTAGATCTTCTCACGCGGTTGGAGAGATCCATCTGGCCGGCTCTTAGCACGTCCTCAAAAACTGGTAAGACGTAGAAGACGGTTTCAGGCGTAAATGACTCAAAAGAAAATTCATTATTTAAATAGTTAATAGCTGATGTTGTATCAAAAAATCTATATGCAGCCTGGCCAGAAAAATGATAAACATCCATTATCTTTAGCTTGCCTTTTCTTCCAGCTGCTTGAGAGTCGAAGACATTATTCCCTTCGCCATTAAGCAAATCCTCATATATATCATAATCTTGAATATTTGACTTTAAAGATATAGATCCTGATATTGCATCGTAAGAGCCGGCTATCCCTGCATCGGAGGCATAAGGTTCTGCCTGTCGATTTAAAAATTCCATTGTCTCTCTAGGCAACATGCTCTCATAACCGTGAGGGCCTATGTTTAACGACCCAGAAATTGAGCTACCGGTTGGAAAGCCCATAAGGTTCATAAGATTTGACTCAGCTTGATACGTGTTTATTATAGACCCATATTCCATCAGAGATTCTTCAAAACATGCCCAAACCTGTTTTTTGGTTAGCTCAACGCTGAGAATATCATCACCTAACTTTCGCTTAACAAAGGTGACTATTGCGTCGGCCTCCGTCTGGAAGGCTAAGTCTGAGTTGAATAAACCGAAGGGTGTGGGGTTTAAAGTATTCGCGAAGGTCGGCACGGATGTTCTCCTTAGACAAAATAAAGCTTAGTATTATAAATAGGTAAAAGATCTGCTCATTACTCCAGCAAGATATCTTTCATATATGAAAAAAAAGAAAGGGGTCCTTGTGGGACCCCTTCCTAAAATTATCAAATAAATAATTTTTATGACAAAGATTAAGTAGCCTGACCTAGGTGTATACTATTAGATCCGGACAGTGAAGTAACAATCCAGGTGTTTCCGTCGCTGGTGCACTGGATACTCGAACCTATATCATTACCCATCACGACACGTTGTCCAATTGGCACTCCCAAGGATGCTGGGAACCCGCTAGGTTTGTCACCGTAAACACCTGAAACCCATGTAAACATCGCGACAGGTGAACCGGCTGTGCCGCTTATGCAATTTGAATTTGCCTTTGAGGCGATGGGGATCTCGCCGGCGCTGCTGTCAGACCTGACTATAAGTGTAGCCCCGGGGACCGTTGAGGGTGCAGGGATCAGTGCGCATACTCCTGTACCTAGACCTCCTTGAGATGCAGATAAGACTGCAAATCCTGGTTTAATTGAACCGGTAAGGCCAGCGTGGGTTAGTGCTGACAAAGCTTGTGGTTTGTACTGAGGCGCTGACTCAAAGACAACTCCCTTTCCTGTGGACTGTACAAGCCCCTTAGAATCTGTGATAGTAACCTTAGGCATAATCTTCTCCTTAATTTTTTGTTCGTATGATTCCGACTTACCGACGAGTTCGGTTGATTGATTAAGCCGGGCCTATCAATATATAGGCTTAAAATATTTTGTTACCCCAATACCTTAAGCGCCCAAGCAAAAAAACCCATTGCAACTTGTGCTGCAGCGAATATCGTTATTGCCTTTGTCTTGAATATCTTTAGGCCCTCTATTTCATCTAGGGTATCCTTAAGTTGCGATGGTGAACATATATCGTCTATCTTTTCTTTCCACAACCTCAGTTCATCGACCTTGTCTTCACGTACCTGCATCTTTGTTAATTCTTGCTTTATGTGCTGCATCTCGCCCCTAAGAGAATCTATCCCATCTCCTAAGGTTGTTAGTTCTTTAAGCACCAGCTTTGAGTATTCATTCCACCCATTTTGTCTTTCGTCAGCCATTGTTAATCCTCCTGTGCGAGTAAGTTGCGAAGGTGACTGGCAGACATCGCTCTAGATGATATGTCATGAATCTCTTTATACATGCCTCTTTTTCCAGATGTCATGTCGTTTATATCCTCAAGACATGACAACAATACTGCGTTAACCGTTACGTCCCAAGCAATACCTGATACCCCTGATATTTCGTTTGTATCGTTTCGTCTAGGTACTAACTTAACATAATGAACGGTCTTATCAGTCTGTACAAAATAACTAGTTGTCTCTCCCCGTAGGGCTTTTTCGTGATTAACCAAAGATTTATCACGAATAATCGGGCATGAAAATAACTCTTCTAAGCAACTGGCCTTAGAACATATAAACCCATTGCCCCTTTGGGATATTACAGCTTTTTCCTTTGTTACAGACCACATGGTGACCGGAATTGGAAAAGAATCAAAAAAACTCTCGAATAATTGCATGTCACGTTTAAGTTGCGTATCTCTATCGCATAGGCCACCTACGAGATCATATAGTTTCTCAAGATTTTTACTTTTTTTCATCCTATTAACTCCAGAAAGAATACGAAAATAAATATAGCGACCGGTTGTCTAATGTACCGAATTGATTGTGTTAATATGTCAAAAATAATAAAAAAAAGGGGGATACAAAGTATCCCCCTTTCCTGAAATCTAAAATCCTAAGATTATATGATATTCATATCAAGACATGTAACAGTACCATAGAAGTCGGAACGAACCATCTTCTTACCATAACGAGTCATAACACCCTTACGCGGGGTGAAATCATCTGGCTGGAAGATAGTAGGCGTAACGATAAGAGGCACATACGGAGCATAGACATAACCTGTCTCCAAGTAGCTTCCACCCTTGTATCCAACAAGTACCTTATTCCTTGGGAAGTAAGGGTCCTTGTAGACCGTAAAGCGGTTGCTTAATGTACCGATCTTCTCTGCACCTAAAGACATTGGCTGTGAAACCTGGCCTTCACCATCAAGGGTGTAAGCAGGACGGTAAAGAACCGAAGCCTCTAAGACAGTTGCAACGTCAGGACTAACAACGATAAAGTTCGCCGAACCACGGAGGGTCAAACGATGGATCTCGTTAGCAACGTCGATGATTGTCTCAGTAAGAGTCTCATACCACTCACGAACCGTACCGGTAAAGGCCGGGCCTGGAGCTAGAGTATCAGATCTGCTAACCTCAGCACCGGTCTCTCTATTAACAAACTTACCAGGCGCACGTGACCAGTATCTGGTCGTCTTAGCCTGGGTAAGAAGGTCATTGAGAACCTCACGGTCAATCTCTAGAGCAATCTGCTCAGACAAGATCTGCGTTAACTCAACCTCAGCGTCTAGGCTGTGGTATGCGTTAAGATCCTGTGCGAGCTCTGGCGACCAACGAGCACGTAGCTTACGGGTAGCAGCAGTAACAGCAATCGACTCAATCTTGATATCAATTTCGGGAATAACCGGTGAAGGTGTATTACCAAAGTTAGACTCAAATGATGGAATCGTTAGAGTTGAACCGTCACCATCAACATCAAGTGTCGTGGAGATTGGAGCTGAGACGAACAGCGATTGCTGTGAGCCCTGCATAACCGAACCGGTAACAATTGCCATGAAGCATGCATTTGCTGTACTCTTCTGAACCATTGGATCAGCAGTAAAGACGTTGGCTGTAAATGTACCGAGCTGATTCAGGCGACGAACATTAACAATATTTTGTCCACCCTGCATTGACTCTGGTACAGCACCAACACCGGCACCCTGGTCATTAGTTGATGCGGCTCCCGGAAGAATCGCATTAAGGTTAAGCGCCCACTCTTTAGCCTGTGTAAGGTCAAAGTTAGCGAAAGCAGAACTTCCTAAATCAAAGAATGCAGCCTGGAAACGGCCAGTATTACTCTGGCCTGGGTCAGCCTCAATAAGGTTAGTAACCTGCGGGTCAAACTGAAGTAGCTTACCGTCAGTTCCTGTTGCAACAAGGAGGCCACCATCATTAATGACGCTATCCCCATCACTACCAACTGAACCTGAGGCAAGAAGCTTACCGAGGACTCGGGAACCACCTTGTCCAAGCGCTGAGCCGGAGTGTACCTTTGTGAAACCTGAACCTGCAAGGTCATACAATCCACCAGTGCCCAATGAGCCAGAGCGAATGCCCTTGCCCGAAGGGTTATTATAGATGGATGAACCTGAGGCATATACCTCAACCTTATCGCTGATCGCTGAGTTAGATGTGTATGACTCTCTAGAGCCGTACGTGTAATCCAAATAGAAAAGCAGGCCAGAAGGCAAGCTCATTGGCTGGATCGAAACGAGCTCGTTAGCAACGAGACCGCCAAAAACCCGACGTACAATCGGGAAAGCAATATTTGTGAAGCCCTGAAGGTCACCGGAACGCGCGCCTAAGCCGCCTCCTGTACCAACCGAGTTAGCCTCACGAAGAAGTTGTCCTGCCTGGTTCTCCAGGAGTCGGGACATGTTCTCTCTATGAACACCATCCATTCCTCTCAGGAGTCCTGTACGGGACCACTTCTCCACAAGTCGAGCATTTTGGGTGCCAAGGTGTCGAGCCCTGATTCCCTCAGTCAACATATCAAGTGAAAAAGATTTTGACATTTTATTTCTCCTAGTAAAATTCTGTCTTATTTGTTGTTGTCAATTCCTGCAAGGACTGCCCAACGATCTACCTCACCCGATTTCTTGGCCGGTGCGGCCGTACGAGTAGATCTGGAAGATGAACCGAGTGTCCTACGACCCTCTCGAAGAGTACTTCTCTTCTTCAAGGATGTTGTTAAGCTCTTATAGAGCAATTTAGCCTCTCGGAGCGTTTTGGCATTATCAATGGCCTCAACAATTGCTCTCTGCTGCTTAGTAGTAAGATTCCTGTTTTGCATAAGCTTATTAACATATAAAAGCTTTGCGTTAAACAAGTTCATTTCAGTGAGCTGGTTCTTAAGAGCAACAACAGCCCTCTTGTACTCAACTAACTTCTTACTGTTATTGGTATTCCTACCAGACACATTTCTTCTGGTTGCACGAGCCTGTGAAGCTCGTCGTGGTCGTCTTCGGGACTCAACGGTTGGAGTAGGAACGCTAGGATCACCTAACTCATCAGCAAGGGCGTTGATAAGATCTTCCTCATCAACATCAACCAACACATCACCCTCATCTTGGCCACCATGGGCTAAGTATGGGTCAGCATCGGCTGCTTCTCCTTGCTCACGAAGACGACGCATGCGTCGCAACTCCCTACGAAGGACGGCCTCATCAATTTCAAAAGTCTCCTCAGACTCTTCATCGACTTCGACGTCCTCCTCTTCGCCACCGTCTAATTCGACGGATACGTCAAGTGAACTGACATCCACAGACTCCGGCTCTTCAACTCCAAGAACGTCAAGATCATCGTCAGTAAGAATAAGGTCAAGCTCACCCAAATCAATGGGCTCCTCTCCCTCAACCTCCTCCTCAACCTCTTCACCGGACATACTGACGACAGCCTCAAGGTCGCCAACGTTAACCCCTCCAGGATCTTCCACACCGAGTGCTTCTAGATCCTCGTCAGAAAGTACAACATCTAGCTCGTTTAAGCCCTGTTGACGATTCTCAAATAACTTATCAAATAATGATTCTGCATGTCGCCTTGACATTTTCTTTATCTCCTTTAGTATCTCGTTAAATCCCGAGCGTATTTCATTTTTATTTTGCGCTCTTTTTGTAAATATTACCTGGTCACGCAAACTGATAACTTCTTTTAACAATTGTGTGTAATGTTTACAGGCAGACTCTCGTAGAGTGACATCACTCTGGTCAATTTCTGCCCAGTCTAAAAGGCGGTTAAATCGTTTGACTTTAATAGAAAGGTCATTAACACGTCTTTCCAATCCAACCTCACTTAAGATAGTCGGGTTTTTAATTAATCTTGCGAGGGCGCGCGCTGACTCATTATTGAGAGTCATCAGAGGCTCCTCAAGGTCCACAGTCTCAAATTCTGTGCTCTCATCGTCAACAGACTCCACATCAATATCTGATGACATTGTAATCGTAGCATCACCTGCTACGTCAATATCGATATGTGGGGTAGACGTCATATCATCCTCATCGTCAATTAATGACTCCATATCAAGCTCAGTAGCGGCGCCAAGATCATCATCCATCAACTCCTGTTCGATTAACGCTCGAATCCTAGGCGTGATGGACTCTAAAATTTTGTTCTTTGCGTTTGTTTCAGCTGCAGTCCTTAACTGACGGGCATCCGCAATCGCTTCCTTAAACAACGTAGACATATTAATCTCCCAGTATGCTAGTTTTTAAATATACACCTTCAGTCATTTCTTTCCCTTAAAGTTATTATTGATGCTGGGTTTATACCTTGCTTTTGCAGCATGGCGCTTCTTTCTTCTCTTTGTACCCTTTGATTCGTAGTATGACCTGTCCTTTACTTCTTTGACGATGTTTTCTTCCTTGCACCTTTTAATAAACCTTCTTATTAGTTGATCAACTGTGCGTATTTTTCCGCCCATATGTACACTAACATTGTGAGACCTACTCAAAATCACCTCCTCGAGCTGTCTCTACATCAGATATTTTATTAATATACTTTTGGGTCGCTTGCACTTTTGCTATAGCTAATTCATCGTCGTCTAATAAGTCGCTCAATGTATACGCTCCGATATCATCATGATCAGAAAACTGTGGCTCTGGAGGGCGGTGTGCATAGCCCTGAAGAGTCCCTGTCTTTTTTGCCGGTCTTTCATCATATGCAAATTGTTGTGTGTACCCTCCACCAACTGCCTGCCTACCATTATAGAGGCTAGGAATGGGAGATATACTATTTTTTGCAACTGCTATCTCTGAAACCCCGCCTATCCCCGTGGTATTTCCAGCAGCATAATAAAATGGGTCTGTCTTGTTAACTGCCAAAGAGTCAGATGGTAGGTACCCCATGTTAGCCTTATTTATAATTTCCAAATCATCAATATCCAAATCTAAGTCATCATCTTCATATGGGTCCGGGTCCTCATATGGAAATTCAGACTGTGATTGCCTGGCAGCGTTAAACCCGGTAGGCTTTACGGTACCGTACCCTAATCCTGTCCTAGCGTCAGCGAACGTAGGTGAATGAGACGGGTAAGTTCCCCGTGTATTTACCATTGTGTTTGACTTAGGCATCGCCTGATCCGTCTGAAGACTGTTCAGGTGTAATACCTGGTGCCGCAGCAGCAGTATAGGATGACTTACCCAATTGGTATTTACCTAAAGCATTAGAGTCTTTATCATACGCTGCGTTTGCGTGCATTACACTTATACTCTTTTGGGGAGATAAGCGATTTTCATATGACGCTGCACTGCCTATCGCCATCGCATTGTCAAGTAACGTGAACCTCGTCGCAGCGCTCAGATCGCTGAGCTCAAATCCCTCAGGGTCTTCAGGTACCTTCAATAACGGCATATACGCAGATATTGGCGGGCCTTTTACGGGGGGATCACCCGTAGGTACCCATTGCCCTCGCTGCATTGGGTCCGTTGACCCAGGAATTCCGGCATCATCTAGATTACCTGGGTTAAAATCATCCATGTCCTTGTTCCCGCCAAATTGAGGGTCAAATCCACTTAGTCCCCAATAAGCCTGCCATGCGGCAGAATCAGACTCTACCAACGCGTCGATGACAAAGGTGGATGTTGTTGAGGCATTGTTGGTAAAGAGCTTTCCAGTCGCGCCATTTGGCCCTTCAGGAAAACCAAACTCTGATAGCCTTTCGGTATTGGCGTGGCCTGGGCCGCCATCGGCTAGCACAATATCTATCTTTGTTGACACCCTTCGTCGCCTACTCGCCAGAACCAGCGTAACTGTGGCCTTTTATAAGTGAGTCACCTATTTTTGGAGCCTCAGAGATCGACTTTGATGTTGAACCTGGGTTCTCAATGTTGTTACCCACAAATGGTGTGTCTGACGCTGTAGACATGGCACCATATCCCTCAGGCGGTTTCGGTACAGCAGTCGGATCCACTCCATTACCTGCACCAGGAGACATCGGGTTTGGTACATACCCGCTAGCAGGGTCACCTGGCTCTTCATATGTAATGCCGGGTATATTTGGGCTACCGGTAAATGTCATGCTAACATCTTTATCAAATTGATACCCGTTGAAGACAACACCATTCAACAACGCGTTATATTGGGTAATCAATCCTGCGTCACTGATGTTGCCAGTGGTTAGAGGGGACGGAAACAACTCTTTCAACAACTCAGTATTTGAGGTTGAATATCCATTCTTAATTCCCAAAGAGCCGTCACCTTCCGTGGCAGGCTCTACCATTGTTTGTTTGGATCCCATAAAAAACTCCTTAATTTACTAGTATTATTTCATTCTCTTTAAAACACGAGCGCGCAACTTTTTCTTAACCTCATTAATCTTGCGCAAATCTCTTCTTAAACGAGACTCTTTTATTTTTAAAGCCTTCATCCAGTCAACGTCTTGCTCTATAGATCCAGCCATCTCGTCAGCGTCGACTTCCTCAGTCTTGCCGGCTGCCTTCGCAACATTCTCCTCACCTAACTCTAAAGTCTCAAGCATTCTTGAGCGCTCTCTTAGAACCATCTTTTTTAACAACGACGGGGTCAATTTCTTTACTCTAGCCATTATAAGTCTCCTTTTATGAACGGGTCATATTAATATTTATTTAGCAACATCTGTTTTTATCCACACAGAACGTTATCTAGTCTTTTTTTCTGTAAATGCAAGAGCAGCCCAATTTGCCGCGGCCTCTCCAAACATATCGTTAGGCTCACTTTCGGACATGGCCCTCGACGCAGAATCGCCTTGTTGTGCCACGGCCCCCCTGCTTTCGGCTCCTATTTGCTCCTGCAAAGTTCCAACAGCAGTATCTGCAAAAATTGATGCCATGAGAGGATCATTAGTTAAATTCCCTACCGTTTGTTGCACTTTTTGCCCAAAACTAATATTATCTAACGCGGGTCTGAGATTAATATGTTTTTGTTTAGTCTTATGACGTGTTGATGATTCAGTTAACCTATTATCCGGGGTGGAAAGGCCCTCAGACAGTATTTCCACCAAGCACTCTTTTACAATCGTTTTTAACTTTTCTCTAGATAATTTAGCCATTTACTTAAACCTTACTCCCAATCTAAGATGTCATTAAGTACTCTATCAACACGATCAGTTTTGTTAAAGTGTACTTTTAAATCTTGACTGGATAGCTCTTTTCCTTCTGACATCATAAACGCGCCTGGTGTGGAGGGCTCAGAGACAAAATCCCAACAAATAAGCTGAAAATCATCTTGTACAACATCATAATCACCCTCTTGTCTGGTTGATCCAACTCCCCTTGATGATATGCCGAGTGTAACACCTGACTCAACAAGGCTTTGCAATATTTTCCCTGCAGGTGTGTCTAATAACTCTACGGTACCAACACACACATCGCCATCCATATGCGCCTCTCTAACAATGTGAGAAACATTCTTTAGCTCTACAACTGAAGAGTCTGGGTGGTCACATTCGCCTAATGCTCTATTTTCTTGAATAAATTTTTGGTAATTTCTAACTTCTCTAGATAGAATCGGTTCAGGGTATATCCTGCCATTCTGGTTTAGCGTATCAGCTTTTTGGAGAATGCCTTTCATTATAATCTTCCCCCCGTTAGTTGACTTAGATTCAGTTATTTTATCTTTGGAATACTCAAAGGGTCTCCAATCTGAGATTAATTTTAGTTTATTCACTTATTTCTCCAAAAGAACGTGACGAAGCCTGGAAACTGTTAATATTTTTGTAATTACATCATCGTTAATCGCGTTAAGATCTATAGATTTTATCTTTGATATAGCGCCACCAACTTTCTCTATCAAGATATTATTCTTTGACTCAGACACATACCTACCTAGGTCTTTGATAGATCGATCTCTTAGATCTGAAAGTATTGCCTCAAACTCGCTAGAGGAATTCGATTTAAAAACGTGCTCTCTTATAATAGATGACTGTTCATCTGTAAGCGACGTTGAGTATTTGTCATTAAATTTATTTATCATTATTTTAACAACCAGCGGATCTGCATTGTCATCGTTACATGTCTTAGACAAATTAACATCTGGAACAATTGCGGCTTTACTTATAAGCCTTTTACAGACCTCATCTTCATACTTTACTACACGAGATATATCATATTTTTTTGTGCGCCAATCATTTAATAATGTTTGTATTGTAGCG
>TARA_R110002060_G_scaffold22516_1_pt1 | contig 11768 bp, 15 predicted proteins | sample TARA_R110002060 | Tara Oceans TARA_R110002060 (sample SAMEA4397091) | marine metagenome | biome: Polar Biome; feature: [MES] marine water layer (ENVO:01000295) within the mesopelagic zone...; material: water (ENVO:00002006), including particulate matter (ENVO:01000060) such as...... | reverse complement strand
TAGTGCTTTCTATTATGCAAAATGATTCTGGATTTTTTATTAATCATTTCAGGCTATAGCTTTTATAAATTAAAACCAACAGGGAATGAAAAATGGGTCAAGTATTTAAAAAATTGTTACTTTCATCAAGCTTACTGGCTGTATCTTTAACGGCTTCAGCAGGAATTATTATTGGCACTGATAATGATAGTTTTATTGATGATGCTACATCATTAGAGTGGATGAAATTTGGTGTTAATAGTGCAGATACGTATGATTTTGTCGCGAGTCAATTAGGTACTGGACAAGCCTATGATGGTTGGAGGTTAGCGACAAAAGATGAAGTTTATAATATGTATTCCAATACATTTCTAACGCTAAATGCTGAATTTATAAATCCTCTCGATAGTGTTGGTAGATCTACCGTAATTGACGGTCAAAATAAGCCTGTATCAGTTTTTGATAGTATCTTTGACCTTATGGGTTATAACACTCTCAGACGACTAGGAACACCATTTGAAATTAGGTGGGCATCAGGGCTATTCGAAGGAGATGATGGGTTATCGCTTTTTAAAACATACGATTTAGTTGGTAGTTTTGAAAAAAGATTCTCTGGTGATCAAGTAAGTTTTTATGATCATGCAAATTTTGATTATCTTAGCAACAGTACAAGTGCTGAATATTCTACAATGCTTATAAAAACAACAAGTTCAGGTGATATAACTTCTGTTCCTGAGCCTTTAACTATAGCAATTTTCACATTAGCTATTTTCGGTTTAGCATCACGTAAATTCAGCAAGTAAGCCTAAGCCCTTCCCAAAAAAGTATTATTAAGGTAATGCTTTTTATTCAATTTAATAATAAATAGAATTGATTATGACTCAGCCAAAAAAAAGTGTTTATCTCGGTGAAAATCGATTAGCTTGGTACTTAGACAGCTTTACTAAATATGTATTAGCAATACTGTTCGTCATCGTGACAGGAATGGGGGATTATTTGCTTTATGCGATTGTTCATGAAATTGATCGAAGTTGGTTTTACCCTCCAATTATTTCAATCGTATACTTAATATGGAATATTAAACGCATTGCCACTTATCAGATATATAAAGCAAATTTACCAAATGGTTCCGTTTTAAAGCTTGTTGAACCAGAAGACCATTCTTTGGCTTATGAAATGTTTGCTAAGGTGGCACCCGTTAATAAAACCTTAGAAATATACAGGTGTATTGGTTTAGATAATGAATACAAAGCAGAATTAACAAGAAAAAAAGCCATACTTTATATTGAAGAAGAAACTTTTTTAAAAATGTCTACCGATAAAAAACTCTTTCATTCTGCTTTATTATTATATCTAAGTGAATTTATTGGTGACATAACAAAATTAAGTTGTGAAAAAGCATCTTGCATGTCCTTTATCGGTAATACTATCGATGGTTCTCGTAGTATTAACGCAGAACACAATGCTAGTAGCAGAAATAATCATATTAGAAATGCTGTGATGACTTCGACAGCGGTTGGAAATAGTGGTTCAGTTGCGGTATCAGGAATTTTTGCTGGTGGTAAAGGCAATGAAAGAGCCGCAAACGCTGGTGTTATATTATTGGCGATAGGCTATTTACTGGTAATACTCGCATTTGGGTTAATTATGATGCCCTTAATAATGTATTTTCAATACAGGTGTGCTTGTAAAGCTAGATCTTTAGTAATGCTTAAGTATTTTGAAAACAATAAAATAAACTGTAAAAATTATACTTGGAATTTACGTGAAATGGACTCACCCGATCTTGAAGAGCATACCTATTACACTGAAAAAAATGGTTGGAGTAGCGGTTTACTGGCTAATTAAGTTATTCAGTAAAATATTTATTAGCGGAGTTGATTTACTCCGCTTGGTGGATTAGCATTCTTAGTTAAATCAATAAATGTGGATTTTTTGTTCTGACTGGTTCAGGTCAAACCTCATTTATCGTTTTTACCTCTTTTATTGTCTTATTTTTTAAATAATAAAATTCATTATCGACTTCTTTAAGTTTTGCTAACTCTTCGTAATGTTCATAAAAGTCTGTTTTATCGTCATAATGAGATAATCGTTTGCACTTGATACATGTAACTCTATATTTCCAGTCGATTTCTTCTTTTGTATCTGGATCTAAAAATGTTTGATGTATATGTAACTCCTCATTTTCACCACATGAACAAGGGAATTTGTTCTCTTTTATTTCTGCTTCGTACACTATTTGTGTAGCTTTCATGTTTTAAGCTTCAATTTCACAGTTATGACATACATCACCATTTATATATGTAATTTGATCTACTTCGTCACCACATCTTCCACAGAAAAAATTTTCTTCATCATTTTCTTCATCGTATTCATACTCATTATGTAAGCTCATTTTATTAACCTTTAATTATTACTGACATTAAATCGAATTCATCTTCTGTGATATCACCGTTTTCAAGTAATAATTCAGAGAGTTGTTCAAGTGATACATGCTTTTTCATATAAAAGTAATTTTGTATAACTCTAATGCCTATCATCAACATTAAATGTGGCTTACAAGTAACATCGTCTATATTTTTCGTACATAATTGATTATGAAATTCTATGATGTCATTAATTTTTTCTTCATCCATTTTATTTACCTTTTTTATTGTTGTTTAATATTTAATCTAAGTTTAATTCGACTTCTAATGCATCACCTGTAGCTACCGTATAAGCCATTTCTTTCATCAGGTTGATAGCAAACTGTCTATCTGTTTGGCCTTCGCTATTATTAAATCTCACTTGCGTAAAATTGTAATTAGGGTGTGGGTGGCCTACAGTTTCAAAATAATCACAGATTTTTATTGCTCTTTCATAATCCTGATAACCTTTCGCTGCTTCTCTTGCTTTTCGAATATGGCGGTTGTAATTTGTTTCTATACAGTCTGATTTTCTAATCATTTTATTTCCCTTTTTATTATTGTTTTTACGTTTAAAATGCATTTGCTATATAAAAAATGATGCAAGTGACAAGTAACAAACTTATAAAAAAGCCTTGATACCTATTGATTTCCCAAGTTGATTTCTTGTCACTTCCTGTATCTACTATTTTATCTGCTGGCTCTAACATCTTTTTTGTCAATTCTTTTACTTGCCTAGAAGTAAAAGAAGGATCTGATGGATCAGTTCTTTTTATTAGAGTAGTAATTTTATTTGCAAATTCATGCAACGTCTTATCCGTGGTTTCTTCATTAACGAGCTTTATTAATAATTGCTTAGTTAGGCCATCATCATTCGTTTTCTTGTGAATTCGAGCTATTTGGTATAGTCCTTTTATGTTGGCATTGCTTACTTCTGAAAATGGAGTATTTGTATTCTTTAGCATCTCTACTATTTTTCTATAGTCCCATAGTGTTGTTTTGCCAACATTCGCTTCTTGACTTAACTTATCTAGCCAGTTTGAAAAACTGCCGTAACCCCACTCTTTGTAGAGTTTATTTCTTTGTACATCTAATATCTTTGAACCTATCAAAAATGTACTGTTGTTCAAATCTTCAGTTAGTTTCAATAGTTCTTCTTGGATCTTTGAAGCCATTAAATTTCTATTAGTTTGATCTTTTGGTACTACTTTATTTTCTTCTTTAGACATTTTATTTCCTTAGTTTAAGTTTGATTTATTTTTTTCATACAAGCCATTTGCTGGCGTAATTTCAAAGTTAAAATTAAGGGTGAAATGAAAAGGTGAAGTGTTTGTTGATAAATTTTTTAACAATTTTTGCTTCGTTTGTTAATGCGTTACTAGCAAAATCTATATTTTGAGAATTAAATATTGTTTCTAATTCGTTCAAAAAAGATTGAGTACTAGGAAGCTTATTAATATTTTCTTCCACAATTACATTTAGGTTTGCAACATCAATAATATGTAATTTATTTGATGCTAATATCTTTTTGAGACAATCTCGCTCATGAAGCATGTCGGTTTTTAGTTGCCCTGATGCTACTAAAGCAATACTGTCTAGGTCTGATACCCATCCGTTGAGTATTTTTGTGATTGGCTTTGTTAGCTTTACTCTACCTTTTGATTTTCTATTAATTGTAATGCCCATAATGTAAGTCTCCTGTTTTTAGGCAAAAGGAGGCTCTACAAAATCAACTTTTGCGACACCTCCCACTTAGCAACACACTAAGATTGTTCATTTTTGGCTCCAGTTATCAGATGCGATCCGAACTAAAAGGAATTTTTTACACTATACAAAATGATTAGTTTTGTACTTCGTAGATCGAAAAATGTTCTTTCTCGATTTGTGTATAGACTATCAGATAGATTGAAGATTTACAACAGGATTTTACAAAAAAATCCTTATAAAACAATTGGTTGTATCTATTTTGGGTGTGATTGTCAAGGTTTTGAAAATGAGGGTTAAGTTATAATTACCTCTAAATTTCATAACTTTAAAGGTAATTTTTTACTTAATGGAATCACAAGTTTTCTGAAAAAATTAACATTTTTAAGATTTACATAGTTTTTCTACTAGAAAGGGATCTCATCGTTTAATTCTTCGGCAGCTTTCTTTGAGCGATAATAGTTTTTAATATCTTTAAAGTTACTTTTTAAAGATATGAGCAGCTCATCAGCTTTGCTTGGGTCTTGTGTGAGTTTTGCAGGAATAATTCTAATTTGTTCCCATTCAGCCACCTTTTTTAATTGCGCGGCATCTCTAGTCTCAAATGTTGTTAAGTAGCCAACACCTACCAGCTCATTAAGAGCTTTCTTTATATATTCCCTTTTTTTATGATCTTTAAGGTCGCGCTTATCATAACCAAGAACTTTACTTAACAAGTTAAACTTGTAATCGATGTAGTTTTTAGATTGAGACATAAAAAACTTCATTAACGCTTTAGATTTTTCTGTTGGTGCTGAAATAATTTGGTTGATATCTATAAAGCTACTTTCTAAGTGTTGAATACTGAAAATGTCTTTATATAATTTCTTTAAAACATTACCAATTTCAACTTCTATGTAGCCAAATTCACCAAAGACCATTTTCGGGTTATTGATTAACGAACTCCACTCTTTAATCTTTACCTTTTTAGTGACTAAACGCATATTGGCACCGTGCAAGCGTTCAATACTTGACTCAATAGGATTAAAGTTTTTATTTGTTTTATTGAAAGTAAACTTAAATACATCGTAAATTTCAGATAGCGTTACTTTCACCGTTTTGGTTTCTATATTGTTAACTCGGCTATTGAGCCAGTGTTTTATAATTAACGCTAATAAAGGGTAATCGTATGTATGATTAAGTTTATTTCCATACATACTGAGTTTATAGTTGCGATCTTCAAACAATAGAGAATTGGATTGCTCAGTTATTTTATTGAAATGCTTTTTTTGTGCTGGTTCGAACATTGATGTTCGATTTAAAGATTTACTAATTGGGATATTTTTGTCGTTTATGATGCCTAGTTTTTTATGTGCCATTTTAATTTTATACTCACTAAATATTAATTTCCTTTAGCGGGGAGGTTATTTATTGAAGACTCCTACTTTTTTTCTTTTAGTGGGGAGCTACTTGATATCAAAAACGGCTAAATTTCAGGGATTCTTATACAATAATTATGTGCAAGTATCTTAAACATTAAGCTTGATAGACAGTTCTTGATAAATAACATTCATGCTGCTAATCGGAAATACTACATAATTAATTATCATAATTTTTTTTCATTACAACCCTTATTAAGCATTTTATGACGTATATTTAATAATTAATCAGCAGTTATCACTTAAATCACTGTTTCATGTCATTCTAGGCTTGACGTTTACTGGTATATAATTTCTTCGAAATTTAAATTTTAATCTTCATACTTTTAGACTGTTTTTGTAGTTTAGGCTTTATATCAATGTTTTGACCTGTTCCTCTGTTTTTGATGTACGTTGTTAACGGTAGGTTCTTGTTATGAATTGTTTTAATTGATGCAATTGTATTCATAATAGAATCATGTTTTTTATAATCAAAACTGAGTACAGAAGTAATGGATAATAGGAAGTGATACTCGTCAGTGCTGTTATTGATCGTTAAGTATGAGTTATCACAAAGACAATCAATAGCGTTAGATTCACTTACTTTCGTAGCATCAAAGGTTTTTTTATTATATTTAAAATGAACATGAGATTTGTTATTTAATGAGGCTAAGAGCACCCATAAAATCATTTCTTTAAGACTCATCAAGCTTCTTAACTCTGTCGATTCGGCTGTGAAATCAACGAAAACCACATCACCATCTTCTTCATATTGCATTTCTAAGTAGTCGAATAAACTGGCAATGATTTTATCAAAATCATCTAATCCCATCCCATTGCAATTAAATTTTTGAAGTATTGGATAACAGTTGAGCAACATTTCAATTCTTTCAATCATCCAGTTACTTTGTTGAGCTATTTTAAAGTTAGAATTTTTATCTCTTAAAGCTTGTTCTATAAATTCAGCGTTAGTTAATTCTTTCATTATTATTTTTATTAGTTACATACTTAAAGTTGTATCACTTTATAAAAAATTTACAAATAATGGCTTTTTACACTGGTGTAAAATGGCTTGAAACACCTATTATCAGCGGGGGTGATGATTTTAAGTATTATTTCTTTTTCTTTTTCTTCTTCGCCTTTTTCTTTCTGCTGAAACTTTAGTTTTCATTGGTGCAGTTAAGTTTTGTTGTTCAATTGAATTCACCGTTTGATCTAATTTCTTAGCTTCTGATTTAGACTGTTTTTCAATTAACTCGATTGAGTCTGTAACCAATTTAGCTTTTATTTCTGCATCGCCCCATAACTGATTCATAAAATCAAAAGCCCAACTCGCGAGATCAGCTTTTACTTTGATATAAGAATTAGCGAGTAAATTTAAAGCTCGATTTATTTTATTAAGTTTTACTTTTTTCTGAGTTAACTCTTGTTCTATATGTTGTGATTCAGCTTCCAGTAATAATAATTTTTCTTGTCTAGCTAACCAGAGAGGTTTATCAGCAATACCTGATTTTTTAGGTACGTATTCGTTGTGATCAATACCTAAAAATTGTTTTACAGATTCATTAAAGCCGATTTTAATTGCCGCAGTAGTGGCACGTTGCGATATTTTTTTTACAACTTTACAGTCGATAACATTACTTACTAAAACATGGATGTGTGAATTTTTTCCGCCCGTTACATCTTCAGCATGTAACACTATATGAGTGTGTTTTTTGATAACAGATGCATCAATATTCGTTGTTTTAGCAATATCATTTATTAACCTTTCACTTATTTGAGTCCATTGCTCAACTGAAGGTTGAAGTGGTGAAGGTAAGCTCATCACAAACGATGTTGCGTAATTTACAACTCCGCCACCGCGGATATTTCTACTCCGCCTTTCCCTTTTTCTTTCATTTATGGCATTTAAAATGTTTTTGGCATTGTTGAATATGATGTAAATATCGGTGTTTTTATGTGCGGCTCTGCTCGCATCTTTAAGGTAGTTTACGTGATTAGCAAAACCATTTTTGACTACACGTCCACTACCTTTTATTCTCTCAAAACGTGTTTTACCACCAGTTAGAGGGATTTTTTTATATTTGTATTTCGTGCCAGAGTTTCTGATTAATTTCGTTTTTACAGTCCAGTTTTTGATCATAAATATCTAATTAGTTTGATATTTATGATTTACCATGAAAAAGATATAAAGCGAAATTTGTTTTTAATTGCTTTGGTATAGCAGAGGGGTATTTAATTTTTCATAGATCCGTTTAATATCGTTTTTGCTAGAGTCGGAAGCTATTTTTGTTATTGGAATGGTATATTGATTTATGGAGCTAATAACGGTTGTTATATAATCTAAATAATCAGCCATTTGAGTTTCAGAAAGCTGGTTATTACTATTAAGCTCCTCAAGAAATTTTCTTATACCTTTGCTAAATTGATTTTTTTGTATATCTATCGCAGATAGATATCTAGGCTTATTCCTGTCAGTGTCACGGAATAAAAAAGCTTTACAAATACCATCAGTATTTTGGTTATAGTAATCTTCATCAGTTTCAAAAAAATTTTGAAACTTTGCTTTCAATAGTGCAATAAGATCAAAATAATATAGAAATGTGTCATCAGTTCCTTTAAAAATATCAGAAATTGCTCTTACTCGATGAAAACCATCGATCAAATATTCTTCAGTAACTGAATTTGATACGGGGTAACTTGAGATCAGAGCTTTGGCTTGAATTTCATTAGATGTTGATATATCTGAGGGCATGGTAACTAAAGATGCTATAGGTATACCACTTATTATTGAATCGCCTAAACTTTCGACATCGATTATGTCCCAAATAAAGCGTCTTCTACCTATGTTCGTTGGCACAACAAAATGATTATTGTCTATATTATTAATTAATTGCTTTAAAGTTAATTTACTATGGTTCATTTTTTCTCCTTGAGTGATATTAATACCAACGTATCACTCAACAATTCGAAATCAATAGTAAGCAACCTCTTTATTAAGAAAAAATTAAAAGAAGAGGTTTCAACTTTTTAGTTACTGTTCAAGATAGATAGATTGATTCTCAACTAACATTCACTACGTTCATTTCTCTTGCCAAAGGGAGGCCCCTTGGAACCCGATATCAACGAGTTGATATCCAAAGATTTGACTGACAATAAATATCAGAATATTTATAATAAGAATCAACAGAAGATAATAAGAATTTTTAAATGCCAATAAAATACAGTGTGAATTTTGACGATGTAAATAAACATTTATTTAATGTGAAGGTGGAAATCCCTAAACACCAAGAATCCATATTAAATTTATCACTACCAGCATGGATACCTGGTTCGTATATGATTAGGGATTTTTCTAAAAATATTATTAACTTGAATGTCACAAATAAGTCTAACAATTTAACGATAAATTTAATTGATAAACAAAATTGGTCAATTCAAACTAACGGTGCATCATGTACTGTTGAATATCAGGTTTATGCATTTGACAGCTCTGTTAGAACTGCATATTTAGATAAAAACCGAGCATTCTTTAACGGCACGAGTTTGTTTTTATCAGTTAAAGAATTTAAAAATGAAAAACATATCGTTAATTTAATTAAGCCAAGCTTTTCTGAATCATGGAAAGTTGCCACAGGTTTACAAAGAGCATCAAAAACACCTGTTTATAGTTTTGGAGAATATTTTAGTGATGATTATGCTGAATTAATTGATTGTCCTGTAGAAATTGGCGATTTTACTCACTTAGAGTTTGAAGTTGCAGGTACTCCACACTATTTAATTCTCAATGGTAAGCATTATGCTGATACTGACAGGTTGGTTAAAGATACAACTAAGCTCTGTCAGCACCATATTGATTTATTTGAAAAAGACACTGGTGGTAAGCCACCATTTGATGAATATTGGTTTTTAACAAACATATTGCCAAGTGGTTTTGGTGGATTAGAGCATAAAAATTCTACAGCATTATTATGTTCAACGTTTGACTTCCCTAACATTAATAAACCAGAAGAATTATCTGACGGATATAAAACCTTATTAAGCTTAATTTCACACGAATATTTTCATAACTGGAATGTTTGCAGAATTAAACCTGAGGAATTTGTACCATATTCTTTAAACAACGAAAGTTACACTAAGCAACTTTGGGCATACGAAGGCATAACTTCTTATTATGATGATTTTAGTTTGTTCAGAACTGGTATCGTTTCGTTTGAAGATTATTTAAAGCTGAAAGGTAAAACCATTAGTCGTGTAAATCGAGGGAATGGTCAATTAAAGCAGAATTTAATTGAGTCGAGTTTCTACACTTGGACAAAATTTTATCAGCAGGGTGCTGATGCTGCGAATAACATTGTTAGTTATTACACTAAAGGCTCGTTAGTGGCTTTATGGCTAGATTTAACCATTCGTAAAGCAACCAATGCATCTAAATCATTAGATGATGTTATGCGTGTTCTATGGGCTGAATTTATTAATAAAGGTGCTGATTATAAAGGCACTCAACTAGATACCATTATTAATATTGTAAATGAATTAATTTCTTCAGATGTAACGGCTGAGTTTTACCAATTATTAAATGATAAATCGCCAGTACCATTAACAGAATTATTGGCTGATTTTGGTGTTGAATTAAAGCAAGTACCATCTAAAGCAGCATCATTGCTAGAAGTTTCATCTGAAGAACACAGTCCTTATCTAGGCTTTATGTTTACAGAATCTGCTCTTGGTATTACTGTAACTCAAGTATTAGAAAATTCACCTGTTGAACAAGCTGGAATTAGTGTTCAAGATAATATTATTGCCATTGATAATATTGTTGTGAGTAAAGGTAACTTTTCTGATGTTGTTAATAATTTAGAATTAGAAAAAAATTATATTATTTCTTGTGTAAGAAATGGCGAATTGCTTAGTTCAGATATTCAAGTAAGTACTCCTGTCAATGAGCTAAGTCAGCTAGTTTTAGTTGAAGAACGAAAAACTAGAGATTGGATGAATATTATTTAGGTGCTCGTATTTTAAGCAATGAAAATATTTTTGCCGATTTACACTGATTGAATTAACAGTATATAAAGCTTATACTTATCAACAGGCATCAAATTTAATTTAGGAGGTTAGATGTTTAATATTTTGAAAACTACTCATTTAGCTGCATATTTGATTGATAAATCAGATGGAAAACTAAATATTTTAAAATTGGTGAAGCTCCTATATATTTGTGATCGTGAGTTTATGAAGCAATATGCTAAACCGATCACGTATGATAGATTTGTATCTATGCCACATGGGCCTGTTTTGTCCTCTACGTATGATTTAATGTCAGGTTCAGGCCACCCTGATAATCAGATTATTTGGAATAATATTATTTCAGATAGAGAAGACCATTCAATCTCTTTAAATAATATTGGCTTTAAATCTGTATTATTGGATATAGAGAAAAAAGTAGCCGATTTCGTACATGATACTTTTAAATCTTTTTCTCAATGGGAATTAGTAGAATATACGCATGATAATTTTGATGAGTGGATTGATCCTAATGGTTCATCTAACCCTATTAAATATTATGATGTTTTTTTAGCTCTAGGATATACAGGACAGGATGCTACTTTGTTTGCTCAAAAATTAGAGATGGATACTACTCAATTTTCTTATGACCTTACTCAAATGAAAGAAGCTGTTGAGGCTGAATCATTTAAACTTCCAAATAACCTTAAAGGCCAATCTTTAAGAGAGTTTATATTAGAACAATCAAAAGCTATCCATTAATCTAAAATAAGCGCATTAAACAGTATGTTCGAAATCTCTCTTGGCTCAATATTTCTAAAGCATTATCCTAATTTCCCTGAAGCAGATAAAAATAAAATAGATTCGTTTATTGAGCACTACCAAGAATTTGGTTTTACAGGATTGACAGGGAAAAATGTTGATTCTTCAAATGTTAGTACCGATGACCCTGATTTCATAAAAAAAGTAAAATACGCTATCCAAAATAATTTATGGCATTATCATATTGGGATACCCGAATACACATTAAGTAATTGTGGAACATATTCAACTTCTGAATATGTTATCCATTATCAAAAAATTTCAGATTATGAAATTAAAATAATAGACTTTTCTCCTCACCCTCCTTTTATATTACCCACTCAACAATATTTAAAATAATATAACGATAATATGATATTTTCTATGTAAATCAATACATTGTAATTTATGGTGATATATTGCATTAATGCTTTCACGCCTGGAATGTTTGTCGTATAAAGCCAAAAGAATTTGTTCC
>TARA_R110002060_G_scaffold34579_2_pt1 | contig 11786 bp, 10 predicted proteins | sample TARA_R110002060 | Tara Oceans TARA_R110002060 (sample SAMEA4397091) | marine metagenome | biome: Polar Biome; feature: [MES] marine water layer (ENVO:01000295) within the mesopelagic zone...; material: water (ENVO:00002006), including particulate matter (ENVO:01000060) such as...... | reverse complement strand
AAATAGTTGTAATGGCCAATACCTATATAGAGATAGAAACCCTTAAATTTTTATTGTTTAACGTACACGATCTTAAAACGGTACTTGAGCAAGAACAATTTGAGGAGTATGATGAAGCGTCTATAGCTATGATGCTCGATTCGGTAAAAGATTTTTCAGATAAAGAACTCTATCCTTATTATAGGGAGATGGACGAAAACCCCGCACACTTTAAGGATGGGGAACTTATTGTTCATCCACAAGTAAAAAAGTATATGAATTTGGGGGGTGAAATGGGTTTTTTATCAGGACCATTCTCCTATGAAGCTGGGGGTATGCAACTGCCTTCGATGGTGGTACATGCTTCTGCTTTTATTCAGGAAACGGCAAATAATCACCTACCTGGTTACATAGGCCTAACGGTAGGTGCTGCTGAATTGATCGTGCATTTTGGCAATCAATTTCTTAAGGATACCTATGTGCCCAAAATGATGAAGGGAGCATGGAGCGGTACCATGTGCCTTACAGAACCACAGGCAGGAAGTTCGCTCTCGGATATTGTGACTACTGCTGTACCTGACGGAGATTCCTATAAAATAAACGGTCAAAAAATATTTATTTCTGGAGGCGATTATAAAGGGGCTGAAAATATTGTTCATTTGGTTTTGGCCCGTATTAAAGGAGCACCTGCCGGAACTAAAGGAATATCACTTTTTGTTGTGCCTAAAAACCGACTCGATACAGACGGTGGTTTAGAATATAATGATGTTACAACGGTTGGGGATTTTCAAAAAATGGGTCAAAGAGGGTATTGTACAACCCATCTCTTTTTTGGAGATAAGGAAGACTGTACCGGTTGGTTGGTTGGTGAACCTAACCAAGGTTTAAAATATATGTTTTTGATGATGAACGGAGCACGGATTGCTGTTGGTAGGGGTGCAGCTGCAATTGCTACGGCAGCTTATCATGCCTCGGTTAGCTATGCTAAAGAAAGACCTCAAGGTCGTGAGCTTCAACGTACGGGAAAAAAAGATGCCTCTCAAGAACAAACACTCATCATCAATCATCCCGATGTACGCAGAATGCTGCTCTTGCAAAAGGTAATTACAGAAGGATCTTTAAGCTTGGTATTTTTGACCTCTCGATACCAAGACCTTTCACAATCGCTTCCAGATGAGGAAAGTAGGGCGAAATATAAATTATTATTAGAAATATTGACTCCCGTTGTAAAGACCTACCCTTCTGAAATGGGTATTACTTCTGTAAATAATGGAGTGCAAGTACTAGGGGGTTACGGTTTTTGTTCCGATTATATTTTACAACAATATTTACGAGATATCCGAATCTCGGCCATTTATGAAGGAACTACTGGCATACAGTCCCAAGATCTGTTGGGAAGAAAAATAACCATGGAAAATGGAAAAGCACTGAAATTACTCTCTGAGGAAATTATGAATTCCATCAAAGAAAGTATGGCACACGAAACGTTGAAACCTTTGGCAGAGAAATTACGTAGTAAATTGGAACTAACCCAAAAAGTGCTACAATCTCTTATGGGGTATGCAATGAAGGGCGATTATCAGCGATTCTTGGCGGATGCCACACCTTTTATGGAATTTTTCAGTACAATAATCATGGCATGGCAATGGTTGGATATAGGCCGTGAAGCACAAAAAGCATTGGTCTCTGCTGATACTAGTTTTAGTGCTGAATTTTATGAAAACAAAATTCACGCCATGCAGTTTTATTTTAAATACGAACTTCCCAAAACAACAGGACTTTCTGAAATATTGATGGATAAACAGGCATTGACACTGAACACAGAGAAGCAACTATTCGCTTGATTAAAAAGGCAAAAGAATAAAAGAAATACTTAAAAAAACGAACAACCGACAACGAAACATGAGTAGTATAAAATCAAAATTTAACCTAACCGGAAAAGTGGCTATCGTCACGGGATCAAGCAAAGGTATAGGACTTTCCATCGCTAAAGGGCTGGCTGAAAACGGGGCCAAAGTGGTTATTAGTAGCAGAAAACAAGAGGCTGTTGATACAGTAGCGAGGGAGTTTAATGAAGCCGGGTTGCAAGCCATAGGAATCGAATGTCATATTGGGGATACCACCCAAAGGGAACAACTGATAGCCAAAACGATAGACGCCTATGGGCGTATTGATATTTTGGTCAACAACGCGGCCATAAATCCTTTCTACGGCCCATTGGAATTGGCAGGGGAAGAAGTGTTCGATAAAATTATGAACGTAAACGTTAAGGCACCTTGGTTACTTTCGAATTTAGCATTACCGCATATGAAAGCTAATGGCGGTGGTAGTATTATTAATATTGCATCGGTAGAGGGCATACATCCCGGATTTCGATTGGGACTCTATAGTATGACGAAAGCTGCTGTGATCATGCTCTCTAAGAACCAGGCAAAGGAGTGGGGCCGTTATGGTATCCGTTCCAATGCGGTCTGTCCCGGATTAATTAAAACAAAATTTAGTGAAAGTCTGTGGTCTGATGAAAAATTGGCTGCGCAATATACAGGGATTATTCCTTTGAAAAGAGTCGCAGAACCTGATGAAATGGCCGGAATAGTGATGTTGTTGGCATCTGATGCGGGCTCTTATATGACGGGTGGGGTGTATACTGCAGATGGAGGTTATTTAATTTCAGGTTAATATAAGAGAATTATGAATTTTGACTATAGCGATAAATCAATAGCACTTCAAGAAGAATTGAAGAGTTTTTTGGAAACTCATGTTCACCCTATTGAGAAGGAGGTAGGATTGTTTCATCAAAATCCGGAAAATAGTTGGAAACGATGGCCCGGTTTGGAAGCATTGAAGCAAAAGGCAAAGGAAGCCGGACTGTGGAATGTTTTTCTTCCTGCTTCATATGGAGAACTTAGTCCTGGGCTTTCGAATTTGGAATATGCCCCTTTGGCAGAAATAATGGGGCGTATAATCTGGTCGTCCGAAATTTTTAACTGTAGTGCTCCCGATACGGGAAACATGGAGGTGCTTGCCAAATATGGAACACCAGAACAACAAGAAAAATGGTTGAAGCCTTTAATGAATGGGGAAATTCGTTCGGCCTTTTTAATGACGGAGCCAGAGGTTGCTTCCTCTGATGCAACCAATATTGAAACCGCTATTGTTTCTGATGGAAATGACTATGTGATCAATGGTCGAAAATGGTGGTCTTCTGGTGCGATGGATCCTAATTGTAAAATTGCAATTGTAATGGGTAAAACCGATTTTGATGCTCCGCGGCATGTACAACAAAGTATGATTTTGGTACCTATGGATACGCCAGGCCTAAAGATTGAAAGGGCACTAAGTGTTTTTGGCTATACCGATTCCCCCGAAGGTCATGCTGAAATAATTCTTGACAATGTTCGTGTGCCAAAATCTAATTTATTATTAGGGGAGGGTAGAGGTTTTGAAATAGCCCAAGGCCGTTTAGGTCCGGGTCGTATTCATCACTGTATGCGGTTAATAGGAATGGCACAGCGTTCTCTAGAAATTATGTCTGAACGTACGGTGCAAAGAAAACCTTTTGGTAGAACCCTAGACACTTTTAGTAGTGTTCGACAAGATATCGCTCTTTCTGCCTGTGAGATTGAACAGAACCGATTGTTGGTATTATCTGCAGCAGATAAAATGGATAAAGTAGGAAATAAAGACGCCAAGGATTTAATAGCCATGATAAAAATAGTCACACCACAAATGGCATTAAGGGTAATTGATAGGGCTATTCAAATTTTAGGAGGAAAGGGCGTTGGGAGTGATACTCCCTTACCACATTTCTTTGCAGCAGCACGAATGCTACGCTTGGCCGATGGCCCAGATGAAGTTCACATGAGTCAATTGGGAAAAAGTACAATAAACAAGTATGTAAAAAAATAGAATGTCTAACGAGAATAACTTAAAACCGGTACGTGAAGGCGAGGAAATCAATGAGGTTAAACTCAAGGATTTTTTGTTAGAAAATGGGTTAATAACCGGAGTGCATTCCGAATTAAAAGTAAAACAATTCACTAATGGTTATTCCAACCTCACCTACCAACTTCAAATTGAGGATAAGGAATATGTCTTACGAAGACCGCCCTTTGCAGCCCCAAAACGTGGGCATGATATGGGGCGTGAATTTAAGGTATTACAGCATTTAAATCCTGTATACGACAAGAGTCCTAAAGTCTACGTCTTTAATGAGGACCCTAAAATTATTGGAGCTCCGTTTTATATTATGGAGAAGGTCAATGGAGAGATTCTAACGGCCATGTATGCGTTTGGTAAACAAGTTTCCCCCGAACAATTTAAAACCATTTCAACTACATGGGTCGATGCTTTTGTAGAATTTCACAATATTGATTATAAGGAAGCACGACTTTCGGAATTAGGTAGACCGAAAGGGTACGTTGAACGGCAAGTTAATAATTGGGGCAAGCAGTACTTGGCCGCGGTAACCGATGAAGTACCAGCGGCACAAAAGGTAATGATGTGGATGAGTGAAAATCAACCCAAAAAATATGACCATACCCTTATCCACAATGATTTCAAATATGACAATGTTGTTTTTGCAGATGATAGTTGGAAGAAGATTTCAGCTGTTTTAGACTGGGAAATGTGTACGCTGGGTGACCCTCTAATGGATTTGGGTACTTCTTTAGGCTATTGGACAACGGCAGGTGACCCAGAGTTTATGAAACAAGGACTTCCTTCTCCAACGGTAATGAAAGGCAATCCTTCACGAACGGAAATTGTACAACAATATGCCTTAAAAAGTGGCAGAAATATAGATGATCTTACGTTCTATTTCGCTTACGGACTTTTTAAGATTGCTGTAATTGCCCAACAGATTTATTACCGATATAAACATGGCCATACGAGTGACCCCAAGTTTGCGAATTTGAATAAGGCTTCTGCTTTATGTTGCAATACCGCATGGCAGGCCATTCAAAAAAATAAAATAGATAATTTGTACTAACTATGGGCGAACAACACTTTATAAACATAAATCTAGAGCAAGTAACTGACTTTGCAAAAAGCGAATCCAAAGAACCTGTTGTTATGCTAAATATGATAAAATATAAAGCTGTTGTGGCTGAAACGGGAATGACGGGTAAGGAAACCTATAAGGAATATATGCGACAAGCGACTCCTTATTTTTTAAAGGCAAATGCAGAAATTGTGTTTTACGGTTCGCCCAAGCATATGTTAATTGGTCCTGAAGATGATACTTTATGGGATGATGTACTTATCGTAAAGTACAATTCCGTTACCGATTTCATGAACATGATAATGGACAAAGGATACCCTTCAAATTTAAGGGCTCACGCATTAACTGATTCACGATTAATTCATTGTGCACCAAATCAAAAAAAAGTAAATCAATCAAACTAAAAAAATGAATTTAAAAGACAAAGTAGTGGTAATTACCGGAGCCGGCAGTGGCATTGGGGCAGCCACGGCAAAGCTTTTTGGCGTAAATATGGCCAATGTTATTGTATCTGATATAAATCTGGAAAGTGCAGAAAAGGTAGCAAGTGAAATTCGAAACGATGGTGGTACTGCATCTGCATTACAAACAGATGTGACCCAGTTTGAGCAGGTGAAGGAATTATTGCAGAAAGTAATACAAAAATATGGTAGTCTAGATGTTATGGTGAACAATGCCGGAATAGCCGGTAAACACCAAGCAAAGACTGCAGATCACTCTCTTGACGACTGGCATAATGTAATCGCGGTAAACCAAACTGGAGTATTCTATTGTATGAAACTTGCAATACAACAGATGCTAAAACAGGGTTATGGTAATATAGTGAATGTGGCTTCTTTGGCGGGATTGAAGGCTTCGGGAAATAACCTTTCCTATTCCGCTAGTAAGTTTGCGGTAGTGGGAATGACAAAATCGGCCGCTTTGGAGTATGCAAGAAAAAAAATTCGAATAAATGCAGTTTGCCCTGGGTTTACCAATTCGGCATTGTTGGAACAATTGCTTGCTGTAAGTCCAGATATGGGCAATAAGTTAAAACGATTTATACCTATGGGCAGGTTCGGGCAGGCAGAGGAAATTGCGGAAGCTATTTGCTGGCTGGCCTCTGAAAATTCAAAATTTATTACTGGACAAACCATAACCTTGGATGGCGGCACCTCCTTATAATATCAGACTATGATAACATTAGTACTTACCAAAAAGGAGAACTATACGATTGTTCAGATGAACCGGGGAAAGGTAAATGCCATCAATCATGAGATGGTGAACGAGCTGAGCGAGGTTTTCAACATATTGGAAAATGACCCAGAAGTAAAGGGTGTAATCTTAACTGGACAACCGCACTATTTTTCGGCCGGATTGGATTTAATCGAATTGTACCAATATAACAAGAACCAGATTCAGGAGTTTTTTACGGCCTTTGGTGCGCTGTATCTGCAATTGGTGCAGTTTAAAAAACCTTTTATTTCAGCTATAACGGGACATTCCCCAGCAGGCGGGTGCGTTTTGGCCGTTACCAGTGATAATCGATATATGACAGAGGGAGATTCCTATGTAATTGGCTTAAATGAGGTTGCCGTAAATATCCAAATAAGTCAAAACCTAACAGAAATTTATGCTTTTTGGATAGGGGAGGGTTTGGCTCATCGGTATATTATGGAAGGTAAATTATTGAATGGAAAGGAAGCCTTGGCTGCTGGTTTGGTAGATGAACTGGTTCCCTTGGATACCGTTTTGGAACGTTCTGAAAAACAGATGAAGCGCTATTTGCAAGCAAACCAAGAGATCTTGATGAATACTAAGAAAAAATTGAGAAAGCAACTTTGGGATAAACTCGATTTAAATGCGGAGAACTCCTTGAAAGAAGCAACCATATTGTGGTGGAAACCCGAAATTAGGTCAAAGATGAAGGCATATGTAGAAAGTTTTACTAACAAGAATAAAAAATAAATGTACATGAATAAACAACTCATTTTTATAAAGAGACCTGTAGGCGCTGCAGATGCTTCGTCTTGGTCTATAGAAACGAACCCTATTCCAGAACTTGAGGAAGGGCAGGTTTTAGTGAAAAATCATTATATCTCTCTTGATCCTGCCATGCGTGGATGGATGAATGAGGGAAAATCTTATATCGCACCGGTAGAAATTGGTGCTGTAATGCGCGCAGGCTCGGTGGGTGAGGTCATAAAAGTGAAAAATCACCCAACATTCAAGGTAGGGGATTTCATTTCCGGTCATGGAGGTGTACAACAATATGTTGCAACGGATGGAAAAGGATATTATAAAGTAGATCCAAAATTAGCACCATTGCCCACTTATATCGGCACTTTGGGAATGCCAGGAATGACCGCTTATTTCGGAATTTTGGAGGTGGGTAAGATTAAAGATGGAGATGTTGTCGTGGTTTCAGGGGCAGCTGGTGCAGTAGGTAGTATTGTTGGACAAATAGCCAAAATTAAAGGATGTACCGTAATTGGAATAGCAGGAGGTACCAACAAGTGTAACTATGTGGTTGATGAGTTAGGTTTTGATGCTTGTATCGATTACAAAAATGAAAATGTTAAGGAGCGATTAAAGCAAGAATGTCCTAAAGGATTGGATGTTTATTTTGATAATGTTGGAGGTGAGATATTGGACGCCGCTTTGGGAAGATTACGAATGCACGCTCGAGTGGTTATTTGCGGTGCAATTTCTCAATACAATAACAAGCAAAACATGAGAGGCCCAGCCAATTATCTTTCTTTATTGGTGAATAGGGCAACGATGCAAGGGATGGTTGTATTTGATTGGGCCGAAAGATATGGGGAAGCCGGTCAGCAAATGGGTAAATGGATGGCAGAAGGGAAGTTGAAAACCCGTGAGGATGTTTATGACGGAATAGAGAACTTTCCATCGACTTATAAGAGACTTTTCTCTGGTGATAAATTGGGTAAATTAGTGTTAAAGGTTATTGAGGATTGATGCAGTTCGGGATTCATCTCATACAAAATGAAAATATAGAAAATGAAAGCAATACGATGTCAAACTTATGGTCCTCCATCTAATTTGAAGTTAGAGGAAATAGATTCCTTACATGCAGGTCCAAAGGAAGTAGTCGTTCAGGTAAAGGCCTGTGGATTAAATTTTCCGGATACGCTAATTATTCAAGGCTTGTATCAATTTAAACCGGAGCTACCATTTACTCCTGGCAGTGATATTGCCGGTGTCGTCAAAGAACTTGGGGAAGAGGTGAAACACTTGAAAATTGGTGATGAAGTTTTTGGTTTTGTGGCCTATGGAGGTTTAGCGGAAGAAGTAATCGTACCAGCAAACGCATGTTTTCCAAAACCAACTCAAATGAACTATCCGGTGGCGGCATCATTTATGATGGCCTATGGTACGTCTTACTATGCATTGAAAGATAGGGCAAAGTTAATGGAAGGTGAAACGCTTTTGGTTATGGGGGCCTCGGGAGGGGTTGGCCTTGCTGCTGTTGAACTGGGAAAATTAATGGGAGCCAAGGTAATTGCGGCAGCCTCCACTCAAGAAAAGCTAGAACTCTGTAAAGCGTATGGTGCTGATGAATTAATTAATTACACCAAACAAGATTTGAAATCCACCCTAAAGAAATTAACGGATGGAAAAGGGGTAGATGTGATATACGATCCTGTTGGGGGTGACTTTTCAGAACAAGTACTAAGAGCTATCGCATGGAACGGGCGATTTTTGGTTGTAGGGTTTGCAGCTGGTACGATACCTAAGATTGCGTTAAATCTGCCCTTGCTAAAAGGAGCATCCATTGTTGGTGTTTTTTGGGGCGGTTTCGCGATGCAATATCCTAGGGAAAATATGGGCAACACCATGACTTTAATGAAATGGCATGCGGAAGGCAAGCTTAAACCTCATATTCATAAAATAGTTCCCTTAGAAGATGCTAAAGAGGCTTTAGAAGAAATGATGAACCGAAGTGTGAAAGGGAAAATGGTTGTTCAAATTTGATAAAGTAACGATAACAATTATTGAAACATAACGATATGAGATTAAAGGATAAAATAGCGATTGTAACAGGAGGTTCACAGGGAATAGGAAGGGCAATTTCTGAACTGTTCGCTAAGGAAGGTGCTACGGTAATTATCATGGATTTACTACCAAAAGGCCAAGAAGTAGCAAATGGAATTAAAGCATCAGGAGGTAAGGCAGAATTCCATACCGTTTCGGTAACCGACAAATCGGCTGTAGAAATACTCTTTGAACAGGTAAATTCAAAATATGGCAAAATTGATATTCTAATTAATAATGCTGGCATAACTCGGGACCGCACCTTAGAGAAAATGACCGAAGATGAATTTGACGCTGTTATCGAGGTGAACTTGAAAGGGGTATTTATTTGCACGCAGGCAGTTGCACCGTATATGAAGGCAAATAGATATGGAAGAATTGTAAGTGCGGCATCCAATGTGGGATTGCGAGGTAATTTTGGTCAAACGAATTATGCGGCTACCAAAGCAGGTGTCATTGCCATGTCCAAGACCTGGACAATGGAACTGGGTAGATATGGTATCACGGCAAATGCCATAGCTCCTGGCTTTACCATGACCGATATGGTCGAAAAAATTCCGCAAGAACATTTTGAGGGGATTAAGGCAAGTATACCTTTAAAAACGGTTGCACATCCCGTCGATATAGCCTATGGCTATTTATATTTAGCATCTGATGAGGCACGTTTTGTTTCTGGAATTTGCTTGACCATTGACGGTGGAACTTCACGATAAATGATAGAAAAATGACTAAACTAGTTTTAGATGATTTAAAGGAATTTAAAACCTACGAAGGAAAAGCACTTCCGTCAGGTGAATGGATTACCATTACTCAAGAAATGATAAATGATTTTGCAAAGGCAACCTTAGACTTTCAATGGATACATGTAGATGTGGAAAAGGCGACCAAATTCTCTCCGTTTAAAAAGCCAGTTGCACATGGCTTTATGTCGGTTTCTCTATTATCTAAAATGCTCGGAGATCTTGTACAAATTAAATCGGTAAAAATGGGAGTGAACTATGGCCTGAATAAAGTTCGTTTTCCAAATGCCGTTTTGGTGGATAGTAAGTTACGATTAAATAGTAAAGTTGCTTATATAGAGGAGTATCCACAAAATGGTGTCAAAGTCACATGGCACTGTTCGGTAGAAATTGAGGATGCCGACAAACCGGCCTGTGTGGCTGAATTTATTAGTATTATGTTCGAATAATACCTTATCTGCCTGTTATAATTAGTAAGTTTTATTTTGTATTTTCAAGGTTGTCAAAATAAACCAAACTAATGACCAGACTCTTCGATTTAATCGACTACCAATTAAAAAACAATCCGTTAGAAGCTTGTATTAGTGGAAGGGATAAAAATGGGAATTGGGAATCGTATAGTACTCAAAAGCTAAAGGATACTGCAGAACAAGCAGCAGCAGGATTATTGAAATTAGGTCTTATACCTGGCGATAAGGTAGCTATTGTTGCCTATAAAAATAGGCCTGAATGGATTATTATGGACTATGCCGTGCAAATGGCGGGTATGATCAGTATTCCCTTATATCCTACTATCAGCGTATCAGAATATGAATACATTTTAAATGAAGCTGAGGTGAAAGCAGCCTTTTGTGGGGCACTGGATTTATATGATAAGCTATCAGAAACTCAAAAAGTTGTAACGACCTTAAAACATATTTACACCTTTGATAGATTGAATGGAAATCCTTTTTGGGAAACTATTTTTGATACCAAAGGTATTCCACGCTTAGAAAGCATCCAATCCAATATAAAGGGAGATGATTTAGTAACCATTATCTACACTTCTGGAACTACGGGAGAACCAAAAGGAGTAATGTTGAGCCATACCAATATTATGCACGTGGTTATTACCACCTCAAATTTTTTAATTGTCAAACCCGAAGAAAAAGCACTAAGTTTTCTTCCGCTTTGCCATATTTATGAACGGGCTGTTTCATTTTGTTATTGCTATAAGGGCGTTTCGATATTTTTCTGTGGTACAGATAACTTAAGCGGACCCGATGGGGATTTTGCTGCAGTACGACCGGTTATCTTTACCACAGTGCCTAGGTTATTGGAGAAAATTTATGAAGCTATTTACAACAAGGGTTTAGCTTTGAAAGGTGCCAAAAGAAAATTATTTTTTTGGGCTTTAGACCTAACGGTTGATTATAAGATAGATCAGCAGTTATCTTTTAGTGAAAGTTTGAAATGGAAGTTTGCCGATACCTTTATTTTTAGTAAGTGGAGAGCAGCTTTAGGCGGTAATGTAATACAAATTATTACAGGTGCCGCCCCTTGTCCTATTAAAATATTACGAATTTTTTGTGCAGCCGGCATTCCTATTCGAGAAGCATACGGATTAACGGAGACCTCCCCGACTTTAACCGGTAATAGCTTGGAACCAAATGGTGCCATGATCGGAACCGTTGGGTATGCTATTGATGGTGTTGAATTATATATTGATAAAACTTCTGGAGAATATAACGAAGATGAGGGAGAAATTTTAGCCCACGGACCCAACGTAATGTTAGGGTACTATAAAAAACCAGATATTAATGAACAGGTATTCCAAACAAACAATGGTAAAAAATGGTTTCGCACTGGTGATATCGGAAAACTCGTTAAAGGACCCTATGGAAGAGCGTTTCTTAAGATTACAGATAGGAAAAAGGAACTATTGAAAACATCTGGAGGAAAATATGTAGCACCTGCGCCGATTGAAAACCGGATAAAGGAAGATTTTTTAGTTGAACAGATGATGGTTATAGGCGATAAACAAAAGTTTG
>TARA_R110002060_G_scaffold73289_2_pt1 | contig 12365 bp, 8 predicted proteins | sample TARA_R110002060 | Tara Oceans TARA_R110002060 (sample SAMEA4397091) | marine metagenome | biome: Polar Biome; feature: [MES] marine water layer (ENVO:01000295) within the mesopelagic zone...; material: water (ENVO:00002006), including particulate matter (ENVO:01000060) such as...... | reverse complement strand
TAGGTCATGTCGATTAATCTGTATCAAACTGGTGTAAGTGGTTTACTAGCCGCACAACAACAGTTAGCGACTACAGGAAATAACATTGCTAACGTTAATACCGAAGGCTATACCCGTCAGCGTGCTGAACAGGCTACTGCTGTAGGCAATTATAACGGCGGTAACTTTGTTGGCTCTGGCACTTATGTTCAAGACATTACGCGCCTGTACGATCAATTCTCCTATAAAGAACAATTACTCAATAAAAGTAATTTGGGTAATGCTGATTCTATTAGTTTAGACCTTAATCAATTAAACGAAATAATGTCATTTTCCAGTGAAGCAATTGATGGCTCAATTCAGCGTTTTTATCAAGCGGTTAATGGTATAGCCGACAACCCAAATGATATTGGCTTACGTAATATTGCTCTTAGCCAAGCCAATGTTTTAGCAAAAGATTTCAACAGTTTAAATAACAACTTAGATCAACTTGAAAAGTCGACTAATAGCGAAATAGAACAAATGGCGAGTAAAATTTCGCAAATTTCGCTCGATTTAGCAAAAATCAACGAACAGATTTTACAGAATAAAGATATAAACCAAACGGGTCAGCCGAATGAATTATTAGATAAACGTGATCAACTCGTTAATGAATTAGGTGAATATACCTCGGTTAGCACCATTGAAGATACTTATGGCGTAATGACCGTGATGATCGGAAACGGCGCGACCTTAGTTGCTGGCATTACACCGTTAACCGTCAGTGTTGAAGCGGGCAATCCTGATCCATTGCAAACAAAATTACAATTAAATAGTCGTAACGGTAAAGTCGCCCTTGATGCGTCAAAACTTGGTGGAGCCATTGCCGCTAAAATAGAATATCGCGATGAGCATATTACACAAGCACGCAGTGAACTTAATCGTTTAGCAATGGCTGTTTCACAAACATTAAATCAATCGCAAGCTCAAGGTTTGGATTTAAATGCAAGGCAAGGTCTAGACATTTTTACCGATATCAACAGCACATTTCTTCAAAACTCAAGAGTTTTATCATCATCAAAAAATACAGGCAATGTGGAAGGTAGTCTCAAAATTACCGATGTTTCATTAGTACCAACCAATGAATTCACCGTTAAATATGACGGCAGTGATTATATCATGACAAATACTCGTGATGGTTCAACAACAACATTGGTTGAAACAACCCCTGGGGTTTACCCAACAGAATTTGGCTTTGAGTTTACCGTTAACTCTGGTACTCCAAACGCTAATGATAGCTTTACCCTTCGCCCAACAGAAAATAGCGCAGCATTAATGAAAGTAACGCTTAATGACCCCAAAGGCATTGCAGCGAGCTCCGCTATTGAAGTGCAAACGGGTGATAACAATGTCAGCAATGGCTCAGTAAGTATTGTTAATGTTACTGACCCTGAAGTTGCCCGTTCTTTTACCGACACCACTAATGCAGATTTAACGATTGATGTGTATGAAAGTGCACCGGATGTATTTAGTTATCGTGTTTTTAATGCGGCAACCCCGCCACCAGCAGCCACTATAGCTAGTGGTAGTTTCGCCGCAGGAGCAACTGCGGTGATTGATATGCCTCCTTCACCAGCAACTGCCGCTTTTCAAATTGAAATAGCAGGTTTGCCTGTTGGACAAGGCGCATTAGCCCGCGAAACGTTTACTATTGCTGATGCTTTTGGCTCAGGTAACGCCAGTAATGCAACACTGATGGCCGCTACACAAGAAGAGCAAATCCTGGGTGGGGGTAAACAAACCTTTAGTCAGGCATTAGCTACGGCTACTGCCGAAGTTGGCTCAAATGCAAGTTCAGCTGAACTGGTTGCGGATACTGCACAGGCTTTGTTTACTCAAGCTTATAACCGTAATCAATCTAATTCAGGCGTAAATCTTGATGAAGAAGCGGCAAATCTTTTGAAGTACCAACAAGCTTACCAAGCGTCGTCACAGATAATTTCAGTGGCAAATACCATATTCGATACCTTATTAGCGGTCTCTAGATAGGAGTTATTATGCGCGTTTCTACAGCACAGTTTTATAATCAAAGCGGCATGCAAATGTCTAATCAGCAGACTAGCATTAATGAACAAATGAGCCATCTTTCATCTGGCAAGCGAGTTGAAACTGCGAAAGATGACGCTGTGGCTTTTGGCACTTTAGCGGGTTATAAAAATGAACTCGCTAATATTGATAAGTATCAACGAAATATAACCCAAGCTGAAAACCATAACAGTTTAATTGATACCTCTTTAGCCAATGCCGAAAGTATTATGTTTGAGCTAAAAGATTTAATGCTACAAGCCAACAATGGTGTGTATTCAGCAGATGATCTTGCCTCAATAGGGCAACAGGCGAGTCAAAGCTTGCAACAAATACTCGATATTGCGAACACTAAAGATGAAACCGGTGGTTATGTTTTTGCGGGATATCAAATTGACGATGCACCATTTGTAATACAAGCAGATAGTTCGGTGGATTACCGTGGCGACAATGGTGTTAGAGAGTTGCAAATAGCTAAAAATGTTTCAATTGCGAGTAATCAAAGTGGAGAGCATGTTTTTCAAAAAGTTCCCAATGCAATTGGTGATTTTTCCGCTACTTATAATACCAATACCTCAGGTATAGGTGTAGAGCGTGCTGTAGTTGCTGATGCCAGTGTCTATGATAGTACAACAAACCCTGCAGACTTTACTTTTAACTTCACAACCGAAACAGACTTAACCATTACAGACGGTGCTGGGAATGTAACCAATATTACCGGTTATACCCCAGGGCAAACCATTGCCTTTAACGGTATCGAGGTTAAGTTAAGCGGCAATCCATTGCCGGGTGATAACTTCACACTAACCCCTGAGCAAGATATAAGCGTTTTTGACAATATAAAATCTGCTATCGATTGGATTAATAACAAAGCTAATGCTGGCGATGATCCGCAAGTACAGGTTGATTTTAATCAAATTATTGAACAATTAAGCGATTCAATGAATTACTTAACGTCTCGCCGAGCAGAGTCAGGTATTAACTTACAAGTTATAGAGCGTCAAAAAAGTAATCATTTAGATACTGAGCTTTATTTATCGTCAGGTAGGTCTTCAATCGAAGATTTAGATTTTGCCAAGGCTATTTCTGATTTTGAACAATCTAAAATAGCGCTACAAGCCGCACAGCAAACCTTTACGCAAGTACAAGGTTTGAATTTGTTTAATTATATTAGATAACTTTTTTGTACTTTTTACTGTTTATATTGGGTGTTTATATCGTATTGGTTAATTTTGGTACAGATGTTGCTTTTATCTAATCAGTAAAACATAAAACTGGCGTTATAAGGGTACAAGCCTTAATCGCAAAACTGGCTGTTAAGGCCAATGAAGTCCAAATACATTGCATACGTTGTTTTAGTAATAAATTCGCAATAAAGGATATGGACTGAAATATAGAGTGTTGGAAGTTTGAATAAACAGACAAACCGACTAACGCATAACAATATTGAAGATAAATAAAATTTCTAGGAGTCTATCATGGCCTTATCAGTAATAACTAACACGTCATCATTGAATGCACAACGTAACTTGACAAAATCTGGTGAGGGCTTAGCTACTGCTATGCAACGTTTATCATCAGGTATGCGTATTAACAGTGCTAAAGATGATGCGGCAGGTTTGCAAATATCAAATCGCTTAACATCTCAAATTAATGGTTTAGGTGTTGCACAACGTAATGCCAACGATGGCATTTCAATAGCACAGACTGCTGAAGGGGCAATGGCCGCTTCAACAGACATTTTGCAACGTATGCGTGATTTAGCATTGCAATCGGCAAACGGTTCTAACTCAGCAGTTGACCGTGAATCACTGCAAAAAGAAGTGTCAGCGTTGCAAGAAGAATTAACCCGTATCGCCGATACCACTTCATTTGGTGGACAAAAATTACTTAACGGTACGTTTGGTTCAAAAAGCTTCCAAGTTGGCGCTAATGCTAATGAAATCATTAATATGAGTATGGCAAATGTTGCTGCTGAAAACATAGGTAGCCAAGCTTTAAGTGCTGGCGGTACTGTGGTTGGTGTTGCAACAACGGCTGCTGGAGATAACACTGCAGGCAATAATACGACAGCTGAATCAGATTTAGTTATCACGGGGAATGGCGGTAGCAGTACCGCTGCAATTAGTTATCTTGATGACTCGTCGAGTAAAACAATTGCTGATGCCATTAATGCAGCTACTGCAGCGGGCGATGTACCCGTTAAGGCAAGTGTAGAAAATGTTGTCACTATGACATTTGCTGCAGCCACAGCTGGTGAAACTATGTCGATGGTGCTTAATGGCCAAACCATTGGTCTTACGGCTTTTAATCAGTCTGATATGACAAAACTTGCCGCAGCAATTAATGACAATGCTAACACTAATGTTGTGGCTACTATCGATGAAAGCGACTCAAGCAAGTTGATTTTAACCGGAACAGACGACATTGCTATTGCTGATCTCAGTTTTACTACCATTGCGAGTGGTGGCGCTACCGCGACAGTACAAGGTAATAATGCAACTAGCACGCCTGCTTCACTATTAAACCTGACAAGTGACAGCACAATTGCCGTTGGTGATGTTAGATTATCTGCTACTGAAGGTTTTTCAATTGCTGGTGGTAATGCTGATGTATTTACAACTGCGACGATGAATTCATCATTAGATGCTATTTCAGATATCGATTTAAATACACAAGTGGGATCACAAAGTGCAATTGAAGTTATAGATGCTGCTTTAGCAACCATTGATGAAAGCCGAGCAGATTTAGGTGCGGTGCAAAACCGTTTCAGTTATACCATTAGCAACCTGGCTAATATTCAAGAAAACGTATCAGCTTCAAGAAGTCGTATCCAAGATACAGATTTTGCAGTTGAAACAGCTAACTTAACTAAGAACCAAATATTGCAACAAGCAGGTACTTCAATTTTAGCGCAGGCTAACCAAATACCTCAGGCAGCAATTAGTCTTCTTGGCGGCTAAACTATATTAATATATTAAGTTTACTACTAAGCCATCACTTTTAAGTGATGGCTTTTTTGTTTGCACATGCAAAAATTAAGTGGATTACTATAAAAAGATTAAATATTGATAATACTAAGTTAATTCAAGTGACTTTGAATAAGTTGAACTTTCAATGTTGAGTTATAGATTATGAATACTAGGAATTAATGTTAAAACACTAAAGCGTTTAAAGGGCTATTTTATATAAACCCAAACTCTGGGTGTTTTTTCTATTTATACAGACCTATTTTAAAGCGAATAAATAACTTTTCTTCTTATTCTTCTTAATTTTCATTGATCACTTGTAATTTACTGTTGATTTAAGTTGTTAATATTAATGATTTTTTATTTTTTATTAGATGTTTTTAATATTTTTATACAAAAACATTAAAGTAATATTATGGGCTGCCGTTAAAGTAATTAGCACGGGGCCTAATCAATAAAATTAACGCTCCGAAGTTTAAAATTAACAATATATTATTTTGTACTTAGGAGTTCTATCATGGCTTTATCAGTAATCACTAACACTTCATCATTGAATGCACAACGTAACTTATCTAACTCAAGTAATGATTTAGCAACTTCAATGCAACGTCTTTCATCTGGTATGCGCATCAACAGTGCAAAAGATGATGCCGCAGGCCTACAAATTGCAAATCGTTTAACATCACAGGTAAATGGTTTAGGTGTAGCTCAACGTAATGCTAACGACGGTATTTCTATGGCGCAAACTGCTGAAGGCGCAATGTCAGCTTCTAGCGACATTCTGCAACGTATGCGTGATTTAGCACTACAATCTGCCAACGGTTCTAACTCTGCTGATGACCGTACAGCTCTTCAAAAAGAAGTTACGGCATTACAATCTGAGTTAACACGTATTGCAGAAACAACCTCGTTTGGTGGTCAGCAATTACTTAATGGTACTTTCGGTACCAAAAGCTTCCAAGTAGGTTCAAATGCTAACGAAGTGATCAATATGACCATGGGTAATATTGCTGCTGAAAACTTAGGGCGCCAATCTTTGAGTGCTGGTGGTACTGTTGTTGGTGTTGCCGTTGCGGCTGCTACAGATAACACTGCAGGCAATAATACGACCATAGAAGCAGATTTGGTTATTACAGGTAATGGCGGTAAAAGTACGGCTGCAATTGGTTATGCCGCTGACTCATCAAGTAAAAATATAGCTGATGCGATCAATGCAGCGACTGCAGCGGGCAGCGTTCCAGTTAAAGCAAGTGTAGAAAACGTTGTTACAATGACATTTGCTGCTGCAACTGCTGGTGAAACTTTGTCAATGAGTCTAAATGGACAAACCATTGGTGTTACAAGTTTTAATCAGACTGATATGACAGAGCTTGCCGCAGCAATCAACGACAATGCTAATACCAATGTTGTAGCAACGGTTGACGAAAGCGATTCAAGCAAATTGATTTTAACCGGCTCAGATGATATTGCCATTGCAGACCTAAGTTTCACTACGGTAGCGAGTGGTGCTGCTACAGCAACAGTACAAGGTAATAATGGTACTGGCACGCCTGCTTCACTATTGAATACTACAACTGACAGTACAATCGCAGTTGGCGATGTTAAATTAACCGCGACTGAAGGTTTTTCAATTGCTGGTGGTAATGCCGATGTATTTTCTGCTGCTACTGTAAACTCAGCATTAGATGCTATCTCAGCTGTTGACTTAGGTACTCAAGCAGGTTCACAAAGTGCGATTGGTGTTATAGATGCCGCTCTAGCAGCAATTGATGGACAACGTGCCGATTTAGGTGCTGTTCAAAACAGATTTGACTATACTATTAGTAACTTGTCTAACATCCAAGAAAATGTATCATCTTCTCGTGGACGTATTCAAGATACTGACTTTGCGGTAGAAACAGCTAACTTGACTAAAAACCAAATCTTGCAACAAGCAGGTACGTCAATCTTAGCTCAAGCTAACCAGTTACCACAAGCCGCATTAAGCTTGTTAGGTTAGGCCTCGAACTCACACTAACATAAGTAGTATGTTAGTAGCATAAGGTAAGGAAGAGGCAGAACACCTCTTCCTTTTTGTGTTTTTATAGTTAATGAAGTTTGCACCTTAAAATAGTCTAATATGCATAATATTGAGTTTATTAAAGGTGATAAAGGAGTCAAATATGATTTTAGCTAATAACGTTAATAGCTCTGGAAATTTAACTAACTCAACGAGTGTTGAATTAGTTAATGCCAAATCAGGGCAAGCCGATTCAGATATAAAAAATACTGAAAACTTACAAAGAAATAACTCGACTAAAGTATCTGATAATGCAGAAGCACAAAAAAATGCTCCTGTCAGTGATGTTAAAAAGTCAGAAGCAATGACGCCAGATCAATTAGAAAAAGTGGCGCAGCAATTGCAGGAATTTATGGGCGAGATGAATCGAAGTTTAGAATTCTTAGTCGACAAAGATTCTGGTCGTGATGTAATTAAAGTATTGGATAAAGGTACGGGTGAGTTACTCAAACAATACCCTTCTGAAGAAGTATTAACTATGATTTCTAAATTATCCGATGTCACAGGTAATTTAATCGATACAGAAATATAACTTCTACTAGGCTAGTATTAGTGGCTTTTATTTAATTTGGTATACTTTAGTTTGAGCTTAGCACAACAACATTGGTGAAATTATGGTCGATATTGCATTTACAGGTATAGGTTCAGGTCTTCAGGTAACTGAGATTGTTGATGCTATTGTTGGCGCTGAACGTGCTCCGTTTGAAAGTCGCTTAAATAATCGTCAGGCAGCAATAACAACAGATATTTCTGCGGTTGGAGCCTTAAAAGGAGCACTGGAAAGTGTTGCTGGGGCTATAGATGATTTAGCTAGTGCAGACCAATATCAACGAAGAGTTGTCAATGGTTCTGATGATTTTGTTTCTTTTAGTGGTACAAAAAGTGCTGAATTAGGTAGTTACTCTGTTAAGGTTAATCAAACAGCCAGTGCTCACAAATTAGTTTCCGACCCGTTTGTTGGTAGCGAAGCTGTTGGTGAAGGTACCATGACATTATCGTCAGGCAGCGAAAGTTTTGATATTAGTGTCTCAAGTACAGCAACGCTGAGTGATATTCGAGACGCTATCAACGACAGTCTAGATAATACAACAATGACCGCCACTATTATCACCGATGATAATGGCCAGAACTTGGTATTAACAAGTAAAGAAACCGGCCTTGCAAATGCGATAAAGATAACGGTTGAAGAAGTCGTTGAGATAGGTGATCTTTTAGGTCCTAACAATACAGACAAAGTAGGATTATCTCGATTAGCCTATGATGCAGTTGAAGCATCACCGACATATGCGCCAAATTTAACGCAAGTGCGTGAAGCACAAGATGCAAAAATTACTATTGACGGCACGTTAGTGGTTACTAATAGCACCAATGAATTTGAAGATGCTATTGACGGTATTACCATTACAGCAAAAAAAATGCACGAAGTGAGTGACGATATAAGCACGGCAAGTGTTACTGAAAATAATAGCAACATTCAAACAGGTCTATCTGGATTTGTAAAAAGCTATAATGAATTAGTCGATCTTGTTAAGCAACTTGGACAGTCAAGCGCGAGTGGCGTTGGCCCACTTGCTGGGGACTCACTTTTACGTGGTGTAATGGGTAAGATACGCCAAGAGCTTAGCAGCTCGTTTTCAAGCACTGGTAGTGACAATTTAACGTTGAATCAGTTAGGTGTGCGTTCAGACCAATATGGTAAATTAGAATTAGACAGCGAAGATTTAGAAGCACAAATAGCATTGAATGTTGATGGCGTGCAAAACTTCTTTGTTGGCAGCGATAACCTACCTGGTTTTGCAGCTTCACTTAAAACGTTAACTGAATTTTACACCGAGTCTGATGGCATTATCCAAGGGAGAATTGACAGTAAAAATAGTCAATTATCAAAACTAGATGATGAGCGAATTGCCTTTACCAGACGTATTGATTTGCTAGAAGCCCGATTGTACTCTCAGTATAATGCCATGGATTTACTAGTGTCTAACTTGAATGCGACAAGTAGTTATCTACAGCAGCAACTTGATAACTTGCCAGGTGTAGTGAGAGAATCTAATTAATTATCGTACATAACTCTAAACAGGCTAATAAGTTAGACTTATTTAGACTGAGTTAGATAACACAATAAATCGTTTTAGCTTTTAAGTTAAAGCGATTTTTTTATTACCGCAGAAAATTTTGATACTTATATCTATTGAAATAGCGCTCCCGTCAACTTGGTGTTTCAGTAGCAAGCTTAGGATAAGCAAAAAACATAGTTATGATCGATGTGGTTTCCATAGTCGCTTTACCTTCAGGATTGATGTGGTTGTATGTTTCTTAACTTTTCTAACGTTATTAGCTTGCTATTGTTCGACCAAAAGGCAATACCTAGTTTGAAAGTAAAACTTTAGATTTATTCCATGATTATAGCGCTACTTTTTATTATCAAAACAGCGTTGAAGGGTAGAGATTATATGAATGGAGACATTGTGTGAGGTATGAGAAAACTTAACCAAGTAATTGCAATACGAGTTGCGTTTGCACTGTACTTTGCGACATCATCGCTGTGATAGCTTGTTGTTGAATTTGATATTTAGTTAGGTTGGCTGTCTCAATAGCAAAGTCGGTGTCTTGTATACGCGAGCGGCTAGCGCTAACATTTTCATGAATATTGCTTAAGTTTGACATTGTATGCTCAATTCTATTCATAAATGCACCAAGTCCCGAACGTTGGTCATCAAGATATCTTAACGCATCATCAATTGCGGTTGTACTCGCTTGAGAGTTATTGGTTAGATCAATATCGTTAATGCCAAGTACGATTGTTGAAAACCCACCTAATGCCATATTGATGGTTTCGTTATCATTTGCACCGACCTGAAACTCTGTTTGTTTACTGCCATTTCCACTAATTTCAACTTTATAGTTCTCTAGTCTAAGTTCTTTTAAACCAGAGGCTGCATAATTTGTGGCAGGATCAAAATCATTGGCATTGTCATCATCACCCGAGACATAAGTCGTGAGAAAGTTTGCTGTGGTTTTTCCACTAAAACCACCCACAATAGTTTCCGCCCGTTCTGGACCATTTGCTGCGTCTAAGCCCCCAAAAGCGCCGTTATCAATATTGGTTAAATTCATATCACTGGTGATAAAATCTTCGAATACTGTTCCAGCCATTAATTGGCTTTGAAAGGCACTAGCATTAGCCAGAGTGCCACTTGAAGCAGCACTAATAGCCGCATCAAAAGTACCACCACCAGCCAATGTTGACATCATGTTTTTGATGCCCCCGCTGCCAAATTGACTTTCAAGGTAGCGCATAGCAATATAACCACCGGAATAAACACTCGCGACTTCGGCAGTAGTACCCGTTGGGGCACTATTATTTGAAAATATGGCATTTAATCCGCTTTTAATAGCAGGTACACCTAAACTTGCAATGTCAGCCTTTAACCTGTCATCAGCACCTCTAATAGCTTCTGCGCTACCTTCAGCAAACCAGGTCGGATTAGCACTTAAATTCATGTTATTTGCCATCACAGCATGAGTCATTTCGTGCAGGATGGTGCTTTTTAATTGTGTGATTTTATCACTGCCACTGGTTGAAAAATCACCTAAGTCGATGTTCATCACTAAATTAATACCAGCACCGACATAAGATACCGAGGCAAGGACACCGCTAGCACCATCGATATTTTCCAGGTTTATTTTAAAGGTAGCTCCATCACCAATTAAGCCGAATTGATCTTCAATAATACTTTCTGACTCAGCTAGTAGACCACTTTGTAGCGTAGTAAGAATGTCGCGCTCAACTTTATCAAAGGCGGCTGTATTTGCTTTGGTATCAAAGACTTTATTATCGGCAAATGAAGTAGTTTCATTGATTCTATTTAATTCTGCTTTGAGTTGACTAGCCTCTTCATTCAGCGTTTCGCGATCACTTGCAGAAAGTGAACCGTTGCTAGCTTGCAAAGACAAATCGCGCAATCTAAATAATATGTTGGTGCTTTCATCTAGTGCACCTTCGGCGGTTTGGGCAATGGAAATAGCATCATTTGCATTACGTTGCGCTACAACTAAACCATTAACTTGCGAGGTAAGGCGATTTGAAATTTGTAACCCCGCGGCGTCATCTTTAGCCGCATTAATACGCATACCAGAAGACAAGCGACTAAATGTAGTCGCCAGCCCATTACTAACGTCCGTTAGTTGTCGCTGCATAAATAGCTGACTGGTGTTGGTATTAATCGTAAGCATAACTGTTTTTGACCGCACTAAAGTATTGATTACATAATGACAGCGGCGAATAATGTATTGGCCGAATTTAAGATCGTTATTACTCTATGGCTAATATATCGGCAGATTAATAAAAAACTTAAACATATAATTGTAATTAAATTAATTTATTAGGCAATGCACTAGGCCAAAGAGCATTAGAAGTATTTAGCGGTTGTTTACAGCTAAAGCATTGCAGCTTGCTATACATTTTATATTAGTATGAGTTGAACTCTGAAAGGCCAAACCTGACGATTTGAAAGTAGGGTCAATTTAAAGCAATAACCGATAAAAACTTCATCAATTAACGGGTGTTAGAGTTTTTGGTAAAGGCTAATGGCTTTTTTATTTTTCTTTAAGGTTAAAATTGTAGACTTTGCTGACTTTTGCACGCAGTTAACTTTTTCTATAAGTTGGCGGTCAAGTAAAGCCATAGTTTGAAGTTGTTGTAGGTGCATTTGCAATTCATCATGGCTGAAATTTTCAAATAGTTGATGAATCTTTTCTTCTCTTTTAGCCATTAAATTAAGCAGCTCTGTTGTAGCTACTTGTTTTTGACTATCTTGATTGAGTTGCTCAGGTATAGACTGCTTACTCTCAAGGCTTGATGTATCTAAACACTGAAGCAGCGTTTTCGATACATCAATAATATCAGTTAAAATTTCAACAGCGTTTAACACCACTAAAAGCTTACCTTGTCTTGATTATCAAGTGGAATATTGTCCCAACCTGACTTAATTGGAATTAATGTCTGCGCTACTTCATTGAGTTTATCAATGTCGTTATCTACGCTAGCTGCAAGTAATTGCTCTGAACAATAAAGGTAGATAGAGGCTAAGTTATTAGATATTTCTCCACCTTGTTTAAAATCAAGCGAAGACTCTAATACGCCAATAATAGCAATAGCGTTTGATAATTCAGCGCCTTTTTTTGCATAGTCTTTTTGGGCAATTGCACCTTTTGCAGTAGCAATGTTATCAAGTAACTTTTGAAATAACAGTGCAACCAACTGATAAGGTGATGCTTCTTGGGCCGAACTC
>TARA_R110002060_G_scaffold68250_1_pt1 | contig 12650 bp, 17 predicted proteins | sample TARA_R110002060 | Tara Oceans TARA_R110002060 (sample SAMEA4397091) | marine metagenome | biome: Polar Biome; feature: [MES] marine water layer (ENVO:01000295) within the mesopelagic zone...; material: water (ENVO:00002006), including particulate matter (ENVO:01000060) such as...... | reverse complement strand
AAGGAAATCATTTGGATAAATGGAACGTTTGATGTGCTTCATATGGGACACATCAAACTCTTTCAAAAAGCTCATGAATTAGCAACAGATGAATTTAGGAGTTTTTCTTGGAAGATAGTAGTTGGAGTAGATACGGATGAAAGAATAAGAGAATCGAAGGGAGTAGGCAGGCCAGTTAATACGCTAAAAAACAGAATGGAGTTTCTCCATGCGATAAGGTGGGTGGATGAAGTTTATGCTTTCCATAGTGATGATATGCTTGAAGGCTTAATTAAGGCGCACGCGCCCAAATATATGATAATAGGAGATGACTATAGAAATAAACCTATAATAGGAAGCGAGCATATAAAAGAAATTATTTACCTACCTCGCTATGAAGGGCTAAGTTCTACTAAAATTATAAGCGGAGCCCACAACTAGCATATATTTATAATAAAATTCCAGCATGGCAAATTATTCATCAGCAGAAATGAATGTAGGAGTACTTGGTGAGGCACTTACAGCAAATACCAACTATCAATTCATCTTCACAACTCCACCTTATCCCGGTAGAGCAATAGCAAATAATCAAGCATACTTCGTAATGGATTCATCAACTACGGCGAATTTAAGCTTACAAGGTAGCTCCACCAATCGAAAGATAGGATCGCTGTGGGCAAATTATAGACTTCCATTTTCAAGCCCCAATGTTACTACAACTGTAAACGACACTTTTACTTTTGATGTTGTGGGGAATACTCGTGGTAGTGGTGCTACAATTACTTTAACTTCTACGGCTGGAGTAATTACTGAAGGATTTGTTACATCCCAAACTGGAGGTGATTACATTGATAATGACTCTATTACTATATCTCAAAATGACTTACAAGCTGCCGGCTTTGCTAATGCCAATCGCTCTGCTATTATGGATTTATTTCCTGATGAAATTGATGGAATTTATCAATCATCTGATTTATCTGGTGTATTTGGTCCTTTTGCGGGTGATGTTTTAAAGCAAAATTTTGTTGGATTAGGTACTAGTGAAAATCTTAAATATAAAATTGCCTTTAATATGTTACAAGGACTTGAGCAAGGATCCGGGCAATTTCAATATAACCCTACTATTAACATTCCTGCTTCATCATATCTCCTTAAATCCACTGGTCACTTTGACCTACAAATTCAATAAGAATGATATATACGTATTTAAATATTACTATATGTTAAGAGGAGACCTTTTTGAGGTTTCTGTAAAAACATTTGGCTCCCCAAAATACTGTTCGTATATTTACGGAGTAAATAAGATGCATGTTGCATGTTATGCTAATTAAAAAATAAAGGTTATGAAAAATACAATATTTACACTATCAATTCTTTTAGCTTTTTCTTCATGTACTAAGGAAGAAATTGTTCAAACTCCTTGCAATGGAGATTGTGAAACTTCTTATGAAGTAATTTATAAAAATCAATTAATTACTCCTAATTTAGATGGTTATTATGAAGTTGAATGGGATAAGTTAGATTATTTTCAAATATCGGGGAATTTATCTCCACTAAATGATGATTATGTTATAAATAAAATTCCTCTTATTGAAGCAAGATTTGACTCTGATTATTGGGTAGTATTAGATAGTTTAACATTCCAAACACCTATGTATTCTTACTTAGGTTGGTTTAATAGTAATTCTTTAGATGACCCAATTGCTGTTGGGAATATGGTTATTACTTTAAATGATATGTTTAATTTACATCCTCCATTTAATATTGTAGGTTATCAGATTCCAAGATATTTTGATACAGACCACCCAGCTGCTCATACTATATTGGGTACATACTCTAAATATACTTACCAACCTACTCAAAATATTTTTCTAGATGATGAGATGGTTGGAGACACTATTAATCTATTTGTTGAAACTACTTTTAATACAGATATGGGAGAAAGTGAAATTATTGAAGATCACATTAAGATAATAATTATATAAAATAAATTTGGATAGTAAAAATTAATTTCGTACATTTAAAATAAAAAGTTATGACAGAAAAAAAAGGAGATTACACAGAAACAGTTGAATCATTAATTACTTTTGGTGATGATGGTTACACAATGCGTAAAGATGATCCTCGTACTAAAGAAGCCATTATTAAATCTCAAGAGCTTAAAGAATTAAAAATGAAAGAACTCATTTCCTCGGGAGAAGCTTCACTTTTTGAAGGTATGAATTTAAGTAATAAAAGAGCCGAAGGTGAAGAATTCAAAGCATATAGAGATAGATTAAAAACACACAAAAGTTTAGAAAAGCTTTATAAAACATTAGGAAGAGAAGAATGTAAAAGACAGTTTCCTATGGGTTTTAAATATGCTCTTGAACAAGCAGCATTAGCCGAAGTGCAACAATTAAAAAGTCAACCACTTACTGCTACTAACGAATTGGGTGATGAAATCCCGGTTATAATTAAAAATGATAATGAATAAAATTCGTAAAGATTTTTTAAATAAAATAGGATCCGAAGAAATAATTGAAATTAACTCAATATTAGATAAAGTTAATGAATTTGGATTAACAGTTGAAGTTATATACACAGCTCTAAATGAAATAAAATCTAACCCTAATACCACTCCTTTGCTTGCTATCCAAATAGCAGCAAACGATTGGGATTGTTAAAAAACACTACAATTATGTCAAAAACCAAAAAAGATCCTAAAGCAGAATTAATCAATGAACTTATTCAACTATCTCAAATAAGAGATGAATATTGGAGTTATCACCCTGCTAACCCTCACTCAATAAATGTTGAATTTGAAATAGTTAAGATTGATAAAGCTATTGAAGAGATACAGAGTAAAATAGATCTCCTTACATAATTTTCTAATATTTTTATCGTTTATCCCAGCATTTAAGCGCATTTATACGCATTATTATGCGTTTTAATACATTTAATACATATTCCCACCACAGTCATCATTAATTAAACCCTTGCGTTTAATACGTAATAGTATTTTTTATTTAGATTTGGATTACTAGCAGTTATAACATATATTTATAACTAAATCACTTAAATTTTGAATAATGAGTCACTATGAAGATGAATTACATACGGTTTACGAAACAGTTCAAAAAGAAGGTTTGAAGGAAAAGTTTGATAAACAATGTAAAAAAATGATATCTCAAGATAAACATAAACATAAATCTATGTTAGAGAAATGGGAATATGCTCTTTATAGAGTAAAAGGTGGGGAATCTAAATAATGGAAAATTTAAGTAATATATTTGGTTTATTTTCTCATGAAGATGATGATCTATCTACTGATGGAGAAACAACTTACAGTGATTTAAAAACATCTCCTGTGTATTATGTTGGGATGTATAAAAAATTAGTATTAAATCATATAAATTTTAATAAAAAGGTTTTAGTATTTTTTAAGCAATCTAATGAAGAGTTAGATATTGAAGATATTAAAGAAGCTGGGGAATACGTTACTTACAATAGAGCCTGGAGTTATATACAGAATGTCAATGTTGATGATGCAGCGCATATAGACGCATTAAAATACTATTCAGACGAATATTTAGACACAGCTTTAAAGCTAGGAATTAGCTATTTTACCCAAACCGAAGAGTATGAAAGATGTGCAGTAATACATAAAATTTTAGAAAAATCAAAAGAATTTCCATCTAAGGTTGGAGGTGAAAAATCCTCAGCGTACATTGGGGGTACAGGAGTTAAGGGGAAAAAGAAAGATAGATAAGAGAATAGAGGAAATAAGGGTACATAGGTACCTAAAATACATAAATTATAAATAAAACAACTATGGCATTACGCAACCCAGAAACCGTATCACGTTTATTGGATAGATTAACGGGATCACTTAAGAATTTAAAATTAATGGTAAAATCACAACAACCAGTAGAAGATTTTGTAAAAAGAATTGATGATACTCAAGATATCATTGATGATCTAACATCAACTTTAGAAAGAGAAGGAACACCATTAAGAAACGGATAAACCTAAAAATAAAAGTTATGAAATTATCAGCAGAAAAAATCCAATTCAATTGGGTTGAGTTTAATACTAATATTGAACAACACATTACAGGAGATCGTAAACAAAAATTATTAGATTTTTATAAAAAATACGAAGAGCGTATTTCATTAATGCCGGCTTCACATAAAAAAGAGTATCATTCTGCGTTTCCAGGTGGTTATGTTGACCATGTTAATAGAGTGGTTAAGGCTGCTTTATCTATGTCTGCTGTTTGGGAAGGATTTGGAGCCGATATGTCTACATTTACACAAGAAGAATTAATATTTTCAGCTATAAATCATGATTTAGGTAAAATGGGTGATTCAGAGCATGAATCTTATATACCTCAAACTGATAAATGGAGAAGAGATAAATTAGGTGAAGAATATATGCATAATAAAGCTATTGCATTTGCTGCTGTCCCAGATCGAGGATTATTTTTACTTCAAGAATATGGTATTAAATATACATTTAATGAAATGGTTGCAATTCAAACACACGATGGTTTATACGATCCAGCAAATGATAAATATTTAAAATCATTTATGCCTGAAACTAAACCTAGAACTTCCTTGCCTTTCATATTACATCAGGCAGATATGATGGCCGCTAGGATTGAATTTGAAATCGAATGGTTACCTAAATTTTCAAAAAATTACGTGGATAAGTCTAAAAACAATTATACATTGGGTACAAATAAAAAACATACAATTAAAAACAAAGCTTTAGGAACTATTAAAAGCGAAGGACTTAAAAATTTATTTGATAAATTATGATAACAACAATAATAATAGTAGTATTAGCAGTAATAGTCGTAGTCTTAGGGTTTACGACTATTAATCTTCTTAAAAAAAATGAAAAACAAGAAGACATCTTATTAGGATACTTAACATACTTAGATAACATATCTAGATTAATAGAAGTTTCAGACGAAAAAATTAAAAACACAGACATTAAGGGGTCGTTTGAAGGAGATGATGAAGTAGGACATTTCTTCAAAACTATTAAGGATATTCAAGCAATTCTTAATGATTTTAATATTAAGAAAATTTAAGAATATATGGATCACATAATTGAGAAAAATAAAAGAGAAAGAAAAGGTAGAGTATACTTTACAAAAGAAACAGAAGCTGCAATTGTAAAATATAACAAATCTGTGGATAAAGAAGAAAGAAGTGATCTCTATCAAGAACATATTCATTGGCCCTTTTATAAATTAACTCAAAATATAATCCATACATTTAAATTTTATTATACTGAGGTTGAAAATTTAGAAGATCTTCAACATGAGCTTATGGTATTTTTATTATCTAAAATACATCTATTTAATCCAGATAATGGGGCTAAAGCTTATTCTTATTTTGGAACTATAGTAAAAAGATGGTTAATAGTATATAATACTAAAAACTACGGAAAAAAGATACAAAACATTCAAATGAATGATTTAACAAACTATTCAAACTTAGACCAACTAAACCCAGGATTTATTTCATCTCAAAAAATGGAAGAAGGATTAAGTAAAGTAGTAGAAAAAGAATTTGAAGGAGATGAATTAGCATTAAAAGGTTATAAATATGAAGATAAATTATCTATCTTTATTGATCAGTTTGTAGAGGAATGTACTGAAAAAATATACACAATATTCCCTAAAGGGAATGATGCTCAAATAGCTGATGCAATTTTAGAATTATTTAGAAAAAGAGATGCAATTGATGTTTTTAATAAGAAAGCGTTATATATTTACATTAGAGAAATGGTAGATGTAAAAACTCCTAAAATTACTAAAATAGCTAACGTCCTATATAAGATATTTAAGAAAAAATATATGTTTTATTTAGAACATGGTTATTATCTTTCCTCAAAAGGTTAATTTAGTTATATTTATAACCAAAAATTATGAGCCAATTAGATTCAATAATATTTGGTAAAAAAACTTTTTCTGATATCCTAGAAGAAATTTACAAAAACCAAAAAAGAAGAGAAGGACAAGTAACAGCATTAATATCAGAACTTAAACCTCTAGTAAATGAAATAGGAGATGCTACTTTAATAGTTCCTTTAATAAAAGAATATATGGAGATAGGGGTTAAAAATGATGAGCAATTAATTAAAATGGCTACTATTATTCAAAGAGCTGTCCAAAATACTAATGAAGACGGTTCTTTAGGGATAAGTGATGAAGAAAAAGAAGCACTTATGGTTGAAATGGAAAAAATTCAATTAAAAGATAAAGAAGAATAAATGGTTAAACCAATAACAGGTCTAGGTTCTCTTGGTAATTCAAATCTACCCTCATCTGGGTTAGCTAATATATTCTCTAGAAGGGTCACATATGCTATGCTTGATGATAAAACTGAAAAAAGAGCATTTAAAAAGTTTGGTGAATGGAGCTCTATAGGTTGCATATTTTTTGATTCAATAAACCAGCCTAACCCAAATCCACAATTTACAACAGATAACTTTGCTAGACCTTTATTTCCTAATCAATCTGTAGTACCCTTAGAAAATGAAATAGTTTATATTATGGCTTTGCCTAATAGTGATGTACAAAGTAATGTAAATGATGTATCATATTATTATTTTCAACCTATTAATATTTGGAATAGTGTTCATCATAACGCTATACCTGATCCTATTAATGGTCAATCTCTACCTGAATCACAAACACAAGATTATGAAGAAACATCAGGAGGAGCTGTTAGAAGAGTAGATCCTAAAGGTACAGAAATAGATTTAGGTGACACATTTGAAGAAAAATTAGAAATAAGAAATTTATTACCTTATGAAGGTGATAATTTACTTCAAGGAAGATGGGGTAATACTATTAGATTTGGATCAACTGTAAAAGAAGCAGTAGTTCCAAATCCATGGTCTAGAGATGGTGATGATGGTGATCCTATTACTATTATAAAAAATGGTCAACATAAAGAAGATACAGATCCTTGGGTACCACAAGTAGAAGATATTAATACGGATCTATCAAACATCTATTTAACATCTACACAAGCTATACCTATTGAAGTGTCAAGTAAAAATTATACTTCTTATTTTGCTCCCCCCATAGCAACTGATAAATTTGTAGATAATCAAATAATTCTATCATCCGGAAGATTATTATTTAATTCAACTAAGGATTCAATATTATTAAGTTCATTTGATACTATTAATTTAAATTCTGTTAATAGTATTAATATAGATTCCCCCAAAACAATAATAAAATCTGACAATATTCTTTTAGGAGACAAGAGTGCCCGAGAATCTGTAATATTAGGGGATAAGTTTTTAACAGATTTTTCATCATTACTATCAACTATTATGACATTATCAAATGCCTTAGCAACCCCAATAGGAATGGGACCACCAGGAGTAATAAACCCAGCAATACCCGTACCAGCTATACAAGTTGGCAATGCAGCATCTAAAATGCTTAATAAAATTCAACTTTATAAATCTCAAGTAAGCAAAAGTAAATAATGGGATTAGAAAAATTTATAGTAAAACAAGTAGTTAATGTTGCTAAAGACACAAATAAGATACAAGCATCTTTAGATGTTATGAGTGATAAATTAGTAGAAGAATCACTTAAAGTAGTTGATGATTCTGGTATTAACCCGGCATTATTATCTTTTGATATAGTAGGTTTAGCTAAAGGAGAAGTAGAACCTGATGAATCTAATTTAACGCCCGAGGTATTATGTTCTTTCCCGCCTTTATCATCTGCTCAAAAAGTTAGAGGACAAAATTCATTAAATAATTTAAAAGCAGCAGTAACAAATACTTTAGATAATATAAATAGTTTAAAACAAGCATTAGTAACGATACAAAAACCACTTCAAGCTTTAGAAATAACAGCAAAAAATCTAGACACTATAATAACAGCTGTAAAAGTAGGAGTAAAAGTAATAAAATTAATACCAATACCAACATCAGTACCACCAGGTATAGGTATACCTTTAAATATAATTACTATACTATCTGATGTTTTAGATCAGTTAGATAAATTATTAACACTAGCTAAAGGAATAACAACAGCTGTTCCCATATTAATTAATAGTATAATAGGGTTAATAACACAAGTGATATTAGGTGTAGATGGTATAGTAGCAAAACTTACTCCTATATTATCACTTCTTGCATTTGTACAATCTAAAATAGATTTAGGTGATTCTTGCCCGAATGCAGGAGGAGAGCCACTTGATTCAGAAAATGGTATAAGTCAAGGAGATATAGATCAAATTCAATCAGCAGTAACAGCAGAAATTCAAGCTGCAATATTAGAATTGGGTGATTCATCAATAGCTACTATTAATATTAATAATGAACAAAGTTTAATTGAATCTCTTCAACCCAATTCCCAAAATCCTATTATATATAAACGTTTTGTATTAACTTTACAAAATGATCCTAAAAATAAATTTGATTTTGCTTCAAGAAGAATTATGGGAACACGAAATTTCTCAGACCCATCAGATACATCAACCTTTTTTCTAAAGGGGAATGCTAAAACTAATAAACCATTAAAAGGTAATATTGTATTATATAATGATCCCCAACAAAGAGCAAGATATTCTTTTTCATCATCTGTGCAGGTATTAGTTGAAGAAATGGAATATGCTATTGATCAATATGTTTTAGGACTATCAGAAGCTATAGTTCAAAAAGTAAAAGAAGAAATAGCAATAGCCGTATCAACTGCAGGTGGTACAAGACCAACTCCACTAAACCCTTCAGGAAGCGGAACTACTACAATACTACCTCCTTTTACTTTAGTAGGAGCTAATTCCGTTAGTACTAGTAGACGTAGTGCTGCGGGAACTATTACTACAACCGTACCTAATGTAGAAGTAACGTTAAAAACATTTGGTGGAAGTGGCACTTCAGTTTTAAATAGTTTACTTAATTCTTCAAATGCTGTACTTGTAATAAAACAAGCTCCTAAAGCAGGACAAAATGCTGCAGCCTTTGCATCTAATGGAAAAACAACAATTGCTGCTCCTATAGTTTTAGCAGCAACCGGAATTTACACTTATACTTTAGTACTTTCTACTCCTAGTAATTCAAATAGATCAGGAAATACTGCTAGTTTTGAAATAAATAGCTATTCAATTCCGGGCACTGTATTAAGACCTAATGCAACTGGACCTGCTTATACGTTAAATGGTCCAAATTCAGTAGTTCCAAATACTATAGGAATTCTTCCGGGCATTGGAGGTGGAAGGGGGATAAAAATACCTAATAAAGTATTTGGAAGTATTGTAGTAAAGCGACCTATTAAATTAATATTTAGAGTAGATGGTGGAAATATTGGAGGAGGAGTCTTTCAAAAATTTCCTTTTACATCTGCTAATGTTATACTACAAAAAGGAAGTACAGTAAAAAGAATTGATTCAGGTTTAATTTCAGGAATAATTGGAGGTGGAACAAGAGTTTTCCCACCAGAAGTATTATCAGTTGGTACTTGGAATTATTCTTTAGAATTAGTATCTTTTAAAGGAAAAGGCGGAAATAAAGCTAGTTTCTCAATATTTCCATTATAATTGTTGCAAAAATTTAATAACCTAATATTTATAAATAAAATGAAGACATCAGCATTAAAAATAATAATAAAAGAAGCCGTTAAAGAGGCTATTCAAGAAGAATTAAAAGATATTTTATTAGAAGCTGTTAGAACTCCAAAAGTTATAACACAATCACCAATAATAGAAACTACATTACCGGTAGCACCAACTATTCCTCAAACTCCCACAATGTCATCTGCAGATAAAAGAGCTGCTTATCAAAATATTTTAGGGAATACAGAAGCTACTTTTACAAGTAATAACGCCCAATCTTTCCAACCACAAGCTGGAATGGATACGGCAAATGGTACACTACCTGCTGGAGAAGTTGATATGGGTCAAATAATGGGGTTAATGCAGAAATAAAAAATGGCAAGAATAATACAAAGTAAGTTTCCTATAGACCTGCAACCTAGTAGAGCGGTTGGTTTTGGTTTTCCATTAAATGGGGATGCTGTCTTTGTACCTACTTATACTACTAGAGATCAAATTAAAGCTAATTTAGTTAATTATTTATTAACTAATAAAGGTGAAAGAGTGTTTAGGCCTCTTTTTGGTGCTGATTTAAGAAATTTATTATTTGAAAATATTTTAGATGTAACAACTGAAGATTTAAAAGCAACAATACAGAATGACATAAACGTTTTTTTCCCTAACGTTGTAGTTGAAAAAATACAATTTAATAACCAACCAGATACTAACATAATAAATTTTAATTTAACATATCAAATTGTTAATTTTGGAATAGAAGATAGTATAAATATATTACTACAATAATGGCTAGATTAGAAAGAGATATAAGATATATTGATAGAGATTTTAATTCAATTAGAAATTCTTTAATACAGTATTCTAAAACGTATTTTCCTAATACTTACAATGATTTTACTGAAACCTCAACAGGTATGTTGTTTATGGAAATGGCGGCTTATGTAGGAGATGTAATGTCGTTGTATTTAGATAATCAAATACAAGAAACATTTATTCAAAAAGCAAGACAAACAACCAATCTATTTGCATTAGCTTACTCATTGGGTTATGTTCCTAAAGTAACAACAGTAGCTTCTACTATGATTGATTTTTACCAACAAGTACCAGCTATATTAAGTGATGGGCAATATATTCCAGATTATAATTATTCATTAATAATTCCTGAAAATACCCAAGTAACATCTAATGTTGATTCTAACCAAAAATTTTTAATTGAAGATGTAATTGATTTTTCATCATCTAGTTCATTAGACCCAACTACAGTGTCAGTATATCAAATATCAGGTCTAAACCCAACATATTATTTACTAAAAAAGACAAGAAAAGCAATTTCAGCTACAATAAATGCTGAACAGTTTACATTTACTACATCCAAGAAATTCGACACACGAACTATTATAGGTGGTAATATTATAGGCGTATTAGACGTGGTAGATAGTGATGGCAATATTTGGTATGAAGTACCCAATTTAGCGCAGGAAAACGTATTTAATTCGATTAGAAACACAAATACTAATGACCCTAATTACTCAATTGATAATGAAGTGCCATATTTATTAGAATTAAAAACTGTTCAAAGAAGATTTGTTACTAGATTTTTAAATGAAAAAAATCTTCAACTACAGTTTGGAGCAGGTAGCACAGGGTTAAACACAGAAGAAATAATACCCAATCCTGATAATGTAGGATTAGGTTTACCTTTTGAAAGAACTAAATTAACTACTGCTTTTTCCCCTGTAAACTTTGTATTTACTAATACTTACGGAATCGCTCCTTACAACACTACATTAACAGTAAGATATTTAACAGGTGGGGGTGCGGCAGCAAATGTTGAAGCAGGTTCTTTAACAATAGTAAACGATACAAATATAGTATTCATAAACCCGGATTTATTTGATGGAGCAGGAAGCGCATCAGATTTAGCATTAGCAAATTTAATTTTTGATTCTGTCTCTAGCAATAATGCATTAGCAGCTGATGGTGGGATGGATGGAGATAGCATTGAAGAAATAAGGCAAAATTCAATAGGTAATTTTCAAAACCAATTAAGAACGGTAACTACACAGGATTACTTAGTTAGATCTTTATCGATGCCTTCTAATTTAGGGGTAATAGCTAAGGCACATGCTCAACCTCAAAAAATAGGAGATTATCAAGCCGGTGAACTTCCAACAGTATTAGATCTTTACATATTATCTTATGATGTAAATAAAAAATTAAGAAATGCTAGTATAGTATTGAAAAGAAATCTACAAACATATCTATCAGAATATAGAATGATAAATGACTCTATTAAAATTAAAGATGCATATATAATTAATATAGAAGTTTTATTTGATATAATAGTTTTACCAAATTTTAATAATAGTGAAGTTATAACAAATTGTGTAGAATCTTTAACTACTTTTTTCCACATAGATAAATGGCAAATTAATGAACCTATTTTATTAAAAGATATATCTATTTTATTAGATAAAGTAGCAGGAGTACAAACTGTGCAAGATATAACAGTAAATAATTTAGCTGGAGTTAGTTTAGGTTATAGTAAATTTTCATATGATATTGCTGCGGCTACAGTTAATGGAGTTATTTACCCATCAATTGATCCTATGGTTTTTGAAGTTAAGAACCCAACACAAGATATTAAAGGAAGAGTAGTACCACTATAAAAATAAATTATGGCAATATATAAAATTTTCCCTACAAAAGATACATCATTATACTCAATATCCCAGAGTATGAATACAGGTCTAGATGAAATATTAGAAGCTTCTACTTATATAGAACAGACTCTACCACAAGTTAGTAGATATTTATTAAAATTTTCACAACCAGAAATAAATAATTTTATAACAACTTATATATCTGGATCAGGTGTCCTTGGAGAAACATACTCTGTATTAGCTGCATTCCCAGATGGAGGTGATTTTTTATTTGATCAAACAATGATAGCAGGTCCTACCTATCCAACATCATCAGATGGGCAAGGACTCAATAATAGTTTTGGACCTTGGGATTTAATTCCATCCTCATCAACCGGAAATGGGAGGGGACAACACTTTAATGTACAGGCACATGGAGCTTATTTTATACCTA
>TARA_R110002060_G_scaffold28464_9_pt1 | contig 13090 bp, 17 predicted proteins | sample TARA_R110002060 | Tara Oceans TARA_R110002060 (sample SAMEA4397091) | marine metagenome | biome: Polar Biome; feature: [MES] marine water layer (ENVO:01000295) within the mesopelagic zone...; material: water (ENVO:00002006), including particulate matter (ENVO:01000060) such as...... | reverse complement strand
GAATACTTTGCACCGAGCAATCCGAGCTGCTGCGAACCGTTCCATCGGGTCCGAATCACGCGAGCTGTAAATGGCGTGTCGATGCCTCTGCCAGCCAGGAAACCCTTAGCGTCAGCTCGAGCATCTTTTTCGGCGCTCGACCCCAGGTACGGCCCCATGGCTCCATATTGAAGCCCATCCTTGAAAATGAGAACCTTGTAGGCCAGGCTGTTTTGGTTCCGTTTCTTTTTCATGGCTTAAATAGAGCATCCCATTGTGACGGTTATTGACGTCGGAACGGCACCGCCAGGTAGGATACCTACCCGCATAAAGTCAGTAGGAAATTTGAATTCGACCAGGACGGGGTTCAAACCCCCGATCACAACGCTCTGGACTGTCAAGAAGCTAAGTTGTCCCGCTGCATTTGCAGCGCGTTGTGCAATCTGTATAATTCCTGTCGAACCCGCGTTCGCCAACGGAGAAAACAAAACCCGAAGGCTGGGCATGTTTTTCACTAATAGAGGGTCGGTAAAAACCTGAAGGCCCCCAGCTTCAGTAATAGTCACCTCCAGGTTTGCCATTCCTGAGACTCCGAGACCATCCCCACCAATTGTACTTGCTCTTTCAAGTCCCATATTTCAAACCTCAATCCCGCATACATAGGTGACAAAAACCGTCGTTGCTGCTGGGTTAGAATCAAAAATGAGCCTATTGGCTGCCGCGTTTATGTCTGCGGGCCTCTGGGTGAGGGTTCCACACACGACTGAGGCGCTACCGCTTGTAGGCACTACGAGCGAGCTGGTTGCCGCTAATGCCGCCCCAGCCACACCCTGTTGCACATAAATGGTGTTTGCCGTGTCCAAATTCGTGATCAGGATCGTGTGACAGTTATCCGGCACATCGACAGGCAGGGCTGCGCTGGCACCGACTACTGTGGTGACCCCGGTACTGAGTATGGTTCCAAAATTTACTGCCATTTTTAATAGTACGCCGAATAAACAGGGAGGGTGCAGCCGGGACCCGTCAAAGGTAGCACCTGAAACACTAGCTCGAGCTGGTAGAACCGGACCGGATAGCCAGCGCCAGGTGGAACGAAAGTAAGTATCGTGCTTTGCGCCGTAGGGATGAACTCTGTGGAAATGTCCTCTTGTCCATCGACAGAGATCATTTGTTGAACGTCTGAAACGTGGGCGAACTCTTGAGCAAGCACCCGAAGACCGAAAATGTTTTCGGTGTTAGTATTTTGGAGCTGAATCCAGAGCTTTCCACCAGCTCCGCCTGTAATGGTCGAAGGTTTCCATATTGGAATACTTGGAGTCGGTCGTCGTCCGTCCGAAGCCCGAAACTCTGGTCGGAGGTCGAAGACCGGGCTTCTCCAGGTGGTGTTCGTACCCACTGGAACGTTGACGATCTGGCTCGCACCACTCCACACACCCACTGGAACCTGGGTCGGTGTCGGGAAGGGGTTTGTTCCTGCTGGGTTGTTCCACTGTCCAGCGTCGGACCAGGGCTTAGGCGGTGGCCACGGTTGCGGCTCCTGCCTGATAGCTGGGTCTTCGTACAACGGCTGAAACGGAGATCCAGCGTTGGCGTTTTTAGGTCGGTCGCTCATAGCAACCTCCCTATCGTGTCAAGTTGCGCGGGCCACGTTCTTCGATTGCGTAAAACGCGACGTCGATTCGTTGGGTCGCGTTTACCAGTGGAACCAACTGAATCACTAAACCAGACCCTCGGTCGAATACCCATCCGTTTCCACCCACCAGGGCGGGCTGTTGGGCGGTTCCCATCACCGTACTCCCAATGACAGGCTGTGTAGTCAAACGGTCGCCGTTGGTGTGTTCCAGGTTGATAGTGAAGGTGTCGAGTCCGTTTCCGACTACACCGAAAGTAGGTACGGCAGTATTGGTTGCTGCTGCGGTCATGGCAAAAACAATACAGGGAATATCGAACTGAAGGACAACCTGGGCCTGTGCGTTTAGCGGCTGGTTAAGAATTCCAGTCGTGTAGACTCGGGTTTGGTGCGCTACCTGGCTGTTCGTACTCAGCAAGAGCTGGGGAGGCCAAATGTTCGTTCGCATGAACGGGGGAAGCTGTGGGCCGCGACCGCCCATTTGAGCGCGGCCTGGTGGATTCAGGGTAGCGGGAGCGTAACCCTGTGCAGGAGAAACTGGGTCTGCATATGGCGACCCCGCCGCTACTGGAACTCCGCCTGGCCCACCTGGGAAAAATCCGTATTCGTCTGACATTTTTTTATCCCGATGGGAAGATGGGGAACCCCCGCAAAGGTCCTGGGCAGACAGTCGTTAGACCGAATAGGATGCCCAGAACCCGAGCGGAGATAGGTGGTTACGCGATCTCAACAGCCTGGCGGTACGCGCCGATAAGCGCGGCCTTAACAACGGTTGCAGCGTTAAGCGCCTGGGCGCCTGCACCGAACCGAAGCAGCATATTAAACGTCGAATTGGCTGGTAAAGAAACCGGATGACGACGGTATACCCACAGCCCTCCTGCACCATTATTTACGAATGTCTGCGTTGCAGCACCCGCTTGGTCAGCACTCAAACCGTAGACTCCACCACCTGCACCGACGAGCGCCACGGGCGCAACATCAATAACAGTTTGTAGAAAGTCCCAACTGAGTACGCCGTGATTATACAAATTCTGCGCGTCGGCATTGTTCATAAAGTTGGCGCCAGTTGGTTGCCAGATAAAGGCAACACCGAACGTGTCATATGCCAAGCCTGCCGGAATTCGGCTTCCCTCTTTGAGGTTAGTCTCACTTAGGGTCATGGCGACTGCGAAGCCCTGGCCGACTTGACCGATGGGGGTCGTGAATAAACGAGTTGTAGTGTTCGCAAGTGCGGCTGCTGCCAACTGTGCGGAACTCCACAAACTCTGCTCACCCACACGCACTACGTCCTTGGGTAGCTCCATTGGGACGGATGAGATTCCGGGGCCACCGGGAGGTAGAAGGGGAACACCTGGGATTCCATAAGACATTTGTATACTCACTTTTTGATTGGGGAAGCCCGAGAATCCCCAGGCGGTTTGTTAAATGCGTCGATTAAAACGCGGAAGCACCTGTCATCTGTTGCTGCGTTACCGCTGCGTAGAGTCCAGGGTGGTTAGCAATAGCAGTCTGCCGAAGCTGAGTGATATATGCTTTCCGTTGTTGCACAGGCAGCTTGGCTACCTGCATAGCTCTACGGTAACCATAGAGTTTGACTAGCCAGAACCAACGACCGAAAGGCTTACCGGCGTACTGCGAGACACCTGGGGTTTGCGTTTGTTGGTAGTATGGCCTGGCCGTAGGTCTCTGCGCCCCGCCTGAAGCGCCCCGTTGGAGGCTCCGACGTATAATAGGCGCATAGGCCCTAATCGTTCGACGAACCCTAGGCGCGACACTCATGCTAAGGGGTGCGCCAAAGGCGGCCCCATAAAACGCATCAGGTCCGGCCAGGATTGCTTCAGCCTCAATATCTTCCATGTAATCCCCTGACACAGTGGCATCGGCGGCTGAAGCATCGCCAAATCCCATTATGTGTGTGCCAGGATCAGTAAAATTTCCGACACTCTGCGCTATTTCCAACTCGCCATAGTCGCCATAGTCGCCGAAGCCGTCCATGTCGTCATCGTCGTCGTAGTCGCCGAATCCATCTACTGCTATCTCAAGCTCGCCCATGTCGCCGAAGCCGTCCATGTCGTCGTCGTCGTCATCGGAATACAGGGCGCCGTATCCGTCCATAGCGATTTCGAGTTCGCCCAGGCCGTCCATAGCTTCCATTTCCAGCTCTCCCCATCCAGCCTTTTCCGCAGCTGTCATGGCTTGAACCGTTCCTTGACCCGTCTTCCATCGGTAGTAGTCCACCGCACCGCCGGCTGTCGCCAACGCCACCGCAAACTGCTTGCGAACCTCCGCCGAGCCAGGCATGAACCGTTTAACCAGAGCGCCCATCACCATTCCACCGATTGTGAAACTGACCTTTTGCAGTCCCTTCGGGAGATAGTTTCCGGCGTACTTTAGTCCGAACATCACTGGCTCGATGCTGATAGCACCGAAAGCTGCTGGGATACCGAGCTGCACCGCGTCACTGAGGATGGGTCCGACAATCGGGACACGCTTCAAGGGCTGAGACAGCGCGTTAAGCATGTTTGGGTTGCTCTTGCGCTTGTAGGTGCGGCGCCGGTTGGTCTTCACCATGAGGCCACCTCCGCGATTCGTCTTGCGACGGCGCGAATATGCCCGACGAGCCGTCTTACGAACAGCACCTTTCCGCGTATTCTTACGCATGTAGGCGCGGCGAGCCGTCTTACGAACAGCACCTTTCCGCGTATTTCGGCGAGCTGCTGCGCGTCGTGTGGCTGGCTTGCGCTTGTAGGTACGGCGCCGGTTGGTCTTTACCATTAGGCCGCGATTCTTGCGGGTTGGCTTACGCTTACGTCGCGCCCATCCGAGCTTTGCAGCGCGAGACCGCGCCGTCTTGCTGGTGGTCGTCTTGCGCTTGCGCGTCTTTCGCCGACGAGGATTGATGAGCAAAGCTCCGGTTGTGGGCATAGCCATTTTCCGTCCTTTCATTAGAGGGTGGGGTGTAGAGATTTTCAGTTTGTCGTGTCGAGAACGCCCTTACGTCCCCACACTCCGCTGGTAGATTCACACGCCAAGCGGTCCGTGAAAAGATGCCAGCGCCCGTAACTGTCGTTACAGGTGTCACTACACTCGAGAGACCTCCATCGTTTATGCCGTTACCTCCAAAACTCCCTCGCGGGAAAACATCGCATACCCTTCAAACTCGGGTTCCGCGCTACCTGTGGCATGAGTTTTTAGAAGCATGTCGCCACTTAGGATACCGAAGCGCCAGCGAAGGGCTACGCGAAGCCATGCGAATTTTCATCCGAAAAAGCAAGGTGGAACAAAAGCGGAGGCTCGTCCTGGGAGGCTCCCCAGGAGGGCGGAAGCGGTGAGTTCTGTCCATTTTTCGTCACAGAGCTGTGCTTGGAGTACGCCCCAAAACTTTTTCGACGAGCTGCACACAAAATGGGGTTTCGAGCTGGACGTTTGCGCCTCGATAAAAAATGCCAAGGTAGACCATTTTTTCGATGAACAAGAGGACGGCCTAAATCAAGACTGGTCTCCGTTTGTATGTTGGATGAACCCCCCATATGGGCGCGAGATAAAAAAATGGATGGCTAAGGCGCTGGACGAAAGCCACAAAGGGGCGACGGTTGTGTGCCTGGTTCCTGCACGAACAGATACCTCCTGGTGGCACGACTACGCGATGAAGGGGGAGATCGAGTTTATCCGTGGGCGGCTCAAATTTGGAGATAGCAAAAATAGCGCACCGTTTCCTTCAGCTCTCGTTGTATTTCGGCCAAAAAGCTCCGGTTCTGCGAATCCCTGCCCGTCCTGACCAATCGGGGTTCAAATAGAAAACCCCTGTCCTACTTGGCCCAGTGGGGTTCAAACCCGAAAAGGGTCAATCCGTTATTCCCGCATAAGGGCTAGTCATGTTTCCGCCAGCGACCCAGAGCCTACCTGTTCTGTCGGCTGCCAGGATGGGAAGAATTCCCGAATCTTCTCCAAATTCGTGAATGTATTGACTTAAACCATCGCCGGTCTTTTTCGTGTAATAGACTACGTTGGTGAGCTGGCCGATGGGCTGCACCTCAATCGAAGGGTAGGGAAGGTCTGATTGCTTTCCCCCAGCTGTCCGAGACAGTTCGCCAAGGTCCCACCATTCTCCGTCTGGATTAACAAGAATCGCCTTTACGTCGTTCTGAACCTCATCAGATAAAAGCAAGTACAGGCGCTCAAACTTATGCGAAGGGTCGAAGGCGATCCAGCACGTTTGGCCTTTCTGCATCACCAGCTCGTCGGGGTCTCCCTTTCCGTCGAGAGGACGGACATGCAGTTCGTGAAGGTTTCCAATTCCGATCATGGTGTCGGGATAATCGGGGTCTCCCCATTCTACATCCAGATCGGCTTCTTCTCCCCAGTGCCATTTCTTGTATCTTTCGTAGGGGTCCTGGGTCGCCTGTCCCATCAGTTACCCCTCCGTGACACCTTTTTAGCGGCCTGAAAATAGGGGCGCACGATAACAGCGACCGCCAGTATTCCGCCGACACCCACTAAGGCCCACACCCATTTCGGGGTCCGATTGAGCTGCGGAGGGGTGGTAACAGTTTTTTTGATAGCGGAGGTTACCTGCTGAATAGGGTCCGACTCGACTGTCCGTTCTCGCGCCGACTTAGTGGCCTGTGGGTCGCCCTGTTGGGAAAAAACCCCAAGGACCCGTTTCACTATTCCTTTTGATATGTCGGAACCCGCCTGGCGGTACACCGTGTTCGCTGCGTTTCGGTAAATAGTCGCTACCCCTCCATCTTTCATCCTTAGAAACACCGTGTTCCACCTGTCGGCGGCGTTGGTATATTTTTTTGCTGCGAGGGCAAGTTTTTGGTTTCCTGTCCCCATCGCTGCAATTGCCGTCCAATATCCAACGTGCGCGTAAGCGTCTGCATCGTTGTAGGGGTGTTGCCAAAACATGCTTTTATAGGGTGCGTCGTTAAAGCCCACGATTCGCTTTCCGCGAAGCGCCATATCCGCTACCCTTTCGGCATAATCAACCCTTTTCGTCACCTTTTCAAAGGTGTCCTCAGAGACCAGAAAGCCGTAAGAGGGTGGACCCAAAACGGCGGCGGGTGGCCCTTTGGGTTTCTGCACGGTTTCCCGCGTCATTGGGTCGATCCATCCTGACCAAGAATCCATGGTGTCTCCTATTTCGACGTAAGCATGAGAATCAGAATCAGCGCACCGGTACCAGCCAGAGCTGCGAGTCCAATTTTTCCTTTAGGGGTGCTGAACCAGGGGCTTCCAGCTTCCACGTTTGTTCCGCCATCCCCGTTCATGGCTTGGCTTATATAGCGGCTAGTGTCCTCTCGGAGACCTTGCACCGAAACCGATGTACGTTGAGCGGAACCGGAAGGTTTCCTGGCCCGCGTCTGCTTTCGCGTTGTTTTCATCCGTTTGCGGTATGAACCAAGCAAACCAATGAGGTACCCACGTTGTCGTACGCTAAGTTTTGTGCCTAATGTCTTTCGTAAAACGTCTTCAGGTGTGGCAGCTCCGCGCCAGGGTTCGCCACTTTTTCCGCTTTGTTGCACGGCAAATTTGGCCGCACGCTTCGCAGAAGCCATATCGGTGACTGTGGACGGACCGGAAGACTGAGCTACTGGGGGGGGTGCGTAAAACTCTCGTTCTTGTAGGCCGTAACCATCTAAACCCACACCCTTAGACTTAGAGCTGGCCAGCGCGACCCCCACTACACTACCAACCAAAGCCCCAGCTCCAGGCTGCTTTAATAGCGACCCGAGAGCAAGCCCGCTGATAGTATATGGGATCACAGGCTGAAGCATTAGAGCATCCCAACACCAGCTCCAGCTAGCATACTAAAGGCGTCGTTTCCGCCATCGTCGCATCCGTTACTGTAAGCCTGCTGTTGCTGTTGCTGCTGCGACTGTCCCAGCCGGTTTCGATAGAGCATCTGGCGGGCGCGGCGGTAAGCGCGGGTACCCTTGGCTGGGCGTCCAGCTCTGCCAAAGTACACGGCGCCGAATCCATCCGTTGCGGCGGCGGCGGCGTCGGCTGCCTTGGCTGCGGTTTGGGCCGACTCGATAGCGATAACCTTGCTTATTTCAGCCTGTCGCTGCTGTTGGTTTCCCTTGTTGACGAACCATCCAATTGCAGCTCCCAGTGCGCCGTAAACGACCGCCTGGCTGGTGCGTGATTTTTTGGTGCCGCCCAGGAGGTTACCGGCGAAGACGCCAGCAATCCCGTAAAGCAAGGTGGGGTTTCCCTTCAATTGTTCCATGATATTCATAATTTTCCTTTTTGGAGAGCTAACCCCGGCGAGCGGCTTTCGCCGCGATGAATGAGACAAGTACGAGACCGGCTGCTCCAGCGTAGAGTATCCAGGGCGTTCTGTCCTGGGCCTTGGTTTGAGCTGCGGCTATCATCTGTTTTGAAGACTCGATCTGAGCATCGGCCTCCTGGCGGCGTTGCGCGACCATTTGCGCCCGGCGCTTTATGGCCTTCCGCTTTCTTTTTAGCGTTTCGATTCGGACCGCTTGGCGCTGGTCGGCGGCTTGTTTTAGGGCCAGGCCCACCGACAACCCAGTGCCACCGACTGCTGCGACAATTGATGTGATTGCCGCGACAGTGGCGAGGGTGATCGGCTCCCCGTATTCGCCGCCGAACTGCCGGTCCCATGTTGATTGTTTCCATTTCATTTTTTCTTAGCTATGGCGACCATGATGAGGCCGAGACCAGCCACAACACCAAGTATCAAAAATGGGTTTGACCCAGGCTGCTGCGATTCTACGGATTGGGCCTCGATAGCTTGTTGGGTTGCTCTCTCGAGCGCAGCGGAGGTCTCCTTTGTTTCAAGCTCGAGCTTTTTTTCCAGGGCTTTTTCCTGTTGCTTCAGCTCTTTGATTTTCTTTTTTCGGCGCTTTCTGCCGGTCCAAACACAAGATTTAGATCGGGCCTTGGCTTTGATTTTTTTCAGCTTGCGGGTCTTGTTGCGAACCCATTTTTTACCGCTTCCCGTCTTAATCCACAGGAACCGGCGCCCACGTTTCTTGAATTTCTTTTTCTTACGCTTAATCTTCGCTTGGAGCTTTTTGTAGCGTTTCTCCGTCCGGGTGCAGACGTCACCATATCCATCGAGTTCGTCGGCCATACCGCCCCAGCCGTCGAACCCACCGCTAAAATTTCCGTAGCCTCCCTGCCCATAAAGGGCGCGGGCATATGCAGGGTATCGGTCCTCGATTATCTCAGTCGCGCCTGGAACCGGTGCGCCTCCGAATCTTTGTCGGTGTACGACCACGGAAAGCCACTGGTCGTAAGAAAGACCCAGGTGAGCCTGCTTTTTCGTACCTCGGTGAGCCAGGTATGGACCTAATGGTCCTGCTACCCAGCGGGCGCCTTCCGATTGCGCGTAACTTGGTAGGGTTCGGTATCCCATGCCTTTCATATCTGGCTCCTTGTTGGTGGTTTAGGTTTTGGGGCCTTTGTAGCGATTAGAAAAACGCCAGCCAGGACTACAATACCAATCCCGGCGATCAATGCCTTCTGAGTTCGCGCACCGGTAATAGCTGTAAGAGCCGAAAGGCGTTGTTGCAGCATCGAAGCTCGAGCTTGGTCCGTTCGTCGAAATTTTGCCTGTCTGCGAGCTGCAAAGCGAGCGTTTCGAGCTTCTGCTTTTTTTTCTCTGAGAAGCCGTTTTTGAAAGTTGTTGGTGCTTATCAGCTCGCCGACCTGGACCCCGATATTCGTGAGCTGCGCCAGCCCGCTCGCGACGTCTGCGGCACCTGAAGCCTTCGCTTTGGAGGTTTGCCCCTTTTGGTATCGGGCGATCATTTCGGCGTCAGTCAAGGCTTCTGCCTTACCCCACGAATTTTCCCAAATGCTTGCGTTTCCCCAGCTCATAGATCACTTTTTCAACAATGCGACGAGAAGAACGACGCCTAAAACCCCACCGCCAATCAGCAGATATTGTTTCGGTATTCCACCGGAGGCTTGCATGGGTCCTCCGCTTGGAAGGTCCGGCAGGGAGTCTTCCGGTGGCGCACCCTTAAAGACCTTTAGAATGTCGAGAGCGAGGTTTCCACTCACCGCTGCGACTGGCGCCCAGTCTGCGGCGGAAGCACCAGGGGAGAAGGGACCATTGGCCTCAAGGACGTCTGCGTGAAGCTCCTGCCAATGATGATCGCTGGGGGTTTGTTTGTCTCCGCTTTTATGGTGTCGGTATTTTGATTTTCTTGGTGGCCGTCCGACGAAGGTATAAACGTTGTTTCCGTCTTGCTTTAGGCGGGTACCATCGGCGATTCGGACGATTCGATATTGAGCTGCACGACGCTTAGATTTTCTGCTCTCTTTCTTTGCTTTCCTTCCAGCTCGCAGCTCAAGACGATCCGCCTTTGATTTACCGGCGGAGAAAAGACGAGCGGTTCCTTCGTCCCCTCCGGTTTCGGCTTCCCATTTCCGAGGCGTAAAAATACGCTGGAAAATGTTGGCCCCATAGGGTCCGTGAAACTGTTGGTGTCCTTGGAAGCCGGACAGTCCCTCCTGGTAGGAGTACCAAGCCATGCTCGAGGGGCTTCCGTGGTAATCGACGGGCGACGGGTCGGTATCCACCATTCCATAGGGATCGGATGACGTTCCGGCCATTTCTCCGTATCCGTTGAAACTGCTGAGTGATTTCATTTCGTTTTCCTTTTTTGGCCCGACGCACGAAGGGCCAAAAAGAGAGAGGCGGCACCGAGACCGAGACCCGCCCACGTAACCCAAGCCGGTATACGACCCTTATCTCCAGCGATGGCTGGGTCGTCTGCCATGGCTTGTTTCCTGCCACGGTTTACATCGGCCAAACGCGCACGCAAAGCTGCGAGTCGAATACGGTACCGTTTGTGCTTGTTTCGCTGTCCCCGACTTTTGGCGACCGAAGACGCCGCTTCCAGTTTTGCGATCCTGCGCTCGAGGTCGTCAGCTCCCATCTTTTTTGTGCTGATCACCTCAATCGCTGCCTCGGTTACAGGGATTCCTTCCCGTACCGAAATGGCGGCAGCGGTATCAAGTCCCGCCTTTTTTCCTGCTTGTCTAAAAACAGTGAGAACAGAGGCGATAGCGGCGGGTGCGGATCTACGGCTTTCGTATTCCACCTGTCCGAATCCGTCGTAATGGTTGGACGCGACCATGGTACCGCCCATGTCTCCCCACCCCTGCTTCGATACGGTTGTGGCCTGAGAGCTGATTTGAGTGGGTGACGTCGAAAAGTTAGCATCCATCTGCATAGGAGCTGGGGCCAGCTCACCATAAAATCTTCGCTCTCGCAAATAAACAGGTTTTATTACGGGTCCAGGTGGCGCTGGACCGGGACGCGACGGTCCCGAAGGCTTTGGCCCTGGCGCTGGACCGGGACGCGACGGTCCCGAAGGCTTAGGACCAGGAAAGAGGCCAAGGTCTTCACCCACAAGAGCGGGCTGGCTTGGAGCAAGCCGCAACGGACCCATGATTCCATACTGAGAAAACGGAGAGCTAATCTCGCCCTGTGGGTTTGTAAGTCCTTCCAGGTGCGGAATGTCATGCCACCTCATGCTGCCCCTCGTCTTTTGGTTAGCTCATCGGCCACGTTAAACGCTACCCCGCCAATAAATTCCGCAGCCGCAGTTCGCGAAAGCGGGTCCAGCACTGTGATTCCACGAACCATAGGGTTCCATGCCTCGAGCTGAAGGTTTACCCATAGAACGACAGCTGGTCTCCGCATGGAAGGCGGAACCGTCGATAGTGAAGCATAATGATCCATCGCCCCCTTCAGGGTTTTGGCCATTCGCGCCCCTAAAGGCAAAAACTCACTGGCTCGCATGTGCCTCCTAAGCGAATGAGCTTGTGGAGGACGTTTTCTTAGCGGTAGATCCGCCCTTCTTTTTCGATCCCTTCTTGTTCTTTTTAATGAGCCACACGGTACCGCCAACGAGCGCAAGCCCGATTGCAATTTTCATGGTGCCAGAACTGCCCTGTTCCTCCAAGTCTGCGTCTTCCGCTGCTTCCGACGACCTGTCAGATGCAGCTTCCGCCACCTGGGAGGCCCGGTTTGCATAATCAGCTCGAGCTGCTTGCTGCCTTTGTGCCGTCGTATAGGTGTAGGCCGTACGTCCCACCGGAGTATATCCGGGCATATATGGCATCGGAGCCTGTCGGTATTGTTGGACTGGTGGCCGTATCGGGGAATATCTCGGACCTGGCCAGGGTTGGGTCGCAGCTCGGTACTGTGGCTGCGGGTACCTGAGAGTCCGATAACGAGGGACCGGACGCGGGATAGGTCGGTAGCCGCTTTTCAATGCGCGTAAACGTCGGAACCTGGCCCAAAAGTTACGCCGGGCAGTTTTGCTTCTGTTCCAGAGCTTCCAACGGCTAAAGGTCTTCAGTTTTGGGCGGAAGCTCGCCGGGGGTCTTTTCCATCCTCGTTTCGTCATCATTCGTAAATTCCTCGTAGGTAGCGTGGTTGGCCCGAAGGCACCCCGTTTCCGGCGCACACCTGCGGAAAGTAGTTTGAGCTGTCTCTTACTGAGCTTGCGACCTTTGGCCTTTCGTTGGGCAATTTGTTTACGCGCCTTTGCTCTCAGCTTGTTGATCTTTCCTGTGATCCTTCGGATTCTCCGCTTCAGGCTCTTGCGAGACCATGGGCCAGTCTTTCTTGTCCTTTTCTTCAGCTTGGCGCGGAGCTTGGTTCGGAGCTTGCGGAGGCGGGCGAGTCGTTTTGCGGTGACGGCGGTAGCGCGGCTAATCCCAATGGCCGCTCCCGCTGCAGTAACGTAGGGAGCTGCGGCAACAGCAGTTAAGGCCGCGCCAGTGACGAAGACTCCGTATTCGTCCGTGTAACCGCCGAATCCCTCCAGCTCGTCTTCGTCGAAGCTCTCCATGTCGTCCTGGTCGTCCATTTCGTACTGGTCGTCCATACCCTCCTGGTCGTCCATGTCGTACTGGTCGTCCATGTCGTACTGGTCGTTCATTGTTTCCATTTGAAGGTTCGAGCTAGGCGCTGTTTGTCGAATCCGTACCACCGGGGAGCTTCCAGCTCCCGGCTCGGAGGCCATTGGTGGGCTTTCGTCTTCACCAATTGGGTCGTACTGTTCAACCCGTGACCGAATGGGATCATAGCGTTGGACTCTGCGACGAATAGGGCGGTAGGTCTCCTGGGGTTCAGAAGACGATTCGTAGGATTCAACCCTGGGCTGTATGTTCCGATAGACGTTTTTTAAGGCTCGTCCGACCCGCTTGTACTTGACTCGACCCTTACGCCGTCTACGCCTTGCCTTCGGGCCAACCCTAGCCAAACGTGTGAGCCTCCGGTTACTCTTTCCCGCCTTGCGTTGTCTCTTTCCTTTCGCAAATATCCGTCGGAGCTTTGCTCTCAGTCTGCGAATTGCTTTAGTCCTACGTTTGGTTTTCCTAAATCGCTGTTTCATTTTCAGCTTTAGAATTTTTCTCCGAATACGTCCGACGTTCCGAGCGGTTGCCACGACTCCATAGCCGTCCAGCTCATCGTCTTCGTCG
>TARA_R110002060_G_scaffold44028_2_pt1 | contig 13505 bp, 11 predicted proteins | sample TARA_R110002060 | Tara Oceans TARA_R110002060 (sample SAMEA4397091) | marine metagenome | biome: Polar Biome; feature: [MES] marine water layer (ENVO:01000295) within the mesopelagic zone...; material: water (ENVO:00002006), including particulate matter (ENVO:01000060) such as...... | reverse complement strand
CGGGTTTCCCTTTCCAGGAAAACTGTTCTTGCCATAGGTGTCCGATGCTCTAATCCAGCGGCTCAACACCGATGTAGGGTTATGCAATTCCCTGTATTTCTCGACAACGCTACCACGTGCCTAACTAGATTCCTTGGCCTTTTCTTTGAACTCTACAGTGTAATTTCTTTTTTCTCTTGACATGTCTCAAAGTCAATTTAAACGGCCAACACGCTCTTAACTTGGTGTCCAGTTAAATATAGTAAGTCCAAAAAAAGCTTACAAAGTATTTAGAGCAAATGAAAAAAAAATTGAAAAAAAATTGTGTAGAACCGATCTTATCAAAATTGGAATCAAATTCTAGGCGTTAATGAGCCAAATCGTAAATAGTATAAATACCTTAATTGTTGTTTTCGAATATGAAAGCAAAAAATTGGCTGCTCAATATAACAATGTAATTTAGACTATTTTCGATGCACAAATAGCACCAAAATTAGAAGATGTAATCACATAAAAAATTCCGAAAGAAATTACTATCGAATTAGATTCCGTTGTAATTGACATTGGAACCATTAAAACACATGAATTTAATATTGAACTTGCGCTGCGTATCAAAAATGCATTTGAAATTGCCTTAGAAGCAAAATTGAGCATTTTACAAAACACCATAATCAACAACAACTTAAAAGCCGCTGATACCCCTTTTTATTAGCTGAAAGTTGCCCTTGAATTCTATATGCTTAATGGGTATTATGCCAATTTTAGGAACTTAACCATAAGGCCTTATGCTTTTGACAAAATAAAGAAATCAGGATAATAAAAAATCTTGGTTTTTTTTATTCTATCGCTTTTTCCCATTTGCCTACTACTGCGGTAGCAACGGAATTACCCAATACATTGGTTGCACTTCTAAACATATCACAAAAATGGTCTATTGGAAGAATAAGCGCTATTCCTTCTATTGGTATATCAAACATGCCACAAGTTGCTGCAACCACTACTAAACTTGCCCTAGGAACTCCTGCTACACCTTTACTCGTTAGCAACAATACAAATAGCATGGTCAATTGTGCCTCAAAATCCAATTGTATGCCATAAGCTTGGGCAATAAAAATGCTTGCGAAAGTCATATACATCATACTTCCATCCAGATTAAAAGAATACCCTAATGGCAGCATGAACGAGACAATTCGGTTTTTTACCCCAAAACGCTCTAATTCTTCTGTTAATTTAGGAAAAACCGCTTCGCTACTGGTTGTACCAAAAGCAATAATCAACGGACTAACAATGTGCTTTAGCAAAGTGGTCATTTGCTTTCTTAAAAAGATATAGCCGATTAATAAAAGTACCGCCCATAATGTTGTAATACCAATTAAAAAAGAACCAAAAAAATGCGCATAGGTAAGCAATAATTCATTGATGTCCCTAATGGCAAAAACTCCAGCAATTGCTCCAAAAACACCTAGGGGCGCAAACATCATTACATAATTTACCATTTTCAATATAATATGTGATGTTTTTTCCAATGCCAAAACCACAGGTTTAGTATAGTCACCTATAGAGGCTGCTGCCAATCCAAAAAATATGGAAAATATGACAATTTGCAATATCTCATTGGTAGCCATTGCTTCTATGATACTTCTAGGAATGATATGTTCGATAAATTCTTGGGCTGAAAAATGTTTGGTTTTATCGGTTATTGCATCTGCTGCGGTAACATCGACATCTGTAAGATTTAGTCCCACGCCGGGCTCTAACATATTCACATAAAACATACCTATGAAAAGTGAGATAAAAGATGCGGTAAAAAACCAGGCCATCGCCTTTCCTCCGATTCTTCCAACTGATTTGATATCTCCGAGTTTAGTGATTCCCACAACCAGCGTTGTAAATACCAATGGTGAGATGATCATTAGCACAAGCCTGATAAAAATCGTTGCCAGCATCTTAATATTACCACTAAATTTTATGGCACTGGTCACTTCGTAATTATTGTGTACATAAATACCAAGAAGTGCCCCCAATAGCATCGCTATCAAGATTTGAAACGTTAGATTTTTAAAAATGGAGGGTTTATTTTTGGGGTAAGTTTCCATAGACTAAGTTCATATGATTTCGTAGGGAAGATAAATTAATATTGGATAAGAAGGAACATAAGTTCCGAAAGGACATAGCTCATAGTTTTCTACCATAAAAAAAAAGACCATATCAAAGATAATCGGTTATCTGACGCTGTTTCATTAAAATACCATTTTCGGGTTTAATTATTCTACAATTTTTTAAATTCTAACGGTGTAGCGCTTGATTTGTGATTTATGCTTGAATGCTTCGACTTTTTCCGTATTGCCACGTTCCTTTTAAAATTAGATTTACCTTTGTATGCATCTAAACTTTGGAATTTGTTGGAAATATAATTTCTATCGAAATGGATTGGAATATATTACAATATAGTGGGTTGTAACTTACATTTGCTTATTCTTTTTGTCTGATTTGAAGAAAAAATTAAAAGCTCAAATAGTCTATAATGCTTAACTATGACCGTTACTAATGAACGAACTAATTGAGTTGATACTTCATACGGATGATGCCCTTTTGGCATTGGTATCGGAAAACGTCAACAAAGCCTACCTCATACTCTTTTTGATTATTTTGTTGGAAACGGGATTGATTTTCTTCCCCTTCCTACCTGGTGACGGACTTCTGTTTTCTGCGGGAGTAATCGCTGCGACAACCGAACTCGAGGTAACTGTCTTAATACCGCTTTTGATCATAGCCGCAATTGCGGGAAACCTCTTGAATTATTTTGTGGGTAGTACTTTAGGGGCAGCGTTAAGGGCAAGTAGAAATTCAATCGTTCAAAAATTCTTGAAGAAATACCTGCCAGCCGCCGAACATTACTACCAAAAGCATGGCAACCAAGCGGTTATCATTGGGCGTTTTTTTCCTATAATCAGAACATATATCCCATTTGTTGCTGGTCTGGCCAAAATGGATCAAAGGTTATTCTTCAAAAATACATTAATAGGGGCGTTTTTATGGATTTCTTTGTTTCTATTGACTGGATTCTTTTTAGGTGAAATACCCTGGGTAAAGAATAATTATGGCCTTATATTTTTAAGTCTAATTGCGATTTCTTTAATCCCCTTCTTTTGGGCTATCATTCGTAAAATGTTTTTTAGACAACAACGATAACTTGTTACTTCTTACCTTCAAATTTGTTAAAATTTCCGATTCAATCTACTATGTCTATACCCAAAAGCGAAGTAGACCACCACACCTATTACCATCCACATTACAAAACGAACCCAAGTAACGTAAGGGAGTGCGAGCATCAAGCCCAGACAGATTAAAACGCAAAGCGAACAGACAAGCTTAAAGGCCGGTGTCTTGAATTTTCTGGGCGAATCGGGTTGTTTTATGCGAAGCACCCAAATACCTATGGCAACCAGTACAAAAGCGAACAAGGTACCTATATTGGTAAGTTCTGCAGCCACGCCGATGTCGATAGTTCCGGCAAGAACTGCAACAAACAATCCCACGGCAACGGTTGCAAAAGAAGGCGTAAAAAAACGTTTATCCACATTGCTGAACCGATGGCCCAACAGCCCGTCCCTGCTCATGGCAAAAAGAATTCGTATTTGTCCCAATTGCATGACCAGTAGCACACTGGGCATTGTTATAGTGATGCCAATTGCGATGAGTAGGGCGATATTGTTCTCCCCCACCGAAATCAAGGCCTCGGCAACCGGTTTTTCATTGGCCAAAACATCCAAAGGGGCCATACCCGTTAAGGCCCCTGCCACCACAATGTAAAGAATAGTACAGGCTACAAGTGCAAAGATCATGGCACGGGGCAGATCACGTTGCGGGTTCTTGGCCTCTTCCGAGGTGGTGCTCACCGCATCGAACCCTACATAGGCGAAAAATACAAGGGCGGCTCCGGTCATAATACCTTTCCAACCGTTGGGCGCAAAAGGTTCCCAGTACACATCAGGATTGAAATGGGGCAGACCGAACCATAAAAATATCCCCACAAGAATCAATTTTATAATCACCAATGTGGCGTTTACCCTTGCGGATTCCTTAATGCCGATATAGAGCAATACGGTTACCAAAAGGGTAATTACAACTGCAGGCATATTCAGGAGGGCAGTACTGGTTGGAAATGTAGTAATTACATCGGCATATTTTACCTCGAGCGCGGGCGTCAAGGCCGTCCATGACCCTGATGGTAACTGTACCATTTGGGTACCTGTGGAGGCGGACATCCAGCCAGGAAGGTACCACCCGAAACCATCCAATAAATTCTTGAAATACCCGGACCAGCCTATGGCCACCGCCACATTGCCAACGGCATACTCCAGAATCAGATCCCAACCGATGATCCAGGCGATCAATTCCCCAAAAGAGTGGTACGAATAGGTGTAAGCACTCCCCGAAACGGGTATCATAGAGGCGAATTCGGCATAACATAGGGCGGCAAACAAACAGGCCAGACCCGTAATTACAAAAGAAAGGGTCAGGGCCGGTCCAGCACCAAGTGCGTGTTCCGTACCTGCTGCCGCTTCACCGGTGAGCACAAAAATACCAGTTCCTATTATAGCACCGATACCCAACATAGTCAGGTCAAAAACGCCCAACGACCGTTTTAAGGAAGACTCCTCAGATTCTTTCTGAAGGCTTTCCAATGATTTTTTTCTAAATAGTTTATCTAACATTTTGTATGAAATTTATTTTTTAAGGTATGCGTACAACTCTTATTTTCTCAATGGGTGCGACGTTTATCGGTATTTTCTCTTCAAGGGAATTGGTGGCGTCCAATCCAAAATCGTCCATGGCGGACAGCCCTGTCGCTTTTAAGAACCTATAGATGCGTACGGCAAATATTTCCAGAATAGAAAGTTGGTTATCCGTAGCCACTCGAGAATTAATCAGTACATATTTAAAGTCGGCTGGAATGTCCCTTACATCCGGAAAGAATATGTTTTCCCCATTGATCTCACCCGATTCGGTCAGATCATGATGAATTTTCCGTATCATGGTATCGATGAGGTGTGGCTCCTTAAAGCCCAAACGTAGCCTGACAAAGAAACTTTTTTGAGGAATGATGGTTTCCGTGCTATAGAAAACCCCATAGGGTTCATTCGTAACTTCAATGTGCGCAAACCAATAAACGGCTGCCTTTTTAGGCTGGGAACGGAACAACGAATGCGCGATGGTCACATCGATATAATTTGTTCTGGAAGATCGTGTCGGAAAGACAAGGTTCGTGGACAAGTATGGAATTCTGGTATCATTGATAACCTTCAATAGCAAGGGTTCAATTTCTTCCAGTTTTTGATATTCCGCTACCTTGCCGCGCAGTTTTCTCGCCTTATGGTAAAAAACCAACAAAATAAATAATAACGTTGCCAATAGTAATGTAAACCATCCACCATGAACTATTTTATTGAGATTCGAAACAAAAAAGACTCCCTCAACGATGAAAATGATAATGAAAGTAAATATGATAATCGTTTTCCTGTTTTTATAGGTTGCCAGTAACAGAAAGCCGAGCAACAAACTTGTCATCAACATATCGATGGTAATGGCCAAACCGTAGGCAGATTCCATATTGGTCGATTTTTTGAAAATAAAGACCACCAACAAACAACCGGCCAAAAGAAAGTAATTAATAAATGGTATATAGATTTGGCCTTTGTGGGTAGAAGTGTACTTGACCCGAAGGTTCGTCCATAATTTCAATTTGATCGCCTCGTTGACCAAAGTAAATATGCCCGTAATCAACGCTTGGCTGGCTATTACGGTAGCAACTGTGGCTATTCCTATGACATATGGTAAAAATCCGCTGGGCACAGTGGCATAAAAAACAGATTTAACGGAGGCTCCGCTTGCCAGTGATAAACAAAACGCAGCTTGCCCAAAGTAGTTGAGCAATAACATGGTCAAGACAAAAAGCCAGGTAATCCTAATGTTATTTTTTCCGCAGTGCCCTAAATCAGAATATAATGCTTCGGCACCGGTGGTACACAAAAAAACCGCCCCCAAAATCCAAAGCGCACTCGGATATTGCGTCAAAAAGTCAAATGCGAACATAGGGTTTATAGCCTTCAAAACTTCCGGATTGCCCACAAGTTGGTTGAAACCAAGAATGCCAAGGGTTGCAAACCACAAAAGCATGATAGGACCAAAAAGAATACCTATTTTTTTGGTGCCGAACTGTTGAATAAGGAAGAGGGCAATGAGGATACCACACACAATGGGCAAGGTAGGGATGCCTTCATACAGAATATCAAGACCTTCAATGGCCGAAGATATCGAAATCGCCGGTGTGATAAAACCATCGCTGATCAACGTAGCACAACCAATCAAGGCCGGATAAATTATCCATTTCGATTTTGTCTTGCGCAGTAGTGCATACAGAGCAAAAATTCCGCCTTCACCTTGGTTGTCAGCATTTAACGCCAGATAAATATACTTAAAGGTCGCAATGAGTATAAGAGTCCAAAAGATACAGGACATACCGCCCATGACCAATAACGGATCAAAATCCTTCCCTTGTGTTATGGCCGTAAAGACATAAAGGGGGGAAGTGCCGATGTCGCCAAAGACAATACCCAACGTCATAAGAAGGGATATAGCTGATATTTTATGTGTGGATGTCTTCATGTTTGTAATCATCTAAGCTTTAAACGCTTTGTTAAGGAGCTTTCAATTTTGTCAAGTTTATGGGATAAATCAAAAAAAGTGGCCTCCCTAAAATCTATTTTTGGAGTACCCCAGATACCTTCCTGTATAGGATAGATAAGGATAAAACCGTTATCCTTGAAAAAAGTGTCCAAAAAGGATGGTACGGTTTCCATACTTTTATGGTAAGAAGGTTCGTTCTTTCTACTTAGTACGAAGATGAAGTTGTCATACTTATCAAAATCATCTACCATGTTCCGCAGATCTAGCAAGTTAGCCAATTTTTTATATACAACATCCAAAGTATTTAATTGCACTTTTGCCTTTAGCACCCTTTCGGTCTCTTGCGATACGTAGAAAATTAGCTTTGCCCCGGTATTTGTCGAAAGGTTTAAAACCTTCTTCAACCATAAGGGAAAACCAATCTCCAACTCGGCCTTATCGGGTACAATGATGTTATATCTTTTTATCGAGGCCAATTGCTTAACCGGTTTATATATGAGTATAGTGGCATTGCATTTGAGCAGGATATTTTCCGTAAGGTTTCCCAAAAACGAGTCGGAGGTTCCCTGGTTAACATGAAGCCCCAAAATCAAATCTGTGATATTACGCTCTTTGACCACACTGGTAATTCCATTAAGAAGGTTAATATCGTAGCGAAGCAACTCTTGCAGAATATTGTCGGTTGCAGCGGCCGTTACGGCCGCTTTGGTCAAAATCTTTCTGGCTTTTGCCTCCTCAGAACCATCTATTGAAGTATTATCGATGACATTTAGCGCATATAGACCCAGATAGTTTTTCTTTGATTTAATTGCCACCCCCAAGGCAATAAGTTCATCAATGGTCTTTAGGTTGCTTACGGGAATTAAAATTTTCTCTTGATACGAAGGCTCTTCTCCAACATCAGCGTTATTTTGCAGTGCGATATTCTTGGCCCCTTTTTGTGCAACGAATGTAGCTAAGGTACAAGTAAACAGAATCATTAAAATAGTGCCGTTCAATACATTTTCGTTCAAAAGTCTAATAGGCTCGCCCGTAGGAGCTTCTCCAATAATTATAGCATAACCAACCAATACGGCAGCAAGTGTAGCTGCTGCCTGTGCATTGCTGAGCCCAAAAATTAATCTTCTCTGGTCTATGGAAAGTCCGTAGGTTTTTTGGGCAAGCCATGCAGCTATGAATTTTGCGGAAGTAGCGATGATGATCATTAACGTACCCACTTTGAACGTTTCCCAATCTTTGAAAAACGCCCGAAAATCAATGAGCATGCCTACGCTAATAAGGAAAAAAGGGATAAAAATGGCGTTACCAACAAATTCGACCCGATTCATCAGCGGCGATGTGGGGGGAATAAGCCTGTTCATCGCCAAACCGGACAAGAAGGCACCGATGATAGGTTCTATACCGGCCAGTTGCGCAATCGCCGCACCGAGAAACAGCATAAAAAGCACAAAAATATAATGCGAAATATGATCATCGAACCGCTTGAAAAACCAACTTCCCAATATAGGAAACAATAGCAATACAATGAGTCCGAAAAGAAGTATGGAGGCCGATAACCTTATCCAAAATTCAGTATTTACTTCGCCAGAGTTCATACCAACGATTACGGCCAGCACCAATAAGGCCAAGGTATCCGTTATAATTGTACCGCCCACCGTAATGTTGACCGCCAAGTTTTTGGAAACCCCCATCTTACTGATAAGTGGATACGCAATCAACGTATGTGAGGCGAACATACTGGCCAAAAGTACCGAGGTGGACATTGAAAAATTTAAAATGTAAAGCCCACCTAAAATACCCATTGTCATTGGCACCAAAAACGTATATAGGCCAAAAACCAAACTCTTTCTACTGTTCTTTTTAAAGTCGGCCAAATCAATTTCCAAACCTGCAAGAAACATAATGTAGAGCAGTCCGGCCGTACCTGAGAGAATGATGCCACTATCCCTTTCAATGAGGTTAAATCCTTTAGGGCCGACCAGGGCACCGGCCAAAATGAGGCCCAAAAGATGCGGAATTTTTAATTTGTTCAATAACAGTGGGGCAATAAGAATGATGGAAAGTATTAGTAGAAATTTTAATACTGGATCGGTCAATGGTAAAACTATACCCATCATTCCCATATTTTGATTGCTTTTTTGAAACTTACTATGTGAATAGGATAATCGCCGATATCATTTCTACCATTTATTGTGACCTTGTTCATTGGTTGAGCAATACATTAACCCCTACACCCGATATATAAACTAACAAGGCTAGTCTTGAGATACGTTTTACGTACCACAAGAAATCAATTTTAAGAATTCCCATGGCTATAGCACCAGCAGCGGAACCTATAACCAGCAAGCTTCCACCGGTACCGGCGCAGTATGCCAAGAATGTCCAGAACTGATGGTCTTGCAGATAGAGTTCCATACTATACATACCCATGGCACCGGCGACCAGAGGAACGTTGTCCACTATAGACGACAAAAGCCCTAAGAGTGTACCAACTACATGAAAATCGGCAAAGGCATTGTCCATGCCATTGCCTACAACCTTCAAGAAGCCGTTGGTCTGCATGGCGGCCACAGCCAACAAGATGCCCATAAAGAACAAAATGCTTGGCGAGTCTATTTTTTGAACGGTTACAGCCACTGAAAAAGGATGTTTTTCTGTCGTGGTTTTCTTCCTATGCATAATTTCTGTAATCATCCAAAAAAATAGATAGGCTAAATAACTTATCCATAAAAGGAACAGGATAGCGGTCAGTAACATTGGTTATTTTTGAACAGGTTCATAATATTTCATTTAAATTAAGCCGCTTTTTGCTTTATTGGCTTATCCAAAATGAAACTTTTTAATAGCGCATTCCATTTCTCGATTCTTCGAACTTCAAAATCTTCGCCTTGATCTTCGGAAATAGTGTAAAAATTCAATATATGCATATTTCCATTTTTCAGTAAAACCTGTAAATCCAATTGTTCCAAAACACGCTCTTTTCTGTTTTCAGTACTAATGACCTTTCTTTTTTCTAAAATTTGAAACTCATTCACGGCACTCAGATCTACTAGTTGAATGTTATTTTCGGTTGGATAAATTTTTACGAACAACAGTTTTTTCATGATTGGGTCTATTCCTATAGAAGTAATCCCCCAAGTTTCAGACTCGCTGATGTTGAGGTTATTTTTGGTAATTATTTCCTCAATTTTTTTTTTGAATTTTTTTCTTTCACTTTGCCCGGCGATATTGAACAGATAAAAAGGTATAAAAACACTGCCTGCTAATAAGAGGCTCACTATAATCATTGATATTTCCATTTGAATTTTCTTTAGAATTGTTAAAATTGACTTTGCTGATTTTTAATCGGGACTTTCATATTTGCTTGCCTTAAATTTGGGTAGGCGAAAATTTGGAAAAAGTTTTATTCCCAAAACAAAAGCGAAAGTTTAGTCGTCTAAAGGAAAGTATGAAAAGGATAGCTGATTGAATGACTTGGCAGCCTTAACCCGATGGCATGTACGTTTTTGGGGTATAAAACAAAAAACAGTTCGCAATCAATGATCTGTTGATTATCCTTAAGGTGATAAAAGAAATTTGAAGTGTCTTGTTTTTTTCTGAGATAATTCTGTGTAATGCTATTTATCTCAAAATTTAACAAACCAAAGGAATTTCGATTTTCTTCCTGAAAATTGTTACTTCCTAAATGGAAAATGTGTAGTTCGGAATCCTCAATAGGCAGAGTTGCGGCCGATGTTGTCAACCCGGCTAGCATCAAAACGAAAAGCCATAGAAGCCTTTGAGTTAACATAAACCTTACTTAATTCCTAATCAAATGTAAATCACTTTTACGTTAATATGATGTTAATTCTTAGGGTTTTTTATTTGCTATTCAATTTGTACTAATTTGGTGTAATTCTATAGTGCTATTAAAAACACAAAACAATGTAAATCAAATATTTACAAAATTTTAAAATGTATTAGCCAGGAGTGGCAGGATGACAAAATTAACACGTAATTAATTATATATCAATTAGTTACTAATTAAAAAATTTAACTGTTGACCGATTTGTTGACGTTTCTATTGGGATTAAATGATATGTTTTGATATCCCTAAAAACAAAAAAACCTGATAATCATACGATTAACAGGTTTTTGCTATAGATTGATACTATAATTTGTCGGGGTGGCAGAGTTAAAACCTCTAACCAATCTTCTTTAATATTGTGCACATTACAAATATTATTAGGAGAATTTATAGAAGTTCAATATTTTTATAAAGTAGACCGTATACGCTACCGTATACGGTTTACACTAAAACAGTAAAAATATATTTAATAACTATTTGTTTTTCAATAGGTTGTAAAACTAAAAAATAGCGGTTAAAGTTCATAACCCGGAGGTCGGGGGATCGTGCCCCCCTCTCGCTACTGATTAAACCGTTGATATTGAATGATTTACATTCAGTATTAACGGTTTATTTTTTTGGGACCCACCGTATACGGTAGCGTATGCGGTTATTAAATAAGTCATATAAAATACTGTTATTCTGAACTTTACAAATAGAAAACCGTCGGGTTTATAATTTATAAGTTAAATATAAATTTACCCTTATTGCCCTAATTTTGGACTATCTGTAAAACCGGATAAACATATACTAAATTAAGATCACACCAAATAGCTCGTGAAGGGACATGTCCCCCAACGAATATATCTAAATGATTGAAAATAGCCCCCATTCTCTAGCTATGACCGGTACCTAAATATGGGAGGAGGTCAACACCACTTGGTGTTGGTAATCACTTGCTAGCATGGGGAATTCCTAATTCTAAAATTACCGAAATGGACTGGTGGCAAGAAACTCAATTTGAAACCTTAAAATTAGTTTGTACACCTGCACAGCATTTCTCAGGTAGAAATATAAACAATAGTCAAACCACGTTGTGGTGTTTTTGGATAATTACATCTGAAAATGAAAACATTTACTTTAGCGGTGATAGCGGCTACTCCCCACACTTTGCTGAGATTGGTGAAAAATATGGCCCTTTCGACCTAGCATTGATGGAATGCGGTCAATACAATACAATACAATACAATACAATGTGGTCAGATATCCATATGATGCCTGAAGAAACTGCTCAAGCAGGTCTTGATGTTCGAGCATAAAAAATAATGCCGATACATTGGGGCGGATTTAAATTGGCGTTACACGATTGGAAAGACCCAATTGTGCGTGTAAAAGTAAAAGCTGATGAATTAAACATAGTGGTCATTGCACCACAAATTGGGCAAGAGATTATTGTAAAGGATTCTGTTACTTCATACCCTAACTGGTGGAAAGATTTGTAAACTCAATAAAGGATTTATGAGATTTAATTAAGTTATAGTTTTGTATTAGGCAATCTCATTTTTCATTAATTATGTTAAAATGCAACAATATATTTAACAGAAATTTAGACCATATTCCAAAAAGCAAACAATACCAGTGCATATGTAAATCGCGCTCATATTCGTACTTTTACATCTTTGCTATGAATACATGATTAATTTTGAAGAAAATATTGAGGTTAAAGGCGCCCGTGTTCATAACCTTAAAAATATTGATGTTACAATTCCCCGCGATAAACTGGTAGTTATTACCGGGTTATCGGGTAGTGGAAAATCTTCGTTGGCGTTTGATACGATATATGCTGAAGGTCAACGACGTTATATTGAAACGTTTTCTGCCTATGCAAGACAATTTTTAGGTGGCTTAGAACGACCTGACGTTGATAAGATTGATGGCCTATCGCCTGTTATTGCCATTGAACAAAAAACGACATCCAAGTCTCCTAGATCTACCGTTGGCACCATAACCGAAGTATACGATTTCTTAAGACTACTTTTCGCCCGAGCCGCCGATGCGCATAGTTATAATACTGGTGAAAAAATGGTTAGCTACAGCGATGAACAAATTAAAAATTTGATTATCGAATCGTATGATGATAAAAAAATAAACATACTAGCTCCCATAATTAAGTCAAGAAAAGGACATTACCGTGAACTTTTTGAGCAAATAGCCAAACAAGGCTTTGTAAAAGTAAGAGTAGACGGTGAGGTAAAGGATATTGTAAAGGGCATGAAAGTGGATCGTTACAAAACTCACGATATCGAGATTGTAATTGACCGTCTAAAAGTAATTGAGAGCGAAGATTTTCATAAGCGTTTAGCAGAAACCATAAATACAGCAATGTATAGCGGTAATAATGTGCTGATGGTGTTAGAAGAAGGCACTGATGTACCTAGGTATTTTAGTAGAGATCTTATGTGCCCAACTTCAGGTATCTCCTATCCTTCTCCTGAACCAAACACCTTCTCCTTTAATTCGCCAAAAGGAATGTGCCCCCATTGCAGTGGTTTGGGGCATGTTTATGAGGTAAATGAAAAAAAGATATTCCCAGATAAAAAACTTTCTATTAAAAGTGGTGGTATTGCACCACTCGGAGACTATAAAAAGTCTTGGGCTTTTAAGCAGATAGAAACGATAGCGGAGCGCTATAATTTTCAAATTACAGACCCAATTAAAGACATACCCAAAGAAGCTATTGAAATTTTATTAAATGGTGGTAAAGAAAGTTTTGAGGTAGACTCAAAATCTTTGGGCGTTAAAAGAACTTACAAAATAGATTATGAGGGTATTTCTAACTTCATAAAAAATCAGTTTGAAGAAGCTGCATCTACTTCTATAAGACGATGGGCAAAAGAATATATGGATAAAATCACTTGTCCTACATGCGATGGTTACCGATTAAAAAAAGAATCACTATATTTTAAAATTGAAGATAAAAATATTGCCGAATTAGCGAATTTGGATATTG
>TARA_R110002060_G_scaffold78300_3_pt1 | contig 13650 bp, 11 predicted proteins | sample TARA_R110002060 | Tara Oceans TARA_R110002060 (sample SAMEA4397091) | marine metagenome | biome: Polar Biome; feature: [MES] marine water layer (ENVO:01000295) within the mesopelagic zone...; material: water (ENVO:00002006), including particulate matter (ENVO:01000060) such as...... | reverse complement strand
GTGATAATCAAACTACTTGCGCTTTGTCCTCATAGTTTAACTGGATAGAGCGCGAATAACCCCCTATACCGTTACCGTTTTATGGGTGGGTGAGTGAAAGTAGTGTGTGTAGAGTAGGTAACATTACCGATTACAGAGGAAGAGTTACCGATAATGGGTAACATGAATGGTCTATTAGCTCAGTTGGATAGAGCGTCCGCCTCCTATTAATTTGGGCCTCATTAGCGAAAGCTCTTGAGTGTAAGATGTCAAATTCGTGGAAACCTTTCAGGTAATGCTGATGGCAATCGCGAGCCAAGCCTTATGTAAATAAGGAAGGTGTAGAGACTAGACGGCATCCACCTAACGCTTTAAGTTATGGTGAAGGGATAGTCCAGCGCACAAAGCCTTTGGGTGGCAGTGAAAACTGTAGTGTGATGAAGCGGAAGGTCGCAGGTTCGAATCCTGCATGGACCGCCATTTTTCTTCTAAGGTTACCGCCCAAGTTCGGGCGAAACTCAAGCCAGTATCATTTATTCGTTAAACAATATTTTACCTCTATTTAATTAGCGCCTTAGGTTGAACTTAATTTCTATGTGCAGTCATAAAAGCGAGTTAAAAAAATAAATGTATTACCATATCCTACCTGGCGGTAGGGGCGATTTGAACGCATGGCAATGCTTAGTTTCTTCGACATTCATAGCAATACCTCTTATAAATTTGTAACCGAAAAAGAAAGACAAGTTTCACAGGGCGCGATTGGAGTGCTGTGTGTTTTGGTGTATTTGACGCACGCAAGTTCCGAAACCGAGTGAGTTGAAGCATTTTTAAAAGCGTTAATGCTTCGCTGCATGCGCTCTGCGCATATGGTTCAGGCGAACTTTGATGTATCAAGCGTCATTTTGATTATTTATTCCTCTCGTTACACGAGAAAAACCTATCTGGCTGCTGCTTTATCCGAGTGGTTACTATGTATCCGTAACTTTTGTGACTACGAATTATGTTTGAGGCTATCCATCACCATCTGTGATTGAATTTCGATATGATAATTAGTGCTACAGCCTGAATATATTACGTACATTTTTATAACTGAATTTTGAAGAAACTTAAGTACTGAGGTTATAACCAGTAAAAATATAAAAAAGCATTACTGAACAAATAGTAACCATGTTATAATTGGAAAGTTGAAAATAAAATACCTATCCCAACTTTATCAGGATAGGTATTTAACAGAATATATATTTCCAACATTAATGATACAAGTATTGAAAACTGTATTCTGGCGTGAGATCTCGAATTATAGTGTTCAACTACTCCGTGTCAACTTTAATTAAACTTTAATAGGAATTATTAAATATGGCGAACACTAAAAAACCATCTAAAAAAGTTGTAAAGCTTGCAGCTAAGACCCTGAACAATAAATCAGCTTCAGGTATTCAAAAATCACTTGCTGCTTCTGTACTATCGCAATCAGGTAATGCAAAGCAAACAGGCAAAGGGATGGAAACAAAAGCGAGCAAAGCAGCTAAAAGCACGAATGAAACAACCCAAACGTTAGCTGGTAGCGTATTGTCTCAATCTAATAAAAGCAGATAATGTAATTTTTGATTGTTAGCCAGCTCAAAGCTGGCTATTTTATTATCTGAACGCATTCATGTATAAAAAGATATGGTTATAACTCTTATAAAAGGATTTTTATGGAATCAGAACAATTAGTCGAAAAGAAAAGTATGTGGAGTAAGGTTGCAATCTTCTTGCTTAGTGTTGCTGTTATAGGACAAATCAGTGCCATATATCTTCCTGCCTTTATTGGTCAATCACCAGATCCTAATTCATACATTGGTACTATTTTATGGATAAGCCTTCTCTTCATTGCTATTTGGTCATGGCAAGGAAAAAAGAAGTCAAAAGGTTTTGCATTTGGCATATTAACTGCACTTTCAGTTCAATTTTTTGCTGGATTTATTGCTGCTTATTTGAATGCTGAGGAAAGTGCAATAGATATCGCTGTAGCTAAAAGCAATGAAAAATTACCAAGAGTTATTGATGAAGAAACACGATTAGATTCAGCAGAAATTGATCAAAAATCAAAATTATATAGTTTAAAAATGACACTCGTTAATTATATTGCTTCAGAAATTGATATCAGTGTATTAAATGATAATTTTTATCAATCGACTAAGCCATCAACTTGTAATATTTCGGAGTTTAAATTGTTCTTTTCTGAAGGTTACACTATTAATTACATTTATAATGATAAAAATGGAAAGCTCATAAGCAAATACAGTGTAAGCCCAGCGGACTGTATAAAGTAAAAACTGATTTTTTACTCTGTTATGCATCTAATTAGAGAGAAATATATGGAACTATGGAAAGAACAATATTTGCTGAAGCATGCAGAACCGCAGTTTGTTTTTGATAACTTAGAAAAGAATAGAAGTACAAAAAAAAGTTTTATGGACGAAGATAGAAGTGATTTAGAGACAATGCTTCTTGAACGAAAAGAACCTATTATTGACTTAGCTCTTGCTCTTCATGGCTCAACTCCTGATATTGGTTATGAATTATTTAAAAGACCAGACAAGGAACTACAATTAGCAACATTGTCAGGAACACAGGTGCTGAAAGAATTTTTGGGGAAGGATGATTTCGCAGATAGAGTGCTTAATGACTTAATTGAAAAAGACGATACTGAATTATACCGAGCATATTTTTCTAATGATTTACTTCCTGATGAAATAATAATATCTCTTTATGAACGAGAAGAACCATTTGATAAATTAAATGATCGTGATTGGGTATTATGTTGCGGTTATACAGATCAAAACAAAAGAATATCTACGCCTTATGATCGCACTTGGATTGATGGTTTCGATGAATACCAATATAACAGTCTGTTTCATGCTTGTTGGAAGTTATTTGAAAAATTTCCTAAAACACCTTTAGCCGCAAATATTCTTTCTCAACTAGCATGTAAATTGGTTACCCAACCGCCACATGACTTTAATATTATTGATGCTCTCAATCGCTGGCAAAAAGAGACTGATACTGACAGTGATGCATATGATATGGCTCGATCATATGGCGCAAATATGATTACTGATTCTAGAGAATTTCAAGAATTGAAAAAATCAGATGATTTGGCTTTAAGAAAAGCATATTACAGAAATCAGAAATGGGTTAAGCCTGAAGATGTGCTTGAAGGATTTGAAAAGGATTCTATCGATTACATTGATGAAGCCTTGTATAACATGAATATCTTTTCTAACGCTGAAGCAAGAGAAGTACTAAAGAAAGTGTGCTGGGACGCTCCAGATCCTGGAAGCCATATGGACCAAATTAATTACTTTAATGGTCGATGTGAATATTGGCAAGGCCAGCACCCTGAGTGGTTTAAAGATGACTGGACAGGAGAGTTACCTTTCGAAGAAATAGAAAATCAGAATGACAGAATAGAAAAGCGTATTGAACATTTAAGTGACGGTCTAAACAAACTTAATAAAAAATTAAGTATTGATAATTATGATTATGAAAATGAGAAGGAAAATGAAATTAGTATTACTCATTATTTAAAGTCAGAAATGGAAGCCATAGCTCAATTATTGGTACAAATTCATAGAAAAGTTCACTCAGGATTTATTTATGGTGTAGTCGGAGTCGCTATTGGGTACTTTATAGCTAGATATTAGAAGGATTTATTATGAATTGGCTTGCAGCGTTTAGTCGATTATTTTCTATTTTGGATAAGTCAGGAACAGAGGCTTACCACAGTGGTCCAAGTTTCATAAAAGTAATAAAACAGTTCGATCCAGGCCAGCCAGATTACTCTTTATACTTAGATGACAGAAATAGAAAAGGATTAAGTAGTAGTCGTAAAGACTTCTATTGGGATATATTGCAAGGACTGGATGAATCACTTCGATATGATATTTATAGAACATTTATTGATATTGTTTCACCTTATTTTCCTAAAGAAGCTGATGAGCTTAAACAATATATATTTGCTTCTGGTAATCCCGTTCCTCAAGTTAAAGTACCAGGTAACAACTGGAACTCTGGAAAGCTAAATGAAACAATTAAGAAGATAGATAATGCTATCGACTTAGCTCAATATAATCATGCAATGACGCTATCGTATACTTGCTTAGAAGGTTTGTATAAAGCATATGTTCACAAGAACATCCCTCAAAGTAGTCATATCAGTGATTTAATGCCGTTATGTAAACTAGTTCGTGATGATATAGAGCAGCAGCTTGCGCAAGCAGCTTATCCGAAGATGATGGTAACAAGCATCTCTACACTAACAAATGCCATAGCTAATTCACGAAATGGATACAGTGATTCACACTTTGATCACGATTCATACAAATGGCTTGCAAGCTACACTCGTGATTTAGTTAATTCTATAGGAAGGCTTATTCTACATTTTGTTTAAGATAAGCAATGCTTCAGAAGAAAAAGGTTCATTGTAACTTTTTATAAATATTACTACGCGCTACGCTTGTGAATCACTAAAAGCGACAACGAAAATAAATTGTCACTTTTTGAGATTTGCATTAAGTAATTTTATAGTGCGTTATGGCGTAACGCTTTGTGGTTCTCGTAAGCACTCGTTAAGCATATTTTCTAAAGCAGTTTGTCTGTTAAATGCAAAAGGTAAGGCTTCTGTAGCATTTTTTGCTGCTGACATGTCACCGACAAAGATCACTTGTATTTGACCTCTAGTAAGCGCTGTATAGACAAATGTTCTGTCTAATACACGAGACTTCCTAATTGGTATGATAATGCGCTCAAACTGGCTACCTTGGCTCTTATGTACTGTTATTGCATATGAGAGCTGTAATGAATCGATATCGCCCGACAAAATATATTGATGCTTACCTTCAAAAATAGCCTCGCCAATTGCTGCCGCTATGTATTCATCATCTTCACCGCCAATAGACACGTTCTGAGGTTTGTCATAAACCTTGGTAAGTTGACCGAGACAACCGTTTTGCAAGTCTCTTTGCCAGTCATTGTCAGTAAACAACAGTAGATCTCCTTCGCAAAATCCGCTGCGTTCCATTCCCCCTGTTTCTTCATTTTTCACAAGTAATGGCTTGCTTGAACCTGCGTATTGGGTATGTAGAGCACGGTTAACTACATCAATACCTGCGAATCGACATTTTTTGGTTGCGCACAGGATTTGCGTGTTCTGGGGCGATTCATTGTAAATTGCTAATGTCTTTTCAAGTATTTGATTGTCGGCAGCGTGAATAAATTGCACATCGGTTTGATTCTCATCAAAGGTAGGCCAGATACCATCACGGATTTGTTGGGCATATACAGGGATGACAGAATCACTAGCTTGTCTTTTAACGACTGTAAGTTCACGCTTTGGAATACTGTCGATATTACATAGCAAATGAAAGATAAGACCTGCACCAATAGGAGGCAACTGATAAGGGTCACCAACCAATATCATTCGACAATTGGCTGGTAGCTTGCGTACAAGTCGATAGAACGTCACAAGGTCAAGCATACTGCTTTCATCAATAATGATGATCGGATTCTTTGTCATTTCATATTTGCTAACAGTACGTAAAAATCCTGCGATGGTAGTACCTGGCTCTAAAGTGGCTTCTATCATTCTTGCGGTTGCACGACCAGATAATGCCATCTGAAACCTTACGTCATTTTGATGATCGAGTAATTTATACAACGCTTTAAGCACGGTTGTCTTACCGACACCAGCTCCACCTGTAATAATTGAAAAACGACTATTGAATGAGGTGATCACAGCTTCTTTCTGCGCTTCATTTAACGCATAGTCATCAATGCCTAATCGAATGCCTTCTGACTGCTCAAATTCACTTAAAATGTTTTCAGGGGATATATCAAATAGTTCTTTCTGATTAGGTTGCTCTGCCAATAGTTGCTTGATAAAGATGGCAGTCTGTTTTTCCATCAGGTATGTGCCGAGTGGGGCAAGCCATTTTTCTTCATCCCCAAACGAAATAAAATGACCATTTCTTTTACCATGCTCAATAGCAGCTTCAAAAGCTGCCTCTGATTGTTTGTGAGGCTTTAATAATTCTTTGGTTTCATCGTATGCGTTTCCAAATGGTAAGCACGTATGACCATTATCCATACAGCTATACAAGGATTCTTCCAGTGCAGCAGCAAATCTTCGTATGTCATTAGAGGCAACGTTAAACTTATTTCGTGCTATCGCATCAATTTCTTTCCAGGAGCCGCTAAAGCTGAGCAGTCGATAAGGATCTTCTTTAAGCTTGATGAGCGTATTTTTCTTGTGATACTTGATTGCTTTTTGTGCCAAATGAAGCGGGATTTGTTTCTCTTGCACAAACTTTAATGTCTCCGCATCACCGTTTTTTTGCCAACCTTCAAATATCGCTGCACGCGTTTCAGGGTTGGTGATTATTTTGGCAACTTTTTCATCATCTGCATTATCTAGAATGTCTAATAAGTCGTGTGGATATGCTCTGTAGATCTGGCTCGCTAATACAGTGCCGATTCCTTTAATATTTCTCTCCAACCAGGCTTGGATCTGCATACCAGAAGCTATTATGATAGTCGCTGACTTTATTGGCATATGCATTTCAAAAATAGGCTTTCCAGCCGCTGTACGCACGGTTCGTTCTCTAGTCTCAATTTTACCGCTGACACGCCATACCTGACCTTTTTCAAAGGATTGAGGATGTACAATTTGAGCACGAAACGTAGCAGCAAACCCTTTGGTTCTGTCTATTTGTTTAGCATCAGTGCTGACAGGGTGGCAAAAACAGACACACCTTTTATCATTTCGATAGCGTATCTTTGAAACGAAAATGTCAGTGGTTATCATCGTGGCACCCGTCCAGTTTCAGTAATAAACTCATCTAATACATTCAGCTCTTTGAGCTTGGCTTTTAAGTCAAAAACTTGTGCCCGTAGCGCGGCATTTTGTTGCTCTAGCTGATTCAATCGTTGTTTGTCACGATTTGATTGAGCTTTGCCTTGGTCTCTTTCAGGTAAGTCTTCAGGTTTTACTTTGCCTTTTGGTTGTTCATCTTCGTGTGGTAATATGCCTGCAACTCTAAGCTTATCTTCAATTTTCTTCAGAACATCTTTTGCTGATTTATTTGTTTTTAATGTACTGTCGCCAAAGATGAGTTCACGCTTGATTTCCTGCCGATTTAACTTCTTGCCATACACATATTCACGGAATAGTTCGTAATTAGGAACTCCGTTATCGTCATATGTTGTAAGGCTTTCAATCCACTCTCGAAGTTGTTGAGTTTTTAGCTCGCCTTCTTGTTGGCCGTTAAGCTTTGTGCTACCCATTGTCTTCACTCCTAATGCGCCTGATAGTCGTGCGAGATACTTTATATTTATTAGATTGAGATGTTACTGAATGGCCTTTTTTTAAGGCTTTTTTGATCTTCACTCTATCTTCATTAGAAATGTTTTTTGGTCTGCCCATCCGCTTGCCAGCAGCCAAGGCAGCAGCTCTACCTTCCGAAGTTCTTGAAACAATCAAGTCACGCTCAAGCTGTGAAAATACACCGATAAGCGCGACTGTGGCCTTTGCAAAGGGCGAATCATTAGATGTATCTATCACACCATCAAGTGTTTGTAACGTTGCTTGCTTGGCATGAATTTCATCAATAGTTGCAAGGATTGCTTTCAGCGAGCGGCCTAATCTATCAAGCTTTGTCACAATCACAACATCACCTTTGCGTATATAGCGAATCAGCTCCCCTAATTTAGCCTTGTTTTCATCACTGACACCTGATTGCTTGCCATAAAATAGATCTTCGCAACCAGAGGCTGTCAGAGCCTCTAGCTGCAATGTTAGGTCTTGCTCTAGTGTTGATACGCGAGCAAAGCCAATCTTAGACATTACTCGTAAGCTCCAAATAAATCGTTAGTGGCACCAGAGATTAATGTTTTGCAGATACCATCGATATAGACGTTTTCATCTGAGTCACGTAAACCCTCTTCAGCAAAGAAGCCAAACAATTCGACCAGTTTACCTTCATCGTCATGTGCGTTTAACTTTGATACATGTCCATTTTGAAAAGGGGTGATGCCGATTTGGTCATTGTTAGTGATCACTGAAAGTGGTTTTTCTAGCCATTCACTCTGGCAAGTAATTTTTACTTGAACCCGCCCATCTTCGAGCACCGCAACGCGCTCATGCTTATATTCACAAAAGGTTGCTGGTTGTGAAGCCAACACCTTTTCTACTAATTCGTCTGCTTGTTGTTCCATTGTATCCATGATGTACTCCTAATTGATGGACTAAAGTTGTAACTTAAGTTCGATTATAGTGGGCATGAACTTAAATTATAAATTTATTTTAAGTTCATGAACTAAACTCTCATTATGCATTTGGTTCATGTGTTGTTTTAACTATAGTCAGCGTGCAATGCAATCGGAAGGTAAACTATTCATAATCCTTATAGCTCGACAGCAAGGTTTTAATCTTCTGGCAATGTATATGACTTGATTATTTTATTGATGATATCTTTTAATCCCGGTTGGCTGAGGACATCATGCCTTGCTATTGGTTTGGTTGCGATAAGACTGTCATCTTCATCAAAACCTGTTTGCTTTGATTTTGATGTTTTAACAAAATCTTTTAATAAATCGATCTCGTGTATATTAAGACCTAAGTTAGATGTGAGTTGATTATCAAGAAGCGGCAAGGCATCAGATGCATTTAGTAAGGGCTGTTCTTTTATGGCTCTCATAGTGTTAAGTTGATTGTTTAAGCCTTTTATTTGACCAGCCATTAGTGATACTTTATAGCGCAATGCGTGATCGTCTATTTTTTTAAACTCCACATCACTAATCATCTGAACATTACTGTCTAGGTTGATGTTAGCTTTTGGCTTTCCGCTAATGGTGGTTGTATTGGATACATTGACCCACTCGTCAATCAACTCCCGATAAGAGGTGCGGGTTCCGTCTTTATTCTTATTGTAAAATCTGCGCTTAGATATCTCAATGCCACTGCTGTTTAACTTCGACACTATGGAAACGATACCGATTAGTCCGCCATTTCTGTGTGTTTTGGCACAAGCCTCATTGATGTTTTCCAACATTTGTTTTGTAGTTTGCGTTTTAGCTTCTGATTTTAACCTCTCAAAAAGACTTTTAACCACCGCCAAAGGGTCTTTACTGCTCATAAACTACTCCATCTCAAGCATTAATTCAGGTGAGTATTCTTTGGTAGACTCAAGTGATCTGGTGATATCTTGCTCTATACCAGCCTCACTTAATGTTTTTGTACCATTGTGTAATTGTTCACATTCAGCAGCGCCAACCTTGCTCAATAACAGATTGGACAAAGCATCGCTTGCGGCACGTTTTTCTTCTTTTGTTAACGGTGAAAACGAGAGTGACTGGAACCCGTTATTCACCAATATTTGGTCAACGAAATGGTCGCGCTCCATTTCCACTCTGGCATCCGCAACCTCAGGATATGCCCTACTTGCTTGCACAAGTACGTTTTTTACTTGAAAATCTGTAGTATCAACAAAATCAATTGCTAGATCATCATCCTCTTTCGTCTCTTTAAGCTCTGTACGCTTTTGTGATGGCTTATCGCCAGATTGTAATGGCTTAAGCTTTCTTACTTGATTGATATAATTATAGGCAGCGTGGGCATTGTATATGGTTACATCTAATTCCCCCGATCTTGTTTCAATTAGGTTATCGAGATTTTTGATTTTTGTTATTAAGTCCGAGGTGATAAGATGTGTTTCATTGTTCTTCATGAACACATGCCTTTGCTTGAAAAATATCGCTTGTTTTGCTCGCAGATCTGCAATTTCTTTTGATTTAAAATTGATTTCTTCAAGCAATTTATTGCCATGAAGCCAAAGTTCAATTAACCACGGCAAACCTGTTACAAAATGACGACACTGCATGCAATTTCCCTGACCACCAGGAACAGGGCCAAATTTTCCTTTGGTTGTGTTTGTTGGTTTTTTGAGCATCGGCCCACCGTCATCACAACGAGCACCACCAAAAGGGCATATCCCTAAACTACTTCCGCCCCATACAGCGCTTAATGCCTTATTGTCTAGCAATGTAGATAAACCAGTGGAGCTGTTTGCCACCATGTAGCGTTTAGCTTCTTCATAGGTTGCGTCTTTCAGCCAGTTTTTCAGGTCATTTTTAGCATTATCCTCAACTTGACGCTTGGCCTTATCCAAAGTTTCTGTAATGTAGCCATCGCCATATTTAATGTAGTAGATTGTCATTAAAATTGAAGAGTGTCCTGCTACAATTTTACTGAGTACTTCAATGGGCACACCTGCTTCAGCTAAGCTTGTAAGCCCCGCCACTCTTAAGCCGTGCGGGTTAAAAAGCGTTTGTTCTGGTTGATTTGTTGTTGGGTTTCTTCTTAGGACTATCTGCACATCTTCACCTTGCTCTCTAAGGCGCTGCTCTAATTTATCCATTAGTGCCTGCCAAAATCGCATTAGAGTACTGCTAGTAGCTGGAGAGCCATTCGTTGATGTTATAGGGCATCTAAACAAATAGAAACGATCTGGTGATTCCTCAATAACTGATTCCGAAGGATTTCTATCAGTAGTTGCACCTGGAACTAAATCTCCATAGGCCAAGGGGCCAGAGACAGGGTAGTATTTTTCTTGCCATGACCTTAACTCATCTAATCTTTGTATAAGAACTTCATTATTCCATGGAATAACGTAACCAGACTCTGGACCGAACCCTACTTGAATATCGGCTGTCTTATTTGTGCTAATGTAAAAACCTACAGTTTCTCTTAATCCATCGGTTACCTTAGTGATTGCGCCCCTAGCAGGGCGAACTGCTTTGATAGCACTCCAGTAGCCCTTAAAAGGAGATCCATTTGTCACCCATTTTTTTAACTTAGTATTGAAACGTTGATCATCGCCTTCACCAGAATCCAGCATTTGAACTTGAATTTTACGAATTGGTATTTCTAACATGGATAAAAAATTATAAGTATGGACAGGACTCCATATTGACTCTAGCTGTTCAGTTTCAGGGTTTAGCCAATTAAAATACTGATTGGATTGAGACTTAGGCCATTCGAAATCATTTTCCGTCAAAATTTCTTGCATTGTAAGTAAGAAGCTAGTCGGAATTTTTACTTGGCTGGACTCGTTTAGATTACCTGTTTTCTTTTTATTAGGGAGTTGATCAAATTGATACGTGGTAATAACAGGACAGCCTATTGATACAAGCACTCCATCATCATCCCTCTCAGACATTTGAGTTTCTACAATCCACAATGTGAATCTATACATGTGTGATAAATGAGTGGTGTAGCTTTTTGGACGATTTTGTTTAAAAAATGCCAAAGCCTCTTTAGAAGTCTGCTTTGATAAGAAGATCAAGGGATCAATTTCAGCTTCGGTAAACAATGCAAGGTAATCTAAGAACTGCTCAAAAGCTGCATAATGGGCTTTCGTGCTTTTTACGTGTAATTCATTGTTAATCCATGAGCTAAATTGCTCATGCCATTTTCTTTGGTTGGGTGATGCTTCCTCTAATGTTCGTAGCCTCTCCGTAGTAGCTCTTTTGACCTTGGCGTAGTCGGCATAGTGAACGTCTTTTGTTACGAAGGTGAGAACTCTACCCATTGTTCGAAATGCAGCACCAAACCTTTCAGGAATATCATCATCGTATTTTAAGCTGGGCTGCTTTACTGAATCTAACAAACCAGTCCAGGACTCCGGTGTTATGTCTACAATCTTAGAAATATTGAGATGGTCAGCAATCATAGAAGTAAGCTGAATAAGGCAGTTATCTATATTTTTTCTTGCATCAACACCGACTGTTCTTTTATAAATATCTACTGCATTAAAATAACTATTAACCTCAATCCAGAGCAAATTTTTCTTAGCTTTTTCATAATAAGCCTCTCTAGCTGCTGGGCTTGTCATGTTATTATTGCTAAGAAATAACAGAATACTTGATTTAATATTGTCCATTTTTAACTACCTATAATGTTAATAGTGATTGCATGTTGCTATCTATATCTTTTTTTGCATCATTAAGGCTCTTTTGGATTCCTTCAAATGTAGGCGCTGTATAGGTCCCTTGAGAAAGAATGCTTCGATGTCTCAGACACTTCTGTACGATTTTTTCTTTTATGCCAATATCACACAGTGTTCCACCATAAAAATGTCGCGGCCCATGTGGTACTGTGCCATATTCCAGCCCTCTAGGAATCACGATATTCAATGCTTTTTCTACTCTATTCAGTGCTCTTTTAAAAGCGTTAGAATAAGCTTTCAAGCTATAAGGACTACCTTCATAACTCTCACCTGTTGCTTGATCTATACCTGATGAAACGAGCAAGAAAGGGTGGTCTGGTTTTCCAAGGTTGCCATTGATTTCCATTAAGGGTGGTCGATATTGTTCCATATAATATATGTACATTTGATTAAACAGATATTGAGCATTGGAATGCATAAAAAACACTGGTGCCGTTAACGCTTTATCTGTTTGTAAATTCTTCCATCCCGCTTTATAACTTTTAGTAGTGCCTTTTGTACGTGGTAGTAGACCTCTTTCAGCTAAATACTGAGAACGCAGCTTATTTTCTCCTGCAATGTAGGTTTTGGCATCACTTGGATGCCTTAAATAAACATTGCAAAGGCCACTTTCTGAGTAATCAGGTAGTACATCATTAAACCATAAGTGCAAGGGTTCGCTGATTCGTGTACCACCAAAAAATAATATTAGGCTCATCATTTTTGCAGTGATGTCTTCTCGCTCATGAGGGATCTCAGATTTTTCGTCAATTATAAATCCGTACTCAAAAAAAGGCGCAACTAGCTCTGATGGAAAGCGCTTAACCTCAACGTCAGAATGATTGGTATTGGTAGAGCTATTAAAATTAACGATAGCCCTATGTTCTCTGTCGCGTATTTTTTTAGCTTGTTTGTTTACATCTACTGTGTGTGCAAGAAAAGATGAATTTTTAATTATTATGGCTCTATACAAGAATTTCAAAGAGGCTGGTTCGTTATTAGGGATGGTGGAATGACTTGTTTTTAAAAAATTATTGGTTCCGATACCTTCGGAGTCTAAATATCTTATGAACTCTGTTATTGCTGAGCACATTCGATTAGCTACTTTAATGGAGTTCGGGGGCCAAAAGAGCTTTGTAGGATCTAAACCTGTTTTGGTATCTATCGTACCCATAATTAATGAACGATAAAATCGTCTAAAAATAACTCTGTGAGGATCTTCTCCCTGAAAATAAGTTTTGTTGGCTACAGATTGACAAAAATCGTAAAATAGACCAACGCCTCTTGCTCGTGTTTTATGCCAAGATGTGCTTTTATCCGCATGAGAAATGAAGTACCCGATCAACGATTCCATCCTCCTAATACCTTCCTCCGTATTAAGATAAAGCACTGGCAATATCAATCCGCCCATATGTTCAATCTCTTGATTCAGGATGGTGTGAAATTGCGGAGTGGCAGATGTAGTACCCATTTAGACAAATTCCAATATTAATAATATAGTATATCGATATGGTAACTATAGTGCAGGGGGTAAAACCTGACAAGATTTTTTTGAAAAATGTTGTAACTGGATTATTTTGCCTTAGAATGACCTCATATCTTAGCTAAATCGGTAACATGCGGTAACATCACTTAGGGGGTAATA